>Ga0222714_10003450_pt1 | contig 16084 bp, 17 predicted proteins | sample C33_3DmetaG_FD_165048 | JGI IMG/M metagenome (GOLD analysis project Ga0222714, IMG submission 165048) | Estuarine water microbial communities from San Francisco Bay, California, United States - C33_3D | ecosystem: Environmental > Aquatic > Marine > Unclassified | place: USA: California...
TTCTTTCTTCGTATAGATCATCACGTTCTGTCTGTGTTAGACGTGTCTTAACTTCAATAACTTCTGTTAGACCACCACGATTTAGACCAGCTGGTGCGAACCATTCAGCAGCAACACGGTCGTTGAATGCAATTACACCCGGTAGAACAACGGAAGGTGGAACCCAAACTGGCTTGTTTCTATCGAAGTCAAGAACCTTGACCCAAGGATAGTAAGTAGCAGCGTAGTTCGAGTCAAATCCTTCTGTTGTTTGAACTGCCGCATTGATGTTATCATTGATACCAACCAAGTCCATCACATAGAATGCGTCACCACGATCTTCACACACATCTTTTGCATATGTTGTGATTGATGAGTGTAGTGAGTGAACAACACCAGGTGTTACAATCATATTGATGTCAAACTCGTCAGCATTTGATACTGTGTCCAATGCCTTCTTGTATGATGTATATCCTGTAGCAGATGTTGTTGAAATATCAAATCCTTGAGTATTACCAGCAACAATATATGTTCCAGTCTTCTTCTGAAGATGTGGTTTGTGACCATCAAATCCACCTTGGAATGGAAGCATAAACTTACGAGTATCAATCGAAGTGCTAGCCGATAGGTCAATTGACGAGCTATATCCATTTGCCGATGATGGGAAGTTCGCACCAGCAGCTTGTTCGTAATCACCAAGATAGAAGTCAGTATTGCTTCCAGTTACTTGATTTGCAGTTACGGGAAGTGGTCTCAAATAGTTAAAGTTATCAGTATTTGAGAAGTCATAGTTAAATCCATAATATACTCTACGGTTATATGCACCACCTACGGTTTGTGCTGTTACATAAGATGCAGCTGCTGGTTGTGTAAATCCGTTTGGAACTGGTGATTTTGGTGCACGGAATCCAAAAGGAACAAGTGTTGGTGATACTGCGCCATTTGTAACAGCTTCAGTTGTCTCAACACGAATAAAGTTTGACTTGTTACCATAGTCACCATTAACAACAACCTTACCGGCATCTGTTATCGTAATGTATCTATCACCAATCACTCTTGAAATGTATCTTGGTGAGTTTGGATCAAGGTTACACTTAAATGTCTCAACTACATTTGGACGAAGATCTTCATCTTCTGTTGTAAATGGAGTTTGTGGTAATTTAGATTGATCAACATATCTAACAACCACATCAAAGTCACCATATTCAGAACCAGCAATTGTTCCTGCTGGACGAACATTTGCGATACCAACTTTTACTTCATAGTTTGCATGGATACCATGTGAAAGAGTGTGGAATCTAAATAGGTTGGTAACCGTGCCACCAATCTTCTGTGATGTGACATATGGAGTAGATGCTTCGAGATAATCTGTTGTAAAATCCCACGGTGAAGCAGCCGAACCAGTTTGAATAATAACCGTTGTTGTTGGATCTGTTGCCAATGAAGCGGATGCATTAAACTTGAAGTTTACATAGTTGTAAACAGCATGGGTTCCATATGGGTTATATCCATAAAGATCACCAATAAACGATGTGTTATTAAAATCGATAGAGGTGCTAAATGGAGTTCCATTTTCAGATGTTGCGTTAGTAAACGTCGATGTATCTGTTGTAAAACCACCAGATACAGTAAGAACGAATGATCCACTTTCATTCGATGCCAATGTTGATGCAGCAAATAGTGATTGATCATTTCCATCTGTTACAACAAATGTTGGGTGAAGAACAGAAATTAATCTAGCACCATAGCTACCAGTCGCAACAATAGCGATTGGATGCTTTAGCGAATAACCACCCGATCCTAAAACACGAACGATGGTTGCACTACCTGCATTGTTTAGGTAGCTCTTAGCAGTATATGGAAGATATGATTGCTCATACGTTCCGCCGAACTTGGTTACAAAATCGTTGTATCCTTCAACTACCGTAGGAACGAAAGCAGGTCCTTTTAGGGTTGGTCCAATGAGAGCCGCACCAATCTGCCCAATTCCTTGTGGTAAGAATGAAAGATCCTTTTCGATTGTAAACACACCAGGACTTACAATTCTTTCATTAGCCACTATTTATCTCCAAAAAATGATGTAATAACTCTACTATAAATATGGATCAAAAAATCCAAAATTAAGTAGTGGACGGAATAAATCTTCCAGAATCTAAATCAAGAACACCATCTCCATACTTTTCATTCAAAGATTTTACCAATTCTTTTTCTTGATTCTGCAAATCTTCGTATGACTGGAATAACTGTTCTCTAATAGTTTCAATTTCGTTCAACCGTTTACGCAAAATATGTAGTTCAACTTCGACCTGTCCGATTTGAGCAGTATTGGTTGCATACTTTGATTGTAGCTCTTTAACCGATTGAATATCTTCTTGTGCAAATTCTTTGCCTATTTGTTCTGACATAAGAAACCTCTTATATGATTATGAAACATTGTGTAACTATAAATATCACTCTACTTCGTATGGATACACATCTGGACTATTATTCTGTGAGATGTCTTCAAAATCAGACAATCTACGAGCTAAATCATCAGACTTATCACGGATGTTTTCGTTTATACCACCAGGATAGTTTGAATCGTTATCAGATAATGCCGTATTTATATCCCTAAATGCCTCGGATGCAAACGTTATCTTGTTTGGTGTAACTATTCTCTTTGTAGTTGCCTCTCTTGCAACTTCTTTCGGTAGCAAATATCCCTTTACTATAATCTGGAAAGATGCTCTCACTAATCTATCTTGACCAGTGGTATTGTTATCTTCCATTGTATATGAGTCAGACATTGTTGCAAACTTCAAGAAGTTGTTTTCTCCAAATGATTGACCAGTGAAATACACGAATTGTTCTACCAAGTAATTCAATTGTGACTGGTATTCACACCAAGCAATAAAATCATAAGACACATCAACATAATCGGGTATTGGTGTTATTATGTATTCTTGTTGTGGCTTTGATCCATACATAGCTGAAAACCTATCATATGGTGAACTTTTTGAGTATTTATGTTGCATAATATACCCAATTTGATTCACACTGGCAACTTTATTTCTTCGTATCTCCGCGTTTACAGTTACACCCGAACGTCTAAATGTGATAAGTGGAACCAGTGTTTTTCCTTTCTTATCTTTCAATAAACCATTCTTTTGTATCGATGCCCATTTCTCAGAGTTAGCGTAAATAGTAGGAACGTTTATTGATTCATCATTATCTTGAACTTTCAATTGCATTGTTTTATCGATAAAGGATTTTACCGCAAAATCAATATCATATAGAGTTATTCCGATATTTCTAGTCTTGTCTTTATCTCTACGAACTTGTGTATGACGTGCATCACCAAAATCAATTCTAGGATTTTCTCTAGAATTTCTATCATCAATGAAACTATCACGAGTTCTTTTGATAGGAGGTTTACGATATGGAGATGAATTCTTCATTAAATGTTGCTCGGTAAATCATTGTGTTCAATCTTGTTTATACTTCTAACTTCTTCTACGTGAATACGTGAACGTCGTGTTAAGTGTGTATTAGCGATAATTGACACGTTAAGACCCCAACGTTCCGTTGCAAAAGAATAATCGGGATTCTTACCACCGAAGTATTGGTTTTCGAGAATAGAGTCAACTTCCCAATACTCACCATTGTATTCTATTATATCACCAACCTCAACGAACAAATCATAGTCTTTCAAGTATTCACGGATGAATCCAAAGTCTGCAAGTTGGTTGTAGTCTTGACCAAACTCAGTTCCCTCAAAGGTCTGTTCTTGACGGTTAATTAAGGCAGGTATCTTTATTGGCAAGTGGTAAACTTTTTTGTCAGATTCATCGTAGATGTTTGTCTTTGTATCATCGAGTGAAAGTTTATACAAAGCAACTTCTGTGTCTATTATATCAACAATAAGTTCTGTGTTGAACTTTTTAACAAGTGATGCGTCTCGTTGTCCGTGAAATAATGGCATCTTGTTATCCTATGTAAATCTTCAAAGGAGTTGCATTCAACGATACATTTAGGTTTTCGGTTTCTGCTCTTTTTGCTTCAAGAAGTTTAGCACGAGTCATTGTATCTAACATTGTTCTTAGTTCGTCAACAAGTGCTTGTTTTTCAGTTCCAGCGGCTGAAAGAAGATCAGCAGCATTTAGTGTTGTTTCTCCATTTGGAATTGGAATACTTCCATACTTACCACGAATGTATCCCAAGTTTTCTTTTGCCAATGCAAGTGTATATCTGAATACCCACTGACGACCAACTGAGTTTATGTGTTGATATTGCATTCTATCATAAGGTGCATTAGACATATCGGAAACTCTTCCATCTGGAAGTTTAAGTGGATTATCTCTTTCTTCTTTAACAACATAGTCGATCCAAAGCTTAAAGTCTCTCACTGGAATTGGGAATATTCTTAACTCATTGTTGATGATCTCAAAAGAGTAAGATGATTTTCTCATCATATCATTGAATTCAATTGCCTGAACACGTAGTAAGTCTGCATACATAGGCATCAACATGAAAGATACACCCGTTGAGTATGCACCGAATCCAAATGTGTCTAACATAGCTTGGTTGCCCAAATAAGGGTCATAGAAACGAATTGAAGCTGGTGGTGAGAAATGATACACCTTTTTGATTTCGATCGATCCTGTTGGCTTATACACGTCTCTAATCAACTGATTTAAGTTGTATGTCTGTGAGTTTGTTTTTATGTCAATCGATGCAGAGTAAAAACTAACATTACCGTTTGTAAATGTCTCTGTTCCATACTCAGTTGCTAACTGAATTAACCCACCCATATTTGTTGACACATTTCGTTGTGTCAAGTTAGAGGATGTTGGTGTTCCCATTATACTCAACATATTCTGTTGAATATTGAATTGGTTTACATGATTTGAATATTCGGATATTGCCTCCTCAAAGCAAGCATAGAAGTTAACGTCTTGTAGTTCAATATCTACAAGAGGGTAACCAAGACGTTTTGCACACCAATCGGCAACGTTATCGGCATCAGTTTGAAACTGAATATCCGTATCGTAAAATCCGAATGGAGTGCTTCCTGTTGCGAAACTGGATGAACCGGGCCATATTGGAATTTCTACCATCTATCTCTCTTATTTGTTGATTTCATCAAAGTGTTTCAATATGTCTTCTACTATTGGGTGACGGTGGTTTGTTTTTAGCTCATAAACACCAAGACCAGGCACAGTATTAGCCATATTAAATAAATATGGGAGACCGCTATCTTTTTTGTTTTTTAAGTCTGTTTGAGACAAATCACCAGTAAGAATCATCTTTGAGTTGATACCAAGACGGGAAAGAATCATTTCCATCTGAGACTTTGTGATGTTCTGTGCCTCGTCTACGATAACACAGGCATTAACGAATGTTCTACCTCTCATGAATGAAATTGGTGCAATCTCAACAATATCCTCAGATAGAAGTTTCTCTATCTTTTGCTTACCATACAACATTGTCATGTTTGACTGTATTGGTGAAACCCAAGGATCCATTTTCTCTTTTATGTTACCAGGCAAGAATCCAATATCTTCGTTCGATACCGTCGGTCTTGTAATGATAACACGTTCAACTTCACGATAAAATAGAAACTCTAACGCAATCTGTGTAGCCAAAAGTGTTTTACCGGATCCGGCTTTACCAATCAAAACTGATATTGTATCTTGTAGAATCTTTGCTTTTACTTCCTTTTGTTCGGGGTTTAATGATAAGTTAAACTTAATCTTATTCTTAATCTGTTTTCTTCCTTTCTTTATTCCATTTGTATCTAAACCACTGACATCAATGTTGTCAAAATCCATTTCCTCTTCATCAAACGTAGTCATATACGCTCCTACAATAATTTAGAAAGTGTCTCTCCTATAACCTTACTGTCTCCCTCTGCCTCTGATAAAAATGAATCCATATTTTTTGCCTTATGAGTCCATTCAAATCCTATCAACGCCATTAGTTCCATTCCTTTTCTAACAGGAAATACAACAGCTGACTTAGAACCACGTTGGTTGAAAAACGCCTTGGTCACTAAATCATCTATGTCATCTACTAGTGGAAATATTGCTTTGTTGTTGGATGCCGAATCCACTAAGCCAGAATATAATGACATTGGTAGATTCTGATATTCTTTGAACTCCGTAGATACCCCTTCTTCAAGGGCTTCATAAGTGGTGGAGAGTTTAGTCATGGATTTCCCCGTTCCATATTTTCCACCATTATGACGTTGAAGAATGAATGCACGTTGACATCCATACTCTTCAAGTTGTTGTTCTAATACAGTTTGTATCAGTTTTGATTCTGAAATCTCTTTTGTAATCTTCTTATGTTTGTATTCGCCGTATTTGTATTTTAAGAACCAAGATAGGAAAACACCCAATAAGGTTACCATACTTGATACGACTATCTCTAATACTTGTATATTTTCCATTACCCTTTCCATTTTGATATAAATATCTTCTGGAAAACAAAAAGGGTGACATTAGTCACCCCTTTTAGAAGATTATTTTTCGGACAGTGTTATCCAAGAATTTTCGATATTGCCGAAGATAAGAATTTCGTTACACCAACTTCACCAGCCTTAACTGCCGTTAATGCAGCTTCAATTCCACTAAGTATAGTGGATCCTTCTTTGGCGGCTTCTATTGCACCAACACCACTACTAATAGCCAGGCTAGCAACAATAACAGTGTGAACAATTTTGGCAATTTTTTCTTGCTTATCTGTTGGTAATTCTTTGTATCCAGGAATTAATGTCAATCCCTTCATAACCATTTTAATGATCTTATCGTGCCACTTATGACCAGCCTTTTCCAACTTAGCACCAATCAATCCTTTACCACCCATGGCAATAGACAGAAATTTTACTGCTTTTCCAATAAGTTCAACTATTCTTGGAATTGCAATTGCAAGAGAAACTGCGAATAAAACGCCGATCTCATTTAGTTGTTGTTCTTTCAAATTACCTTCAACGATTGCGACGTTTCTTCTCCTTAATCCTTCAGTTGCAATCTTTTCAAGCTCAGGAGCTTTTTTCAGTGCATCTTCAACCGCCTTTTCATCGTCTGTTTTCTTTTCTGCGTCTGATGCAGCTGCTTTAAAATCGGTCATAGCCTTATTCATAGCATCAGTAAACACCTTTTCCATATCCTTTTGTGCCTCTGGATCAACAGGATCTTGTTCCGCCAATCGTTGTTTTACCTCACTCAAAAACGCATACTTTGATTTTGGTTTTATTAGGTTTTTCAATTTTATCTGATTACTTTCCATCACTCACCTCTATTATTTATCAATAAACTTATTAACATATTAAATTAGTCAAATACCAAACTGACTATACATAAATATGGATCAAAAAAGAAAAAGGGAGTGATTTCTCACTCCCTCTTTCAATTTACCTCTATCTTACGATAGATTAGATGTCACCTAGAGAATCTACTTGGATGAGACCGTAGAACTCTGGACGAACAATCTTCTTAGCGTAGCGAGTCATTACACCCTTACGTGGTGTGAAGTTTGTTGGATCATAGACCAACGGTGTCATCACGAGTGGCACGTAAGGAGCATATACGGCACCTGTTTCGAGGAACTGTGTTCCACGGAAACCGACGAGAATTTGATTCTCAAGCATATATGGGTTCTTGTAAACTGTGATACGTCCGTTAAGTTGTCCAACCTTCTGAACACCCATTGCGAACTTCATACCTTCACCGTCTACTGCATATCCTGGCATTGACTCAAGGATTGTAGCAACTTGTGGCGAACATACAAGGAAGTTAGCACCACCGCGAAGTGTCTTCTGGTGGATCGAGTTGGATACCTTCTGGATCTTGGTGCCAAGTGTTTGGAACCATGTCTGTTGGTTGAATGCTGCTGCGTAAGCTTGAGCGTTGGTGTAGTCATCGAATGCACCTGTTGCACCATCATATGTGCGACCGATACGAGCTGACCATCTTTCAGTTGTCTGAGCATTCTTGATAAGCATATCAAGGATTTCGAGATCGATTTCTTGTGAGATATACTCAGAAAGCATCGATGTCAATTCTGCTTCAGCGTCGATTGAGTGGTAAGCGTTAAGGTCTTGTGCGAATTCTGGTGTCCAGACTGCCTTCAACTTACGTGTCTTAGCCACGATGGACTCAGAACGAAGCTCAAGGTTGAGTTCTGGAATATCAAGATTCGATGAACCTACTGGATCTTCAAAGTCACCACGGCTTGTTGAAGTTGGTTGCTTCTGATATGTGATGGTTGCGCTCGATGGAGCTGCCGATGCAGAAACGATAAATGTGATTTGTGAATCGTTTGCATTTGCAACTGTGTATTGTGGGAAGTAATCAAGAATGTTTGTTCCAGCAATCTTATAAGCACGGATACCTTCAGCATCATATCCAGAGACAGAAGCCGACGAGATTGTTACTGCGTAGATATTTCCAGCAGCAAGTGAAGCTGAGTAAGCATTTTGGAATTCTGTATCGTGTTGGAACTGAACAGGTGTTGCTGCAGTTACTGACGAATACGATGAAGTTGTGGCGGAAAGAGCTACTGTACCGGAAGCCGATACAAACAATGTTCCACTTGTTGCTTCATTGATCGAATATCCAAAACGTCCAGCGCCGTAAAGACCACCAGAAGGATCGGCATTCTTGGCATCCTTACCAGTTACACCAAATACCGAATCAGCTTGTGAATCCTTACCTGATCCAGATGTGAATCCTGGTTGAGCTGTTCCATACTTGAAGTCAAGGAAGAACACAAGTCCCGAAGGAAGGTTCATAGGTTGAACGGAAACGAAATCCTTAGCAGCGATTTCCGAGAAAATACGGCGAACAAGTGGAAGAGCAACGCCAGCCCATTCTTCTGAGCCAGCAGCTGTTCCTGTTCTTGATGATTCATCGATAAGCTGCTTCGCTTGGTTTTCGAGAAGAACTGCGATCGAGTTCTTTTCATAGTCGTTTTTGATACCGTCAAGAAGTCCAGACTTTTCCCACTTCTTAACGGTGCCACGGTTCTCTTCAATAAGCTTCTTGTGCATATTGTTTGAAGAACCAAGTAATGATTGCATATTCATACTATCTATCTCCAATAAAATTTGTTATTTTAAACCTGCTAATTTTCTTAATCTATCTGCCATCGCGTCTGATTCATTAAGAATTCTCTTCGATGGACGTGTGCTTGCCTGTGGCTTACTTGCAAATGACTCTTTGAGTGTCTTAACCTTAGCGGTCTTTAAGGACTCAGCAAGTGTTGCGTAAACCAATTTAACTTCACGAAGTGAACCTGCACGATCAAAGTTTTCAATAACAGTAATCTTTTGTGATTCTGTTAATGAATACTGACGGAAAAGTTTGTTCGAGAAAAGAAGCTTTGAGTTAAGAAGATTAACTTCATTAATCTTATCGCGTAAAAACTGAATGACTTGGTATGCTTCTTGTAGTTTGGCTTCTGCCATTTCTTCTTCAGCTTCGTCTTCACCTTCTTCTACTGTCTCTTCTTCATCTTCTTCACGAAGAGCACGTAAAATTTCTTCGATGTTGACTTCATCTTCGTCTTCACCTTCTTCTACCTTCTCTTCTTCCTCTTCTTCGACCAACTGAACAAGTTTTTCACTCTTGTCTTCTGTGTGGTCATCCGAAGCTGACTTTGAAGGTTGTTTGTTGTCACCAGTTCCAATTTCAGATGAATCAAGTTCTTCCTCTAGTTGACGAATGATTTCCATAAGGTCTTCATCATCTTCTTCTTCCATGACTTCATCTTCGTCTTCACCTTCTTCCATGTGAGCTTCTTCATCCTCTCCCTCTTCAACGGATTCTTCCTCGTCCTCGCCTTCTTCCATTGGCTCTTCGTCTTCGGCTTCATCCATCATTTCCTCGTCTTCTCCTTCTTCCATTGCAGGAGCCTCTTCTTCGTCTTCGCCTTCTTCCATCGTTTCTTCCTCATCTTCTCCTTCTTCCATTTCTTCTTCGGCTTCTTCAGATAGTTTGGAAGCGAGCATAGATTGTAAACGTGGAGTGAAAGCCTCTTCTAAAGCAAGCTTAGCGTTGGCAAGTGCGACTTCACGAACTGCCTTTGCATCTGCGATTGCTTCTTTCAATAGATCTGTCATAAACATCTCCATACTAATTTTAGGGTTATTAAGAACTCTAATTAACAGTAAAAATAAGGTAAACTCTATATGAGATGATAGAGTATTATAAACATAAATATAGGTTCAATTTGAAATAATTCAATTATTCCGATAGATTTTTCTTAATTTCTTGGATTTTTTTCAATAAAGAGGATACTCTTTCTTCTTTTGTCTCTTCTTTGAATACACCACCGGTCTTACCAAGACCAAAAATGTGTGCAACATCTTCTTCCGAGTAGACAAATCTATTAGATCGTTTTGGTTTTTGGTCTTCGTTTTTTTCTTCAGGCATTTGGGAACTCCACCGATACTTCGTAAATGTTTCTTTCTTCGTCTTTTCCAGTGATTACAAACTTACAACCACGAGGAAGCGTTACCTCTGACTCGATACAAAACTCATCTTCTGAACAAGGTAATGTTAATACAGGATCGCCTTTTTTAAGTTTGATCTTAAAGATTGGAGTCAGGTCTTTTCTTTTGAATCCAGAAACAACTAACTTTTTGTTAGTGAACTCTTCGGCAACTAGTGGATTTAGTGAAGTAGAAACAAACCCATTATCTACCCATTCACCCGCGTTAACGAAAGTATCTAATATCTTTCTTTCCATACCGCGATAAACAACGGTATCACTTTCTAGTTTAGCACCATCACTTTTAAAGTGTTCATCTAAAAGTAGTATTGAATAGTCTTGTAAATTCATTGACCACAAAGATGTTGGGTCGGACATAAACATTTGTTTTTCATTGTTTTTATCCAATATCTTTTCCAAGTCATCCAAAGATGATTTTACTTTACCACCGCTTCTTAGAAATTCGTTAGTTATAAAACTACCGTTGTGATAATACTTTGCAGCCGATATTACTTTTGGGTCATTTGAAGAAACATTTAAAGCCGCTAGTTTTGCAATGGCAACACTTTGTATTTTTTTCGCAATTTTTTTGACTTCGGTCATTGCTTTTTTTGCAGACTCGTTATCTTTCTTATCATTGTATGCGGAAACTTGATCTAATAGAGAATCGAATTCTCTGAAGTATGGTGTGAACTCAAACTTTAATAACTTCGCTTTAAGGTCTGGTCTTAGGTTTTTACCATCATCCGCAATCTCTTCTTTTTCTTTATCGTCCAAAGTAACTAAAGAACCTATTTCTTTCTCCATTTTTTGCGATGGAGAAAGTTTCTCAGGTTCTTCTTTCTTTTCTTCTTTATCTTTTGATGCGGTCTTTTCTTTTTCAGCTTTTAACTTAGCCATGATACCACCACCCTTTTTATCAGATGATGGTTTCTCTTCTTTCTTTTTTTCTTTTTTTGCTTCTGGCTTTTCGTGAACCGATGGATCAAAGTTATCCTTATTAATGTAGTAAGATTGACCCGTCTCCTTGTTTTTTACAAGAATCTTGTTCGGATCTTCACTTGGTTTTTTAGGTTCTTCTTCTACTAATATGTTCTTTAATCTTATCATCTTTACCGAGTTAGTTATAGTTGTTCTCGGTCAAGCTTCCTTTGTCTCTTCCGAGAGGCATTCATTTTGTCTTTTTTCTTCTTAGAAGGTTTTACATATTCTGTTCTTTCTTTGAACTCCTCTAAGATACCACTTTCTTTGACTTTCCGTTTGAAAATCTTCAACATCATATCGATGTTCATTCCGTTTGCCTTCACTCTTACGTGACCGGGCTTTGGGTTTGTTGGATAAAACTGATCTACCATAACTTGTTCTTTCTTGTTTATTTAGAATTGTCTTTTATTTCGTAATACTTACCAAGTGTTTGTCCAATATCTTCATAGACAGCTTCCAATCTTTGTTGAAGCTTAACAACTTCGTTTGCCGTCTTTTCAAATAGTTTAAGGGACTCATTCATTTTCTTAGAGTGACGACCTAATGTTACACCATCAAACCAGTCACCAGACTCTTCCATGATATTCTTAGAAGCAAACTCAACGATCTTCTTCATTTCTTTGATTACTTCTTTTAGATCATTACCACGATAAATAGCTTTACCGTATTCATTGAATCGTGCAATTGACTCAATATATGCCTTCTTTTCTTCTGGAGTAAGGATCGGGTCCTTTGGTTCTTTTTCAGTTATACCTTCCTTCAAAACTTCTTTGATTGCCTTAGCCACCATCTTACGAAGTTCTTGGAGTTTCTCTTCACTTACTTTTTTTGGAAGACCCTTGTGCTTTGTTCCAGCATATTTTTCAAGTTCCTTTTCAGACATCGATCTAGCAAGTTTTTTTACTTGATCACTAACTTTGGATGCCGGAACTTCGCCTCGTTTATAAGCGAGTGCAAGTCCCATAATTTTCTGTTGTTGTTGACTAACCGCAGGCATTACTTACTCCTTAGAATAAACACTCACACACATCACCAATTTCACAGATGATGTTTGTGATATTTTCATGAATTCTTTTTACTTTTGGATCAATTTTAGAAATCGTTTTTGTATTTACAGATTCAGTAATTCTACCTTCATTCTTTGGATACATGAATGCACCATGCGTTGACGGGTTGGAAACAAAGTCCCACCCAATCAATTCAAAATCGTCTTGAACTTCTACTGTGTTTTCATTTATCTCTTTTACCGAACCAAGTCCTCTTGAAGAGATACCAAGACGAATGCCTGCATCCAACAGATTCTTAAGAATGTTTCCAGATGGAGTTGGTAAAATCTCAACAGTTCCCACTAGATCATTACCTTTCCAATGACACTCTAAAACATTATGCGAAACGTTTCTTAGGTTGATAACAGAGGAATCTGGATGGTCTAGTTCACCCAAAGCACGGTTTTCTTTGATTTGATTTTCTTGATACAACTTTACTTCACGAATCAGAATTTCTTTTGGATAAATTCTACCATTCTGATTCTTGGCTTCGGCTCGTTGAAGCACACCTGAAACTATTACTTTACCGTTATTATGTTGTGACTCATGTATCTGTCCTGGCGCAACACTAAAAAGCATCGTATCTATAAGTAATCGTTTCATTTTTATGCACCTAATTCGTTTATCTTTTTACTGATTCTGTTTAATCTCTCACCAATTTTTCTAAGTCTGTTGTGAGAAGATCCCCACAAAGATCTTTGATCAACATTCATTTCTGTCTTTAACTTAGATGCATGATTTACTACTCTTTCTATTTCGTAAATGGCTCTGTTTATTTCTTTGATTGAACTGTTGATCTTTTGATTGGTTGATTTTGTTTCATCTGTTTTGTATGACTTGTATGAAACTTCGGTTAAAGCAGACATAGCCTGTTTATATGTTGACTCTTTGGCAATGGAATGCTTTCTCTTTTGCTTTGGAACCATCGTATAACCATACGTCTCAATACTATCTTCTACTCTATCTTCAAATTCTTTTTCAGATGCCGCAAATGCGTTAGGGGTATCATAACCAGCAACGTTACCAGTTACACTAGCCTCTTGGAGTTCTTCCGCAAACTTTCGGTATGACTCTGATTCTTTTAGTTTCTTAATAAAATTCTCTACGCGCATATAAATCACCAAATAGATGAATTCTTTATTAGGACGTAAACGGTTCCACTGTCTACTTTAACACTACGGAGAGAAAACTCAACTATACTGTTACCAGCAGTTGCTGTTCCAGCTATTGACGCAAGTGGAATATCACCACCGGCCGAAAGAGAAGCGGTTCCAGTAGTTCCAGAAGGAACTATTATACCACCAGCACCGAAGTTTGATCCAGTAAAAACGGTTGTTCCTGACCCACAGGTTATTGATCTTAAAAATCTTCCCGGATGTCCTTTTCTCTCAAAATCATCTGCTTGTGATGCTGGATAATCATATGGTTGAACTGCCATTATCTAACTCCGTTATAAATCATTTACCAAATTGTAATATCTCATTAGAGCAGAGATATGTTGTTCATCGACCTTCTTTAAGGTCTGATATTGATCCAATAGACCAATTACTTCTGACAACTTAATTTTGAGTGTTTTGTCTTTTACATTCTTAGACTTGGTTGTCAGTATCTCTTTTATTCTACTGGCCTCACCCTTCACAAAAGCGTTCAGGTTGTTCGTGTTACTTACATTACTGATGTATTCTCTAAGTAGAGACTTCTGTTCGGTAGATAGTTCTTCATACTTAGAATTAAACTTCTCCACTAGAATTTTGTATGAGAGCAGTCTAATTTCTTTTGGCTCATTTGAAATAGAAGGAATTGATTCATTCAAGTAATCCTTCTTTTCATTGGTCATATTTTCAATGATTGTTACCTTGGCTCGTGTGATCTCACCTGGGTTATCCAATTCATTGTATTCAAATATCTTGTAAATAGACGCCAGTAGTTTGTAGTTTTGAACCTTTGTCTGGAAGAAAGAGTTGGTATCGAAGTTTTTCGTTATTTCTTCGATCAATCTATACTTCTCTTCTCTGAGTTTTTTGTGATCTATCTTTTTACGTGCTTTCAAAACAGCTTCAATTAACATGGTTGCCTTTGAATCCGAAGAGTATGATTCGGTCGATAGTGTCTTGTAAAGACCATACTCTTTTAGGAGCTCACTGTTTTTGTTGAAATACTTCTTCAACAAATTGGTGGCTATGGAATCTCGTTCCGATATAATATCGGATGTTATTTGACGAGTTAATAGTTCAAATAACATACCTGTGTTTTTAAATTTTGAGTGTTTTACTTTTTTCATCTATTTACCCAGAGTGTTGTATTCAATAAATAAATATGTCTTAGATCACATTTCTTCCAATAAATTCGACTCATCTAACAGATTAGAGTCATCTTTTTTCTCAGTAACTGATGGTTTCAAGCTCTCTGAAATAATCGACTTTGTTTTTAGCTTTATTCCAGACATACTTTGGATTAGATCAGAAAACTCTTTGGTTAGTTCTTGACCTTCCGTAGCAAGAGGAGACCCACCCTTATAATTATGTTTTGGGGAAAGGTTAACGTCAAGTGTAGCACCAACATTTTTCTTACCTATTGGGTCTCTACCAAATGGACTTGCATCTGTTCCATACGTCGATCCATGTTCTGGTGGTCTACCTGCCCCTGGCCATCCACCTTCTGGAACTTCTACGTCATTTAGTTTCCTTACATTCTTACCACCAGACAAGTTCATTGTTGCCAGATCATGTGGTGTTCCAAACGATTCTTTTGTAACCTTTGGATCGTTTCCTTCGCTTTCGATTTGAGCCTGACGGAATTTCAACTTAATGTCTTCAATTACTTCGTTTCTTTCATAATCTGCTTCATCGTCAGTTAAGTTGAATATGTTTTTGTAGATATACTTTAACGATAAAAGTTTTGATTCCACCAACGAATTAGCCAAATCAACTCTTTCTTTCATGAGAGCAATCTTTTCTTGTTCATAAACAATCGAAGGTCCAGTTAGAGCCAAATCAAAGTTTACAAGATCGGCATTCTCATATCCCTGTGCATATAAGTGAACGATAGCAATCTTTGTTAACTCAGATACTACGATTCTCTGAATGCGTTCAATGGTTCTTGCAAATCGAATATCAAGGGTAGCCAGTGTTGCCTTACCTTCAAGTGTTTCATCATATCCAAGATATGCTTTTGGAATCTTTAAAGCAGCAAATATCTTACCCTTTAAGTATTCAACATCTTCGATTGCTTGGTATTGAAGACCTGGCAGAGTTTCGATAGATGTTCCTGCTTGTCCACCACGAACTGGAAGATAGAAGTCTTCCAACATATTCTGCATATTGAATCTTAGATTATACTGACCAGTTTGTTCGTTCACCACAGGAACCTTTTTCATTTGGTTCATGATGTTTTGCATATACTGATCCACTTCTGCCGGTGGGATGTTACCAATATCAATCTTGAAGATACGCTTTTCTGGTGCACGGGTAATTCTGTGGATCAACATAGCGTCTTCCATGAGAACAAGTTGCTTGTAAAGTTTACGAGCACCTTCCAACATTGACTTGCCATACGGTAAGAAGTTGGTGTCACCTAAAAGACGGAAGTGAGCAACTTCATAA
>Ga0222714_10003451_pt1 | contig 16081 bp, 17 predicted proteins | sample C33_3DmetaG_FD_165048 | JGI IMG/M metagenome (GOLD analysis project Ga0222714, IMG submission 165048) | Estuarine water microbial communities from San Francisco Bay, California, United States - C33_3D | ecosystem: Environmental > Aquatic > Marine > Unclassified | place: USA: California...
AGATTTTGGACCATTTATAACTATTGCTTTATATATATTATTAACAATATTTGGACTTAATGAGCCACCTTTTGCTGGTGGAGCCGAAGGTGCTGGTGGAGCCGAAGGTGCTGGTGGAGTCGAAGGTGCTGGTGGAGCCGAAGGTGCTGGTGGAGCCGAAGGTGCTGGTGGAGTCGAAGGTGCTGCTCCTTTATTACCTCCAGGTGGAGCTGCACCTTTATCACCTCCAGGAGCAGCACCAGGTTTTAATAAAGAGTCATATTCTTTTTCAATTTCATCTAATTCTTTCTTCATTTTCTTTCTAAGTTTACTTAATTCTTTTGTACTTTGAGCACGTTTCTTTTTTTTACTCTTACCAAATGATATAGCTTTTATTATTAATTTATAAAATTCTTTTGAATCTTCTAAAATATCTTCTAATTTTGGTAAAGGCTCAGGACACGCCTTTAATTCCATACATTTAGGGTCTTTATCTTTTGGTAGATCATCTCTATCTTTGGTTGCACAGAGAAATGGTGATTCTTCCATACACATTCTTTGTATTGCATATTTATGTCTTCCTTGTCGTTTTCTTTGAAGTGCTTTTTTACGCGCCTCCATTTTTGCTAATGGGTCATCATATTTATATTTTGAATAGTGACATTCAAGTCTATCACCAGTTTCTTTTAATTCTCCACATCTCATCCCACTAAAAGCACCTACATAGCCAAGGTCAGGTTCTCCTTCAACCTTTTTTTTCATTTCTAATTCTTGTTTCTTTTGTTGGGCAGCCCAATCCATACTCATTGCGCTAAAACCACCAACTTTATCATTTATTTGAATATTTTTATCAATCATTAAAAATATATAAGAAAAAAATGTGTAGTATTTAATAAATGAGTAGTTCATATGGAAATTTAAATCAACAATTATTACGTTTTGAAAAACTAAATAGTGAAGATTTCTTTTTACTAAATAAATCACACGACGAATCAAAATTAATATTTAATATTTGTGGTTCTACAAAAAATGTATATGAAACAAAAATTTATTTAAAATCAAAAATGATATATTGTAATTGTCCAGATTCTAAAAGTTGGGCTAGAAAATATGGTGTTGTTTGTAAACATTGCTGTTTTGTCTTATTCAAAGTATTACGTTTAAAAATAGATAAAATGGATTATTTTAAAAAATTATATTTTGAAGAAAAAGTTTTGAACGAAATAAAAGAAAATTATGAAAAATTAAATTTGCTAAATTACGAACAAGATTTTTTAAATAAAGATATAAGCAATAAATTTAATTCAATAAAACATAATACAAGTGATTCCAAAGATGAAATTGTTTTAAAAGAAGAAAATGACCATGATAATTTTTGTGCGATTTGCTATGAAGATTTTGAAGATATTAAAAATATAAAGGAAAATTTCCAATGTAATATATGTTCAAAAATTTTACATTTAAAATGTATTAATAAATGGATAACTATGGGGAATAAATCATGTCCATATTGTAGAAGTATAATAAAAAAAGATTCGAATAATAATTATATAAATTTAGAATAATCAAAATTCTTTTCTATTTTAATTATATAATGCCAAGAAAAAATTTTAATAAAAAAAAAGGTAATAGAGGAAGTTGTGATATGAAATTCGAATCTTTATACAGAACACCATGTCAAGGATTACCCTTAGATGCTGGTTTTGGTATAAAACAGAATGGTGGAACACAAGGCTCTGAACATGTTGATGTATCGAGAGGATGTGTTAGCTACAATGTTGATGTAATTGCACCACAAGTTGCGGGTCAACCAGTTATTACTGGAAATCCACATGGTTGTTTAAATACACAAATTGATGGTGCAAGTTCTTTTAATCCACCAACAAAACAAGAAGGAGGTGGTGCGTCATGTACAGGTGTTGGATTTGATTTATCAAACCAAATTGCTGGACAACCTATAATTCACAATAGTGCACCAAATTGTTTATATGGTGAAGTTGCTAATCCAAACGCAGTAGTTTCTGGATTAGGAATGAACACACCATCACCAATATTATCAGGTGGTGCTAAAGTTAAGAAAGCTCGTGGTAAGTCAAAGAAATCAAGTGCCAAAAGAGCAAAGGTAAATAAACCAAGTGCTAAACCAATGACAAAAAGAAATCAAAAAACTATAAAAAAGGCTATTGATAATTATTGTAAAAACAAAAATTTTAAATGCACAAAGAAAGTAAAAGATCAAATTTACAATAAAGTTGTAGAAAAAATGTGTCATTAATTAAATAATTGTTTACTATTCTTTTTTTTATTATTTGTTTATATTAATGGATAAAAATCATAATTTACATGATTTACATAAAATAGGAGATTTAGCAGTAATTATGGAAAAACAGCAATATGTCCAATCAGGTGGTCTTCCTATGGTTGTTGCTAAAATAGGTGAATTTCTGCTTATTATTGTCATGAAAATTTTAGAGGCATTAAAGAATTTATTTATGGCATTGTTTAGATTTAGACCTGAACTTTCACTTCAATTTCCATTTATATTTGCTGCCGATAAAGGAGAAAGTTTATTTTTCAAATTTTGTTGGTTAGCTGTAAAAGCCGGATTTTACTTAGTTGTTTTTGCGTTTGGTGGTCCTCTAATAGCTTTAATAGCAATAGGATTTATGTACAAAAGTCTTTTTGCTAAATTTAAAGAATTAAAAAAGGAAGATGACGAACCAGAAGATGATGAACCAGAAGGTGATTAAAATAAAAATTCTTAGTTTTTCAAATTTTTTTTTATTATTTAAATTTTAAAAAAATATTTCAATATTATATAAATAATGAATAAATCAAAGAAAATAAATAATAAACAAAAATCAAAGCCAAAATTAAATATTGGCGAAGCAATGACTTTTATGTGTAATTCAATGGATCAATTAAATAAAAATTTAGAATCAGATATTGAAGCTAAAAAATTACATGATCAGGAAAAGTTTGATTTAGCAGTTTTATTATTTAAATTATTTGTTTCAGTATACAAATCCAAACTTAATGATAATGAAATAAATTTTGTATTATCAATCATTCCAAAATGTCAAAATTCTAATATCGAAACAAAAGATTTATTAAATGAACTTTCTGGATTAAAATTAAAGAGTAACTCTAGAAATAATACAACAACACCTAAAGTTGAAGAATTAAATTCAAATTCAAATTCAAATTCAATTAGAACAGCACCTAGAGTTTCTCCAAATACAAACAGCCCAGCAAGTGCAAGTGTCAACAGCACAGCAAGTGCAAACAGCCCAGCAAGTGCCAATACTAGTGGTGGATCAAGAAAAAAGAAAATAAAAAAATCAAAGAAAAATCAAAAAGGTGGTGTTAACAATAGTGTATTAAATGTTACATATAAAAATTTGAACCAATATAGACTAAATAAATTATCTGATCAATGTAAAAAATGTTTAGAACCTGAATTTTTGTTTGGAAATATTGATGAAAATGGTGATGAAGTTGAAGGATTTAGTACTAATAATAGTAAAAGAGAAAAACAATCAAAAAAAAATAAAAAATATTGTGATGATAATTGTTCAATATCAAAAGTAAGTAATAGTTGGTTAAGAAGTAATAGTATTAAACCATTTAAAACACAAGAAATGCAGAAGTTATTTATAAGTGAAGATTCAGTAATGATAGACACATATGTTGAATTAATGACATCAGTTGTATGGTTTAAACAATTAAAATCAATTAATAGCGAAGTAAAGTCAAAAATTGAATTAATGAGACTTATTGAACTAAGAAAGGCAATTAATGAGCAGTCTAAACAATTATTAAATAATCCTGATTTTAAATATGTTTTACCAAACCAAGAAGAACTAAATATTAATGAAATGATACAAAAATACTTAGTTAATGAACATACTAAATTAGAAGATAATGTTAGATCAAAAGTACAAGTAATGATAAAATCAACTAACACATTTAAAACAGAAATAGAACCTGAATTAAAAGTTCAAGCTATGAAAGATATTTATAAATTAGATGATAAACTTGTTTCTGTTAAAAATATGTTATATATCGAAGGATTTACATTTTTGTTAGGATTTATGAACCAACAACAAGGATTAATAAATAAAGCATTACCAGCAAATGTAAATAATCAAGGTATAGAAACCCCATCATTAAATTATCAATATTTTGAAATAGGAACAAATGTATTATCTTATATGTTATTTATGTTTCAAGCAATATACCTTATGAAAACAAATATTTCTTCAAACCAAATAATTTCAAATTTACAATATTTATTACTTATACTTCTTATTGTAGGACCATTTATGCCAGGTATTATAAGTTTTTTTTATCAATTTGATACTTTTACACCAGTAATGAAACCAATGTTTTTAACTAGTAATGATTTATTAAGTGCTAGTGGAACTAATGCAACATATTTTGGTCCCGAATATGGAATAAGCCAATATAGATTAGGAGCTATTGATTTTTCCGATCAAATACAATATGGTGTTGTTGAATTAGGTAACATAGTAACTAACCAAACTTCTTCACTTATGGGTTTTATGAGTAATATGATTGGTAGTGGATATAATAAAAAGTTTTCAAAAAAAAGAAAAAATAATAGAAAAAATAAATATAATAAATCAAAAAAAAATAATATGAAAGGTGGTGCTGGAAATGGTACAGGAAGTTGGGGTGAATATTTTGGTTCAGGTGCTAAAAAGGCGGCTGAGTGGGTAGGAACAAAGGCTACAAGTGCTGCAACAGGATATATGTTTTATTATCCAATTATGGTGTTTGTAACATTTTTATTTATTGCCAATCAATTAAGTGAATTTTTAATTCCAAATTATTCATTAATACTCATGGCACTTGGTACATTAATAATGATAAATAAAGTTAGTGAAAAGAATGTAATTAACAGAGATATACAAAGAAATATAATCGAAAAAAGAAAACAAATAGAAAAAGAAGCATTTAAGGCTATGGAATCTATTGATATAAAAGTAGGTAAACCTCCTGGAGGAAGTGGTGGATTAGATCAACAGGAAAAAATTGCTGAACAAATGGCAAAAGCAATAAACCAAGTAGCAAATAGAGTTGATGCTGCTTTACAACGTAAAGCCACATTAGAAGGTGCTGAAAAACAAGCAGCTGCATTCCTTCAAGGTGCTGAAAAACAAGCAGCTGCATTCCTTCAAGGTGCTGAAAAACAAGCCACAGCTACAACAAATGCAACAGCTTGTGCGGCTTTCCTTCGGGGTGCGAATGTGCGAGCCGCTGCGACAAAAAATGCAACTGCTACCGAACCGAATGTAACGGATTCTATTAATACATCAGACTTACCAGATGTTCCTACACATATACCTGGATCTTTAAAAATGGAAAATTTAAAGGCAAGATTAAACGAATTAATAGGGAAGCCGTCAGAAAAATCATCAGGAAAAGCAAAAAACGAACTAGTATTAGCATCCTCGTAATAAAACTTATTTATTTTTAATTTTTAATTTTTAATTTTTAATTTATTATAATTTATGAATTATAAATAGCTTCATATTTTGGTGGTATTTCAACATTAGAATTTGAATTTGAATTTTCAGTATTCGATAAATTAGTATAATTTATATTATTTTCTTGATTTCTATAAAAGCATATACATATATATCTTAATAATATTATTGAAAATATAAATGCAAAAAAAACAAAAGGAAATATAGAATCCATAATAATATTTATATTATAATATTTATTGTTAAATAATTTTAAAATAAAATAATAATTACAGAAATATTTAATGATAGGTCAATTAACCCATGTCCTATAATAGTTATGATTGGTATAAGTTAATAAAATATTAATCAATATTAATCAATATAATATTAATTATTTATCTAAGTAAATATGTATTTTGAAAAATATTTATTTATTTTAAAAAATTATTTGTTTATAATATATGATTGGAAATATTGTATTACCAGTTTTTTTTCTTATATGTTGTTTTTGTTAGTGGGTATTGTTTATCATTATTAAATTGTGGGTTACAAAGATATATGAGAGATAGTATATATTTTAAACATTTTTTATATTATTGTCAATTTATATATTTACATTTATATTAAATTGGTATACATTTGATTCACTTGCTATTTCACAACAAGAAGATTTTGCAAATGAACATGAAAGAGCTGAATATAATTTTAAATCATTGAAAAAATTAGGTATGTGGTTGTTATATTCGTTATTTATATACTTTGTATTTTTATTAACAACAAAATCTGAAGTCCCATTTATATTATTATTTATTGGATTTACAATAGCATCATTAGTAGTACAAATTATAATAAAATCAGTTTCATCATCTTCTTATGCTGAATCATCAAATAAGTTAGTTATCACAACTGATGATTATAATGGTGTTAACAAAAAATTTGTTGTAGGAGCCCATAATATAACTTCAATAGGTTTTCTTGTAACAATGGGATTAGTATTCTATGGTGTTTATAAATATTTTTTAAGACAATGGAAAGACCATGCACATCATTGGAAATGGGAAAAATTTATTTTTGGAACATCTAAATGTAGAGATGCCTAATTTTTTAAATATTTATTTATATTTTTATAATTATAATAAAAATATAAGAAATTTAGTTATTAATATAAAGACAAATATAATTAATTAAATATGAATATAAAATGTCAAATTTCTGACCCAATTTGGTGGGGTTATAATATTATAATAAATTTAGATAAATTTTATAATTTAGAAGGAATTATAGAATATGTTTTAGATAATTTAGAAAGTACATTAAAATCATTAAATTTATTACCACAAGCAGAATTTTTACAAAAAGTAAGAAAAGATTTTCATATTCATAATATGACCTTTGAACAACTTTTAACTATTGATAGTAATGAAACAATTTATATTTGTAGACACTCAAATACAGAGAATGATACTATAAAATTAAATTAATACTATAAAATTAAATTAATACTATAAAATTAAATTAATACTATAAAATTAAATTAATACTATAAAATTAAATTAATACTATAAAATTAACCAAAAACATTTTCACTACAATATGTAAGATATAAGAAACCATCTTCATCTTTGTGTGAATTATATATAGTAAACATTGTTTGAGATGTATTTACAAGTACATTTTCATTAACAAAAAAGTATAATGTTTCAGTATCATCAAGCTTAATTCTTTTTCTAACAACATACATGAATTGACCTAAAGTTATATCATGAGGTGCTAAAAATTTATATCTATCAATATCTGGTAAATTACTTTTTGCATCTTTTAAAACAATTAAGGGTAATCTATTATCATATTTATCGGTTATTCTTTTAGACTCTTCTTGTCTCTTTTCTAATGAATGTTGTTTCTTAAATTTATTCATTATATTATAATTCAAGAAATTATTTATAAATTATTTTATGTTTTATAAATATGAATAATATTAATTTTGATTTAAAGTTATTAGAAGAGTTTAATGGTTTAGATGAAAGAAAAAAAAATAATGTTATGGCTCTACTCAATTTAAATAAATATAAATTTTTATTAGATGAATTGAAAGAAATATATGCTATTATTGATGATAAGAAAATATTAGAGGAGCGTATATCAAAAATATTTAAGGAAGGATGTTTAAATTTTAATATAATAAATAGTATTTATTCTTGTGAAATTTATAAAGGTGCTTCCTACTTCTTATATAAAAATATTAAAACTTGTAAATATTACTTATATGTTTTAAAGTTGGATTTACATGAACCTAATAATTCAGAAGATAATTCAGAAGATAATTCAGAAGATAATTCAGAAGAAGATAATTCAGAAGATAATAATTCAGAAAATAATACTTCAAAAGATAATATTTTTCTGGAATATATTGGTAAATTTAAATTAGATCATGATTTAATATGGAAGAAATTAGAATAATTTTACTTTCACTTTTTTTATTATTTAAATATAAATAAACTAGATAATATAAATAACTATTATGTTTGTGGTTATTCAAAAAATAATATAGTTATTAGTAAACCATTAAAAAAAGAAAAAGAAATAATTAATTTTGATAATAAAACATATAATAATAAGATATTTAGTGAATCTTTTTTTGATTTATCAATAAAAATAAATAGTGAAATGTATACAATATTTATTGTAGCAATTGATAATAAGGAAGAATTATATAATATATTAGTGCAAAAAAGAAATAATGATAATTTCAATAATGAAAATAAAAAGATTAATAAATATAATTATTCAACAAAATTGAATGTATTAATTAGTTTTAAAATATTACCAGAAAAATTAGAATATATGTATGATAGAATTTATTATTTAAAGGAAAGACAATCCCCCTATAAAAATTTATTAAAAAAATATTTAATAAATCACTTACCATTAGAATTAATTTATATAATTATTGATTATTTGAAAACAGATGTTATAATATCATTTAAAATTGACAAGGCAAGAAATAATAATGATTTTTATTTATGTTTACCTAAGATTTTGTATTAATTTTTTTATAATTTATAAATATTAATAATTGACATAAAGAAATTTTTTTTATAAATTATTATGGATTTAAAACTTTCAAATATAATTGAAATAATATACCCAACAAACTTGGATAATAATAATTTAGAAAAAATAAAAAAAAAGATTGATTCATTAAAGATAAGTAGTTTATTAAATTTAAATAAAAAAAGACTAAGTAAATACTTTTTAGTAGTTACATATGATAGAAATGTAATTGATTTCCGATTAGATCCAAATTTTGAAATAATAAATTTAAATAATGAGATTTACACACTTGAAAATAATGATTACTATATTATAAATGATGGGGCAGAACCATGTTTGTATGATAACTTCAATACAAATATTAATATCAATGTTTTTCAAAATCACAAAGTAAGTAACCAAATTGCTATAAAAAAAATTCTTCAAACACTTAATTATCCTGATAATTTATTAGATAATGTATTATATGAAAATAATATTGAAAATGATATTGAAAATGAATCCAACAATGATAATGAAAATGAAGATAATGATAGTATGGATGAATTAATAGAAATTTTAAATAATATGGATGATAATGAAATAAGTGATTATGAAGATAATATAGATATTGAATTAGCAAATATTAGTAATTCGTGTATCGATAATGAAGATAATGAAGATAGTGATTTAGATAATGAAGACGCCTATGAAGATAATGAAGATAGTGATTTAGATAATGAAGATACCTATGAAGATAATGAAGATAGTGATTTAGATAATGAAAATGATAAAGATAATAAAGATAATAAAGATAATGAAGCTAATAAAGAAATAAAAGATTTAAATAAATATGATAAAATTAGTTTTAAGTTAACACGACAAACATATTTAGATTCGTTTGGGTTTAATGTTTTATTAAATGACAGAAATTTATTTATTATTAGTGAAGTAAATAAAGAAGCATGTTGTATTAAAAATGTTAATAATAAACTTAAAGTTGGAGATATTTTAGATGAAATAAATGGAAAAAGTATAAATAAAATGACATCAAAAGAAATGATTAAACTAATAACAAGTAAACTAACAATTAATATAAAAATTTATAGAGATAAAAACAAAAATAAAAATGTAGGAAATGAGACCTATTATAGAATTGTTGGAAAAAAATATTTGAAAATTCATTTGTTTAAAAAGAAATACAATTATAATACAAAGAAATTTGATAAAGAAAATATTGAATTACTAACTACATTATTCTTAAATAAATTTATAACTTATCCAAAAATATTTGATCAAGACAATGAAAATTTAAAAAAATATTTAATTGAAAATAATGTATTTTCAAAGGAATATTTCGATATTTTTAATATAGATTATGGGGAAAGTGAATTTGTTAATGAATTGTTAAAAACAATGGAACCATTAAATAGTGTTTATTATAAGACTCTTAGGAAAATAAAATCAGGTGTTTATTTGAATATAAATAGTATATTATGGAATATTTATTTATGCATATTTATTTTATCTGATATTCAAGATACTATAAATTATGAACACCATAAATATACAATGAAAAATTTAAAACAATTATACTTTCCATATTATAAAAAGGAAAAAGCAAATTTGATAGAAAAAGAGTTTTTAAAAACAATGATAATAACATGCGATTCTTGTAATGATGTTTTGAGTAAAAACTTAACAACTAAATTTTATGGTTCTCCTTTATATGGTGATATATGTGTAAATTGTTTTAATAATAAAAAAGCAGATTTTTACGCTAAATTAAGTAGATATAAAGATTTTATGTTATTACAAGGGAAAAAAGTTATGTTTCAAAAAGAATTAAAAAAAACAAAAGAATTATTGAATAATATTAAAGTAAAAAAACTTAATGCTAAATCATATAATAATTTATTGAAGAATGTTAACAAAACAATATTATTTAATAACAATAGAAAAGTGTGTAACATTTGTTATGATTCTTTAGATTTTGATAATCTAGGTGTTTATAAAAAATGTGGTCATACTTTTCATTATAGTTGTATGACACATATTGGTGTAAATATGTGTCCATTATGTCGTGAAAAGACTGAATTTACAAAATTGTATATTTAACTTTTATATTAATTTTATATTATTATTTTAATGAACATTAAATCATTAAATTCACTTAGAACAAATTATTTAATTGCATTAGTAATATTAACAATAATATTTACATTTTGCATATATTCCATTAATTTTATTTACCCAAAAGTAAATTCCACAAATCAAGAAAAAAATTTAAATCAAAATCAAAATCAAAATCAAAATCAAAATCAAAATCAAAATCAAAATCAAAATCAAAATCAAAATCAAAATCAAAATCAAAATCAAAATCAAAATCAAAATCAAAATCTAGCGGAAAAATCGGAAGCTAAAGAAAAAGAAAAAAACAAAAACGAAAAGCTTAGAAAATATGGTAGATTCTTGATACCATTTGGTACATTATTAAGTTTTTTTATATCATGTGTAATTGTTGCTAAATTGATTGTTATTGGAAATAGTGATTTATTAGATACACCAAGAGACCAATATTCAGGTATATTATTTTTAACAATAATAGGTGTAATTTTGACTATAATGAATTTCACAATTTTAAAAGAAAGAAGTATAAAAGAATATATTAAAGGTAAAAAGTTCTCAGTCATTGGTGTTTTTATGGCTTTGGGTGTAAGTGCCATTGTATTTGGATTTCTAGATAATTTTGGTATGAAACTAGGAACTGAGGCATTAGATGATACATTTGTTCAATTATTTTTAGGTCCATTTTCAACACATAAAAAATTCGAAAAATACAAACCAGAAATTCAAGAAAATTTAAGTATTTTAAATAGATGGTCAAATAGTAAATGGAAGAGTGTAATTAATCAACTATTAAGAAACAAAGAAGAAATAAGAGAATTTGTTAAGCAAAAAAACAAAAGAAGTCTTAATGATCTTATGGAAGATATTGATGAATTTGTTGAAGAAGGTGCGATTCCATTAATTGTTCCTAAAGATTTATCAACCTCAAAAAATACAATACGTGGTGGAGGTGTTAGAGAATTTATAAGAAATGTAAAAGAAAAATATGAATTAATTGATGGTTCCAAATCTATGATGGGTAATACATTTTCAGATTTTATTGGTGCTATTTTAGGTGCTGCTATTATTAATTTATTTACATATATGACTAGTTATGATGGTGTTGATTCGGGAGATGAAAAAGTTGAAGGTAGTTTCTTATTAAGAAATTTAAATAAACTTGGACCATTTATGGAGGCATTCTTTATTGCTCTTGGATGTTTAATACCAATATTTTTAAATGTAGCCATAAGCAGAGATAGTAATAGTAATAATAATAATAAAGCATGGATGGTAGTAGGTGTAATAGGAATTATAATGGTATTTATGATGTATATGAGTGTATCTGGTATGAAAAATATGACAGAAAATGATAAGAAAAAATCAATTTCTAAAACATTAGATTCGTTAAGTGATAGATTAGATATTGAAGAAAATAGTACATTAAAAGTAAAAATAAATAATTTTATTGAAAGTATCAATAACTAATATAAATTAAAGTATCTTTTAAATTAAAAATATTACTTTAAAAATATTACTTTAAAAATTAAAAATATTACTTTAAAAATTAAAAAATATTACTTTAAAAATTAAAAATATTACTTTAAAAATATTACTTTAAAATACTTTAAAATATTACTTTAAAATATTACTTTAAAAATATTACTTTAAAAATTAAAAAATATTACTTTAAAAATAAAAAATAAAAATAAAAAAATATTACTTTAAAAATTAAAAAATATTACTTTAAAAATTAAAAATATTACTTTAAAATATTACTTTACACCTTTGAACATTTAAAACGCCGACCTAATCCAGATATTTTTTAGATTTTCGTTTTCTCGTTGATGGTCGTTTTACATATTTTTCACTTCTATCATATGCTCCTTTTATTAGATTTTTATAAATATGTAATGGTATTTCATTTAATACATCTTTTACATTATTAACTAATTCATTATATGTTAATCCTTTTTTCTTTTGTAATCGCGATTTCAATACATTAAAATATCCCTCTATCGCATTTGTATAATGTTGATACGGAACAGCATACAATAAATTATTATCCTTTTTAATCACATCTTTTACAAGTTGATTTCTATGACTACTAGCATTATCTAAAATAATTAATTTATTTTTATATTTTCCATTTATAAACTTATTAATGAAATCAACCATTCTATTACTATCAATCCCTCCCTTTTTATATACATCATACCCAACAACACCTTTTGTAGAAATAACAAATATTCCAGTATATTTTTTGAATACTTCTTGACTTTCTGTTTTCACTACACATCTTTTACCTAATTCTTCATAACATTTTCTTCTAATCATAAATGAATTTAATGATGTTTCATCAATACATATAATATCATCTAATTTATATTGTTTAACCTTATTATAAAACTCTTTGATTTGATTTTTAATTACAATAGGTTTTTTATATTTTGTTTTTGGAACATGTCGTAATCGTGTTTGTTTCAGTGTAATATTAATATCTCTTACTACTCTACCTAAGTGAACTCTTGATAGTGTTAGGTCTGGATATTTAGATTTTAATTTGGCTAATAATTCATCCATAGTAATAGTTTTATTTTTTTTGAGTTGTTGCTTTATAAATGAAATATGACTATTAGTAATTTTATATGATGTATAATCTCTTTTCTTTCGTCTAATATTATTAGTAGATTTGTATTTATCTACCCCATCTCATTAAACTTCTTTCAGAACAACCGAATATTTTACAGGTTTGTACTTGATTTTTAGAATGAGATAAATAGTATTTAACTGCTGATAATTTATAATCACTACTTTTATGTGTAGGCATTATAATATAATTTAACAATTTATAAAAAATTGATTTAAATTAAATGCTTAATTTAATACTTAAAGAACACAATATGTCTTCCGAAGAAAGAACCAGTCAAATAGAAGTTGTAGAACAACCAGCTAAACCAAAAAAGTTTAAGATAAAGAAGAAAAAACTTAAAATAATAAGTGAACCTCGAAAAGGTTGGAATTATCTGCGTCTTAATTTTAGAGTATATTTAAAGAAACACTACTCTTGTATCAAAATTCAAGCAAATTGGAGGGGATATAATTTTAGAAAAAAAAATGTTTTAGAACCTTGTTATATTAATGAACTTGATATTGATACACAAAAATTAATAGAGTGTCTTAAAAAAGATTATTTAACACATGGTAGAATGGAATATTACAAATCAACATCAACACAAAATCTAAATTTAGAAGACGGATTTATGGAATTTATTACTGCTAAATGTATTAATGGTGAACGAGTGGGAGAAGGACATTGTCCTATTGATGTTGTTAAAGATGATAAAGGTATAGATGTGTTATGTGTTTGTTTAAATGGAATACAAACAAATGAAAAATCTATTATGCAAAATTTTAGTAAATGTGGTAATAATTTAGATACATTGTTTGATACTTGTAAATATCAAAAAGCACTTTCTCTATTTACAAAAGAATATTATAAAAAATTATTTAACGCAACAAAAACAAAAAAGATTAGAAAATTATATTATTTAGCATTTATATCTACAGATGTAAATGTATATATGTCTGTATTTAAAATTAATTTAGCGTGTATTTTAAATATCAAATATGAAAATATTACAAAACAAAAAAAAAGTATTAAGTTTAAAGGATTTATTGATGATAAATTTGGTATTACAACATTATTTAAATCTAAAAAACGATTAGAAATTAGATTAAATAAAGATATTCTAAATTGTTATAATACTATTCGGTTAATATGATTTAGATAATTCCCTTTAATTTATTCACGATTAGATTTACTACTGGGACTGAAACTGCATTTCCAGCCAATTTATATAACGCACTATCACAAACATCTGGAAGTTTATAATCTTTTGGAAATCCTTGTAAATTAAAACATTCTCTTGGAGTTAATTTTCTGATACCCTTATCATCTTTTAGAAGAGGAACATTATGTCCTCCTCCACCCATATTAGCGGTTAATGTAGGACAGCAATTACTCTTATTTTCTCTTACATAAAATCGTCTATATTGATAAAGGACATTTTCGGATATATTTTTAGTAATACCTTTTTCTATTTCATCAAATACTTTAAATCTATCCGAATAGTAATATTTATCATCAACATTTTCTTCTAACATATCACATATTTTCCCTTGTTCTTGTTCTGGAAATTCAAAGTTAAATTTATCATATTTTTCTTTATCACGAAACCCTATTATATATATTCTTTCGCGATGTTGTGGAATATTGGTAATCTTATTAGTATCAAGAATAGCAGTTTTTATATGATAACCTATTTCTTGTAATTTTTTCTCAATAATTTTATATGTATTTCCTTTATCATGTGATTTTAAATTTTTAACATTTTCTAAAATAATTATTTCTGGATTGTGTTTTTCTAAAATTTCTACAATTTTCCAAAATACATTTGATCTTTTGTCATCAAACCCTTTTTTCTCACCAGCTATACTAAATGGTTGACAAGGGAATCCACCACATAAAAGATTATGTGAAGGTATATCTAATACATTTATAGTATTTAAATCTTTAAGAGTAAATGTATGAGTAGGATTATTTAGTTCATAAATTTTTTTGGAACATTCCATCATATCATTTGTAAATACACATTTGAATTTATTACTTTTTTCAAGTGCTAATGTAAAAGCACCTGTCCCTGCAAATAAATCAATAAACTTAAACTTATTATCAATAATTTTAAGCTTTTTCTTTTTAATCTTAAATTTTTTAACTTCTTTTGGTTGTTGATGTTCCATTGTGTCTGTATTAACATTTACTTCTTCATTTTCAACAATCAATTTTTTATTATTTAATTCTTTTAATTTTTCTTCAACTGCCTTATCTACAAGTGCCTTAATTTTATCAGCATTGTTTTCACAAGGTGTTTTGCGTCTGTTATGAGAATCATAGTGAGATTTTTGAGAAAATTCCTTTCCACATCGTTCGCAACTATATTTAACCATTTTCGTTATATATAGTTAATATATTTTATTTTTAAATCAATTTTATAAATTAACTTAAATTAACAATTTCTGTTAATTCCTAAATATCAGAAAGTCGGCGTTTTAAATGTTCAAAGGTGTAAAAATAAAAAATAAAAATATTACTTTAAAAATTAAAAAATATTACTTTAAAAATTAAAAATATTACTTTAAAATATTACTTTAAAAATTAAAAATAAAAATTAAAAAATATTAATACAAACCTTCATACAAATATGCATTAATATTATATAGAAGCATCAATATGTCTAAATAATTTAGTTGCTGAAATAGGATAATTTATCTTATCATCTAACATAAATACTTCTTTAATTTGTTCAAATATTTTTGCATCGTATATTAATAATTTATCTATAACAGATGGAACTTCATTTAATTTTGAAAATTTTATAAGTTCTCGAAAATCTCCAAAAATT
>Ga0222714_10003453_pt1 | contig 16076 bp, 10 predicted proteins | sample C33_3DmetaG_FD_165048 | JGI IMG/M metagenome (GOLD analysis project Ga0222714, IMG submission 165048) | Estuarine water microbial communities from San Francisco Bay, California, United States - C33_3D | ecosystem: Environmental > Aquatic > Marine > Unclassified | place: USA: California...
AATTTATTTAATTTATTTATTAGAAACCAGGGTTATATGTATTATCTTCGCCCATATTTTCAGGAGCAATTGTGGCAACATAAGTTTGGATAGATATTTTATTAACTCCGCAAGGGTCGTCTAACTTTTCATTGTCAAAGAATTTTTCAATTTCTTCGTCAGTATTAACATATTTATATTCGCTGGCAGCTTCCATTTTCATCATTTCTTCAATATCAAGAACAACTTGAAAGGCCGCTGTTCCAAAATGCCCTTCTTGACCACACATTACGTTTGCAGAAATTCCTCTTAATGTGTCCAATTCAGCGTGTCTAGCCGCTTTTAAGAACATTTCAGGCGTTTCTTCAAAGGATGCCTTAGCAATAGGTCCAATATTATCATTATTAATACCGTGCCTGAAGATTGAAATCAATTTATTATTAGATGTAAATGTAAATGTCATTCTATCAACAAGAACACTGTAGTTATGGTAGTTGATATAAGTTCCATCAAACTCTACAACTTCTACCAATTCATTATAAATCGCTTGTCTGGCGGCTTCAATACCAAGAACACTATAGATTTCTATAATATCATTGCTTAAAGTTCTTGTATTATCAATAAAATCAAGCCCTAACACATCAAGCAAGTTAGTTCCAACCGTATCAAGAACCCATATATCTTGTTTCTTATACACACCATTTCCTTCTACAACATTATCTAAAATCTTTCTAAGAATGACTTTATTAATTCCCTCAATTCCTCTCAATACAACTTTTTGTAAAAGCTGATCTTGGAAATTCTTCAAGATATAAATTTGGTCGGATTGGTCGAGAGGGTTAACCTTAGCTTTCTTTTGTCCTCCTCTGCTATTTCCAGATTTTAATACATCAACCATTCTAATTCGGAATATTAATTTATCTGAATTAAAATCGGAATAAACGCAATGAATTTGGTCTTCATAACAATTCTTAAGAGTAAAGTTTATATCATCCATTGTAATATTTTTCTCAAGCATAACTTCTGGGTCAAGAATAATTCGAACAATCCATTTTGATTTTTCAGTTTCTCCTGTTGCGAGACTACTGCTGTCGCAATCATCAAATATAGTTTCAAATGTTTTATATTGTTCAATACAATCTCTGTCTTCGGCGATGAGCGTATTTAAGTCGTCTGGGTCAAACCAAATTTCAGTCGACTTTACAATTTCTTCAAATTTAGTATGTTCAAGCATATACATAATTGTTGTAGCTTTATCTTTGTGTCTTTCGTCCTCAGGTTTTAAATAAACACTCAACGAAGGATTTTTAATTTCACTTGATAATGATAAAATTTCTTCAATTCTTGGAACCCCTCGAGTAACATTTGATTTTGATGCCACTCCAGCAAAGTGGAAAGTGTTTAAAGTCATCTGTGTAGAGACTTCACCAATACTTTGTCCGGCGATCATACCAACCATTTCGCCTGGTGCAACAATTGCCCTTTTATAATCCATCAAAATTGTATCAAGTAATAAGGTAAGCGTTGATTTATTAAATCTCTTCACTACAAGAAGTTCTTTTGGTGATAAGTAGTAGTAGTATAATATTTTAAATAATTCGCTTGGGCGAGAGTAATAAATTGTATTAATCTTATCAAACGTAAAATTTATCATCTCATATGCTTCCATGGGAGTAATGTCAACTAGTGACGATTGTGAAATACCACATTGTCCTTTAACTGTATTAATAATATGATGAAATGCAACAGGACAGCTAACAGTTTTTTCTCCTTTATTTTTAAAGACATTTTTAATAATAATATCTCTTTTGATTAACATTTCTTCAATAAGTTTATTCATTTGAATGGAATATTCCCCGTGTTGTTTTTTTAATCTTGTCATAACATTTTTTAGAAATATATTGCTCAACGTTTTGATCTTACCACTTTCTTCTGGAACAAGAAAGTGATTATAAATATCTTGGCTACTCATTTCTACAATTGGAATATCTTGGTCCTCGACTTTAGTTGTATCGATCCCATCATCCCCATAATGAAATTGGACGATTTTATTTTTATTATTTCGTATGGTCATATCATATTCGACCTTTAAGTCTTCGAGAGCCTTGATAAGCCTTCTTTGAATATAACCGGTTGTAGCAGTTTTGACCGCAGTATCAATAAGACCTACGCGACCACCCATTGCGTGCATAAATAATTCTTGAGGTGATAACCCATTAACATAAGAACTTTCTACAAATCCGCGTGCTCCTGGGGAGTCGTCATATTTTGTAAAGTGTGGCAAGGTTCTATGTTCAAATCCATAAGGAATACGTTTTCCATCTACGTTTTGTTGTCCAAGACAAGAAATCATAAATGATATATTCAAATCAGACCCTTTAGAACCAGCTTGTACCATGGTTACAAATCTATTGTCTTGTGACAAGTTTGTCAACCCAATTTTACCGGCTTCAGATGTTGCTTGGTTAAGAATACTATTAATTTGCGTTTCAAATTCTTCTTCATTGGTCTTACCAGTATTATTTTCAAACACTCCTAAATGAACTTGGTCAATCAAATTTTTAACTTCAGTTTTCTTATTTGTAATGACATTAACAATTTTTTCGTTTGTATATTGATTTGAAATCAAATCACTTATTCCACAGCTAAAACCTGCCCGAGTCATATATTCAGTAACAATATTTTGTAAATCATCGATAAATTTAGCCGATGCCATATTACCAAATTCGTTGCAAACGCGTTGAAGAAGACCTTTACTTCTTCCACCCAACACCCCTTTATCCATTTGTCCAGAAATATATTTACCATTAACAATTTCAACACTTTTTACTTTCATAGTTAAAGGTGGCATAATTTGACTTAGAATATCATAATTGCTTATACCTGTTTCATTATTGATTGATTCAAGTAATATATTTTCGTTAATTCCATTGAACATCATAAGGAGATTCATCGCTTGTCGAGGTGTAAATCTAACATTTTCTTTGGAGAACAAATAAGAACCAAGCATTGAATCTTGATAAATTCCAATAATAGATGAATTATTTGCCGGACTAATAATTTGATAAGGAACTGCTGCCAAATTTTTCAATTCTGCTTCTGACTCTGGGTCTTGTGGCATATGAAGGTTCATTTCATCACCATCAAAATCCGCGTTGTAAGGCTTTGTATCAGCTACATTCATTCTAAAAGTATCCCCTTGTTTCATAATTCTAGCAATATGACACATCATACTCATTCTATGAAGGGTTGGTTGACGGTTAAATAGAATAGCATCACCATCAATCATTTGGCGATGAACAATATCACCTTCTTCTAATACAATTGAATTTCTATCCAAATAATATTTTAAAGTAATTTCCTCACCATTTTTCTTTTGCAACATTTTAGCTCCAGGCCATTCTTCGGGACCATTTCTTACTAGTTTGGTAAGATAATTTTTATTTAATCTATTAACCATAACCGGTTTTGTTAAATTTTTGGCAATTTTCATTGGCACCCCTAATTCACGAATGGAAATATTGGGGTCAGCAGTAATAACAGAACGAGCACTAAAATCGACACGTTTTGCCATCAAGTTTCCTCTCATACGCCCACCCTTTCCATTTAATCTATCTTTAATTGATTTTAAAGGTCTACCAGAACGCTGGGCCACAGATGCTACACCCGGAATTTTATTATCAACTTGGGTTGCTACATAATATTGTAAAACAGTTGTCCAATCGTCAATAACATTTGATGGTGCGTTATTTTGAATTTTTTCTTGGAGTGTTTTATTTGTTTTTATTACATTTACCAAAATATGACTCAAATCATCTTCCGATCTTTGCTGTGAATCGTGTTTTACAGATGGTCTTACTGCGGGTGGTGGAACTTGCATAACTTGGCAAATCATCCAATCTGGTCTAGAGAAGATTGGACTGAAACCCATAAAAGATACATCTTCATCTGAAATTCTCTTAAATATTTTCAACATTAATTCAGGAGTGATTTTAACAACCATGGGTTCCGTCTCAGCTTCGTCGCTCTTCCATTCAGCATAAATTGTAGCTAACCCTTCCTTTCTAATTTTATTTGGTTGTAAACAACCGCAACCATCTTCAGTATCTTCGCCACACCGTTTAATTTTACTTGCCAGGGAAAATACATATTTCGCTCTAGCATCGCCATCTAGTTTTAAGGCTTGTTTATATTTTTCCTTACTTATAAGGAGCTTACTGCATTTAAAACAAATACATCTTAAAATTTTTTGTATAGTAGTTAAGTATTGGATATAATAAACTGGTCTGGCCAATTCTATATGACCCGAATATCCAGGTGTTTGCATATAATCTAAACCATCGGTTGGACAGATTAGTCCAGGCTCTAAAACACCCATTCTAGGGTCAAATAGACCTCCAATTACTGGTTTATTATTAATATAAGTGTCTCTGGTTTTAATTTCAGCGACAGACCCTTTTCTAATTTCATCAGGCGACAGAATACTGAATTGTATTCCAATAATCTTAGAAACATTCATTGAACTATAATTGGCACTCATAGATTTAGACATCTCTTATAATATATAAATATTGTTTTATATTGATTTTTTAAATCAATATCAATTTTATTTTTGTTTATTAATATTTATTTAATAAACCTTAATTTATAATTTATAATATACCACAATTTTTATTAAAATACTTATATGGTTGGTTCAAATACTATAAAATGACAGATTTATATATTAAGGTCTCGAATCGTTTTAGAGCAATGCGTATTTGTAAATGTGTAAATAATTTATCGAATAAGATTAACAATTTAACATTTATTGCCAATTTAAAATAAAATTGATAATAATATTAAAGTAATAATTTAATATATATTATACAAGAATGCCGCGCGACAATTCAATTAAGATAACAAAACGTGATAAAGATAGATATTCTAATATGAAAACTATAACTGACCGAAAAAAGAAAAAGAATAATGAATCCGACAGTGACAATAGTGACCCAGCGGAGTCAGATAATGAAGAAATGGATGTTTGCGAATTTCGTAAGTATTTACACAAAATATTTCCTTCATCTCATCTAAAAAGAAAAATTAAGGCCGGAGAACACCTTAAGAAAATTGCAGATGAGGTCGAAGAAGAATATCAATATAGGTCTCCTAAGAAAAAATCTAAAAAAAGTAAAAAGGTAATTGATGAATCAGAAGAAGACGATTCATGGGAAACGGATTCTCAAGAAAAAAAGAAATCGAAAAAATCAAAAAAATCTAAATCTAAAAAAGATAAGAAGAAGAAGTTGAATAAGGGAAATAAATATAAGGTTTCTGACGATGAATCAATTTCTTCAAATGATACAGAGGAAGAAGATGATACAGAGGAAGAAGATGAATATGATGAAAAAGTTAAAGAAAAAGCAGGTAAGTTAAATATTATATTTACAATTGGTGGCGTAGGTAATAAAGACGGTAAATTCGAAGATTATGATGATACAGAAGATGATACAGAAGATGATACAGAGGATGAAGATGAATCAGTATCGTCAGATGAATCTTCTTCGTCAACAGATGAATCATATGATGAAGATGAATCATATGATGAGGATGAAGAAGATAGTGAATATGAAGAAGATAGTGAATATGAAGAAGATAGTGAATATGAAGAGGGCGAAGAATTTATTGAATTACCAAAAAAAAAATCAAAAAAAAATCAAGAGGAAAAGAATAACACCATAACAGATGAAAATAAAACTAGTGTATTGAACCAGTTAAATGAGTTGCTTTCGAAAAATCCCAATGATAAATCAATTAAAAAATGTGTTGAAACATACAAATATGATATAAAGTGCGAAACTAAGAAAAGAGAAAGGAAGGAAACAAAACAAAAAGAAAAGAATATGAGAATTTTTAAAAAAATTGTCAGTGATAAAAAATCAATGGACGATTTTACATTTTATAAAAAACTTGAAACCGAGCATCAAAAGAAATTAATTAAAGAACTTAGGGAACTTAATAAAATTACAAGAATTGAAAAACCATATAGAATGACGTTGCTAGAAGCAGACATTCCTCTTGAATTAAAGGCTTCGGCAATTAAGAAAGTTAATTCTTTAAGGCATATGGAACCAGGCAGTGGTGAATTTTATAAAATTAAAAATTGGGTTGATACATTTATGAAAATTCCATTTACAAGTTATCATTCGCTTCCAATTAGTATTGAAAATGGTGTAGAATCATGTCACGAATTTATGAAAAATTCACAAAAAACGTTAGACGATGCGGTTTATGGCTTAAATGATGCCAAAATGCAAATTATGCAGATGTTGGGACAACTTCTAACAAATCCAAAAGCAATTGGATCTGCAATTGCGATTCACGGTCCTCCTGGAACTGGTAAGACCAGTTTAGTTAAAGAAGGTATCAGTAAGATTTTAAATAGGCCCTTTGCGTTTATTGCACTTGGTGGTGCTACAGACAGCAGTTTCTTGGAAGGACACGGCTACACATATGAAGGAAGTACGTGGGGTAAAATAGTTCAGATTTTGATTGATAGTAAGTGTATGAACCCAGTAATTTATTTTGATGAGTTAGATAAGATTTCAGATACTCCTAGAGGTGAAGAAATTGCTGGAATTTTGACTCATTTAACTGATACATCACAGAATTCAGAATTCCACGATAAATATTTCGCCGATATAAATTTCGATTTGAGTAAATGTCTATTTATCTTCAGTTATAACGACGAAACAAAGGTTAACCCAATTTTGAAGGATAGAATGTATAGAATCAAAACAAAGGGTTATTCAGGAAAAGAGAAGATAACAATTTCTAATAACTATTTATTGCCAAAAATTAGAGAGCAAGTAAAGTTTAATACGGGTGATATTATTATTTCAGACGAGGTTATTGGATATATTAACGATACATACTGCAACACTGAAGATGGTGTTAGAAATATGAAAAGATGTCTAGAAATTATTCATACAAAATTAAATTTATATAGACTCATGAAGCCCAATTCTAATTTATTTGAATGTGAAATGTCTTTAAATGTAGAATTTCCATTTAATGTGACAAAAGATATTGTAGATAAATTAATCAAGAAAGATGAAAACAATATGAGTAAATATATTCGTGATACAATGTATATTTAAACAATTTAAAAATTATTATATAATAAATATTATGAGTTTAGAATATTATTTATTATGCAAAACTAAATATGATGTGATAATTTTAAATTTAAAGGAAATAATAGAAAACTATAATGATATTTTTTCTTTTACAAGTGAGTTAGATATAAAAAATGAGAGGTATATGGTAGATGATGACGAAGTTCATCCAGTTAATTTTAAAGACCGTATTAGCACAGAGTTAATATATGTAAATCGTTGTAGAAATTTGTGTCAACAACAAATCCATAAATTATGTAATCATGAATTCGTAAATGATACAATAGATATTAATCCAGAGTGCAGTCAAAATATAACATATTGTAGAATATGTGAATATACAATAAAATAATATTTTGGAATTTTTTCTTTGGAAAGTTTTTTTAAAATATTTTTTTGGACATTTATATTTGTCCATTTTTCAATCCCCAAAATGTCCTTACTGACGAAAAAAAAAGTATGTATTATAAATTTTTATCATCACAAATTAAATGATAATATTTTTTTATTACGATAAAAAAAACTTAAATATTTATTCTAATAATTATATTATGGATGACAAGGATGACAAAATTGAGACAAATGATGACAAAAAAGTAGCAAAAAAGTATTGTTGTATAAGTTGTGATTATATTACATCACGAAAATGTAATTTCAACAAACACTTGAATGGTTTGAAACACCAAAGGATGACAAATGATGACGATGGAGGACAAAAAGTAGCAAAAAGTAGCAAAAAGAAGCAACCATTTATTTGTGATTGTGGAAGGTCATATAAACATAGACAAGGTATCTGGAAACATAAACAAGAGTGTAACATTTATACAGACAATTCATCTAATAAAAATTCATCTAATAAATTAAACTCTTGTAACTATGTTTCAGATAAAGAATTAATTATGATGCTAATCAAAGACAATAATGAACTAAAAAAAATGATGATGGAACAACAAAGTCTTATAATTGAAAACAATATCAAAGTAATTGATTTATGTAAAGGTGGAACTCATAACACTACAAATACACATACCAATTATTATAATAAATCGTTTAGTTTAAATGTCTTTTTAAATGAAACATGTAAGAATGCAATGAATATTATGGATTTCGCAGAATCTATTCAGTTACAATTGACCGATTTAGAGAACATAGGTCAGGTAGGTTATATAGAAGGAATTTCAAGTATTATTGTTAAAAATCTTAAGGCCTTAGATATTACAAAAAGACCCATACACTGTCCTGATAAAAAGAGGGAAGTCATTTATATTAAAGACGAAGATAAATGGGAAAGGGAGGACCCAAAAAATATAAAAATTAAAAAAGTAATACACAAAATTGCGTTTAAAAACCAGCGACTTCTTCCAAAATTTAAAGAGGCTCATCCTGGTTGTAATATGTCCGAATCCAAATATTCAGACCAATATAGCAAAATAGTAATAGAAGCGATGGGAGGTGCAGGCAATAATGACGAAGAAAAGATTGATAAAATTGTTCGAAATATCACCAAAGAGGTTACCATTAATAAAAAGTTAAAGGTTGACGAGTTAGTTATCTAAATATGTTATTGAATAATATATTTATAATTTTGTCATGGGATTCGTTTACCAGATAGTGTTTGTATTCTTCCACCACATACCATCATGTTTTTTAACATTAAATAATGCTCTAAATATTTTAGATCGTGATAATGGAATATTACATCTATATTTATCTAAAGGATGAGGGTTCGTTTTTAATTGAGCAGATAACGCTTTTTTACCTATAAATTGTTTTTGTTGTATCGCAAAATACGTATAAAATGCCCGAAAACTCAAGTCTTTTATTGGCGTAATATCCTCATTATAAATTTGGAAATGTCTTAAATAATTATCGCATATAGCCAATCCAGATATGTCAGCCATATCTTCTCCTATACCAATTGATGCATCAAATTTAATACCATCTTTAGCTGCAAAATCTTCATATTGTTTAATTATATCTTTTTGTATAGATTTAAATTTCATTTTATCTGTGTCACTCCACCAGTCACTTAATTTACCATCGGCATCGTATTTACTTCCCCAATCATCAAATCCGTGAGACATTTCGTGTCCTAGCGTAAAGCCAAGATGAGCTAGATTGTATTCTATTCCTCTCGCATCTAAGTCAACAAATGGTTTTTGTATATAGCCTTGATTTATATAAATAGCATTTTTAGATGGTGTATAAGAAGCATTAACTATATAAGCTTGCGTACCCACCATTTTAACTGGATATTGTGTCCAATCCAACATAGGAAGATCGATTACGCGTTTTCCTTCTAATTCTATAAACGATTTATGTCTCCATTTTGAAATTTTATTCATGTTATCATTTAAATTTGTTCCATAATCAAGGTCAGGGTCTTCTCTTACCTTATCTGGTTTACCTATAATAAATTTAAATTTGCTTAATTTATATAAAGCATATTTTTTTGTTTTTGGCGATAACCAAGTATTATTCTCCAATATTATTTTGAATGTTTTTAATAAATCTTGGCTTAATATTGATACATATTGCAATTTTTGAGGGTCAGAATATTTTTCCATGTATTGATTTGTCAAAAAATTATTAAATGGTAGTGACATATATAAAGCCGCGCTAACCGCATCACTTTTATTAATTGATTGTTGACCTCGTTCAAATTTGCCATGGAAATCAAAAGAAATATCTTCCCATTTGCTGGTAATTCTTACAATTCTTCTAAGTAATAAATACACCCAATAGGTTCTCCATTTTTCTGAATTCCATTTTTGTAATAACAAATCGGTTCCGCATTTTAAATAATTTAAACTTGATGTTATAAAAAAATCGGGAGTTTTTGTAAAACCCAAACATTTCGAGAATTCATCCCAATCAAACCCATATTTATCTATGCATTCATATGCCATTATTTTATTATATGATTTTTCTTCTTTGCTTGTAATATCTATACATCCTAACACATTGAACATTTCAACTTCCACATCAAATACATAAGCCGGATTAAAACCATGTCCCTTTCCTAAGCATGTATCAAACGTTAGTTGAATTGTTTTTATAAATTCATTTTTATAGTTAGTCTTATATTTATTATTTTTTCCATCATCATAATAAACGGATAAATCAAGTAAAAAAAAATTATGAGGAGTTATATAGCATCTAAATGTATCTGGTTGTTTATTATCAGGATTTAAGCCCCATACAAATGGAGCAGAAACAGCAAGCATTTCTGAACTATTAATAAACCCAAGTAATTTCCATGGATTGGGTTGTTCTATATAACTATCAATTGTTTTAACTGCTTCCCTTGCTAACAATTTACTGTCGTCTATTGTATTCTCTTTGATAACCGAGTTATGAAAGTTTTTAAGGTTTCTTGCTAGTTTATTGTTATTATTTTTTATATAATCTAAAATAATTCCATTTAAATCATGATAAACTTTGTCTTGTACTAATCTAAAGTCGTCAACTTGAACAATATATTTCATTTCTTCTTTTAAATTAACATGTTTTAACCACTCGTAATTAATATAACTATAAAAATCATTGTTTGGTTTTATACTTTCTGGTGAAAATTTGTGCATCAATCCCTTTACAATACGATCTTCTAACACACTACTTGGAACAGTTCTTAAACGTGTATGCTGTTTAATATATTCGGTCATAAATGATTTTAAACCAACCGGACATTTTTTTGTTTTGTTTTTATTGTTAACTTTATTTCTTATGGTCTTTGGCATATATATATATAATTATACTAAATTATACTAAATTATATATTTTGTTTTATTTAGAATTCACTATATGGCGTGTTATTTCCACCACGAAGAATTAAATAATTGTATTGGGGACCAGTCATACAAGCACACCCAGAACTATTTGAATAAGTATTTGGACAGCATTCTGGTTTGAAATCTGTATTAGCAAACAGTAACATTTCATCTTCGGGAAGAGGAACTGGTTGAGGTTTTCTAGCGAGAAAGTTTTTAACGCCTTGACTTAATGGTTGGCCGGGAACAACGGTCATATTAGGTTTGTTCCAATGTGAAGTATTAATTGTTGAATTATTTGCTAAATCGTACTGGGAAGATCCACTAAGGTTAGTATTCGCACCTACAAATCCTTCTTTTTTTGCGGAAACCATATTACCTGCCGCACCTAAAGTGGGTGAAGTTGACGTTTGCGTAAGCATATTAGTGTTGCCATTAGTGGATATTTTATTGTTTGACATATCGACAGAACTAACTGCAGCCGCAACTTGTCCTATATTTTCAAGTCCTTCCATTAAACTATAGTTAGAACATCCACATAAAGTATGACCAACTAAAATTAAATATATGACGCCTATCAAAATTAAAATTTCAACGTTTAACTTAACCCCGAAAATAAAGATATTCATATTATACATAATTAATATATAATAATTTTATTTTTACATTTAGATTTATAAAAATCTATCAATCGCCGCGTTATAATCTGGAATTATAATATTTTTTAATTTAAATGTTTTTTTATCAGTTAATAAATGATATAATTTTTTGTTTATAATTGAAATATCTTGTTTATAACAATAGTCGTCAACATAATTATTTTTCCCTAAATTATATAAGACATTTTCGGTTATATTTAATCCGTCAATTTCAACTAAACCATAAACAATCTCTCCATTTTCAAGAACATCATTTATGCAAACTTTACTAATATCTAGTTCACTTCCACCGGCAAGTTTAATTTTAATCGACGGTTCAAACCCACAATCTAAATATTTGTGAATATCTTTACAAGATTTTATAGGTATAAGTGTATTGTTTAAAACGGAATTCAACGATGTTTCATAAATTTCATCCCAATCAGTAAAAATTTCATCTTTAATTTCTATAATTTTGTTTGTTGTATTTAAACAGTATAAAAATGGTTTATTATATGAAGTATGTTTAATTGCACTTGGATGGTTTGAAACAGGTATCCAACTATTACCATATTTAACTATATGAGAATCTGAAACTATTATATTGTTTAAAATATACATTTGAGAACCGTCTGTTGTAACTTTTATTTTTGCTGTAACGACATTATCGTTACAAAGAACATCGCCCGTTTCTATATCAACTATTTTTTTTTGTGTTGCATCGTTCATCGTGATTAAGGTATTTTCGTCGAAACATTTTACAGACGGAATTTTTAATCCACCCGGTTGTATGTGTAAAACATCAACCATAAAAGTTAATATAATTGCCATTGGAATTGATATTGCGACAAATATTGCTGTATTTGAAATCGCAGCCCCCCAAGTTAATGGTACAACCCAAAATACAGCAATCATAGCAACAAGTGAAATAAGAATATTAATAATAAATTGTGCGATTGAACCCATTAATGATTTAAGAGTATAATAAGAACCGAGTAATGTAAATAAACTCGCCGTCATTGTACCTTGAATTTTACTTGTTAGGTCTTTAAAACTAATAATTATTTGCATTAGGGGTGTCATTACATTCATTAATCTTCCCATTATTTCTTCAGTAACAGATTGCATTGAAGTTCTGATTTTGTCAAACATTGCTCTACTTGATTGAATTGAATTTTGAATAGGTTCTGTTAATTTTTGTAAAACATTTGTAACGTGAGTTAATGGTTGAACTGCGTGTCCTGTTATATTAGAGAGAATATTTTGACTGCAATATGTAAAATTTTGGTGAGTATATTCTCCTGCGGTTACACCTTCGGGATGTGTTATTAACCCGGCAAACGGTATAATATTTGGTTTGCATCTCTGGTTAGGCCAATCATCAATAATAGGTTGAACGTGTGCCATTGTATGAAAATATGAGACTAATAAAATTACTATAATGGTAATAACGATAAATAAAACCAAAGAACCTCCGTGTTGGTCAAAATAATTTAATTTATCATACATTTTTGTTATATTATTTAAGTTAGAATCCATATATAGTAAGTGGATAATATTCATTTCATTCTATACCAAATAAATATTTTAAATACTTCCAATTACTTAGTTTTAACAAAATGGTCTTCCCAATCCCAAAATAATTCATTGCCTATTGGAATTTTATGTGTGTTTGTTATTAAACAACTAAACCAATCGTGTTTTATATCAGTAAGCTTGGCATTTCTATATTTTTTTACCATAATAAATTCATTTATACCTTTATCTAATACTAAATGTTTACCTGTTACCAATATTTTCTCCTCATTTATACCACCTGGAATTTCATAAAAGTTAATTGGGTTCTTTTTATTATCAATTTTTAATACTGTTTCAACAAGAGACCCGTCTTCTAAAATATCTCCTAAATCAACATCTTTCATGCATTTAATTATTCCATTCTTTAGTTTAAGTTTGGTAGAAGGATGAAAGCATTTACCAAGAGCTTTTACTAATTGACCAGGCGGTCCATTCCAAGTACTATTCATTGTTTTTATACTTCCATCCATAACATACATAAGTGATACCATTATACCTATAGTTTTACCAATTAAATCTTTAATTCCAATTGTTATACGTTGAAATTCTATAATTAAATTTAAAAATACACCAAATATAGACTGAATAATTGATGTAAAAAATGTTCGAATTTTATTAAACATCGCGCGAATATTTTGAATAGAAACCATAAAACCTCCTAATTGGGTTGTTAATGTATTAGTAATGTGTGTTAATGGTGCTAATAGGTATCCCATAAAATTACTTTGCATAGTTTGGATACAATAAGTAAAATTTTCTTCTATATCATCTGCTAAAACCATATACATAGGATTACATCTATATAAAGGCCAATTAGATTTAATTTCCGCAAGCTGACTATAATAAAATACACCTGCTATATAAATAGCAAATGCGATATTTACATATAAAAAATTCACCCAGTTTTTCCCTGATGGCATAACTTATATTATTAGTATAAAATTAAGTTTATAATTTATTTTTAATAATAATTATAAATTATCAAGTTATAATTTACAAACTATACTAAAGCTTCTAATATACATTATTTAAATTATTACATTGTATTTCATTTAGTTACAATTTAACCATTTATCAAAAACGTTGACTGTTTATTAAATTTTAATGACGACGACGGCGTCTAGTCTTTTTCCGTTGTTTTCGCAATTTACGGCTCGGCCTACGTCTAGATTTGCCTCCATTTAAACAACCCCATTTCCAATTAGGATTGCCGCCTTTATGTCCACCCATTTTAGCTTGGCCGTCATAACGAGCATTCTCATTTGCTTGCATACCAGTTTGTGCTCCTGCTGCTATTTGGGCGTTGGGATTTGTTTCAGGACCACCAGTGGATTGGTATGGCATTTGAAATTGAGGAACAGAAACTGTATTAGTAGACCCTCCGCATTTACTACGTTTATTGCCCCTTCCTTGACCAAATTGGTTTAACGCATGAAGTCTGTTACTACTAGCAACTCCTTGTTGCATTGCATTTGATTGAGGAGTTCCAGCCCCATTTTTAAAGGATCCTGCAGTTATAGGGATTATACCCGAAGGAGTTGGTGACATATTAATATATATTAATATTTTAATTGGTTTAAATAAATTACTTAATATATTAAGTATAAATAATGGACGATAAACAAAGAATGCAATTGCAGGATATGATTAATGTCAATAATATCGAAGATCAAACAGATTTTATACGCCAGTTAAAGCATAGTCAAGTTATTAGAAATGACGTAAATAATCTTATAATGATTAAGGCAAAATATAGAGGCGATGATACTAAAATTCATGAAGAGGGTGTAAATGAATGCAATTTCTTGTTTACTTATTATACTGATATTTACAATAAAATTAGAAAAGATGAAATCGATGTAGGCATTTTAAATAAATTTTTAGACGTATTAAAAAAAATAGAAAACAACGAATTGGACCAACACGAAGGTTCATTTTTAGTTGGAACAATTTTAAAAGAGCTTTATGTAGATAGTGCTCTTAAGAAGGCAGACAAATTGAACGAGAAAGGTGAACCAAAACCAGAACCTATTAAACCAGTACATAATGTATCGTGGAGCCGATTTAAACAAACAAATAAACAAATAAAATAAATATAGTATTATAACGAATTAATATAAATTTAATTAAATATATACTAATAATAATGGTGAATATATCAAAGTTATTTTTAATAACCTTCTTACTTAATATTAATTTTAAATTAATATGTTCGTTAAATATAAATAAATTGGACGAGCCATCTCATAATGAGAACGAGGATAAATATTCAAATAGTGAAGACAAAGGTTGTAATGGAAATGATGGTAATAGTGGAAATGGAAACACCGCTAATAATGGTAAAAATTGCAAAGATTATATCCCGACATCTTTTCCAACCAGCATTCCAACATCTTACCCAACATCTTACCCAACATCTTACCCAACATCTTACCCAACCAGTATTCCAACCAGTATTCCAACCAGTATTCCAACAAGCATTCCAACCAGTATTCCAACATCTTACCCAACAAGCATTCCAACCAGTATTCCAACATCTTACCCAACAAGCATTCCAACCAGTATTCCAACAAGTATTCCAAGCAGTATTCCAACAAGCATTCCAACCAGTATTCCAACATCTTACCCAACCAGTATTCCAACATCTTACCCAACCAGTATTCCAACATCTTACCCAACCAGTATTCCAACATCTTACCCAACAAGCATTCCAACATCTTACCCAACAAGCATTCCAACCAGTATTCCAACCAGTATTCCAACCAGTATTCCAACCAGTATTCCAACAAGTATTCCAACATCTTACCCAACAAGCATTCCAACCAGTATTCCAACAAGTATTCCAACAAGTATTCCAACAAGTATTCCAACAAGTATTCCAACAAGTATTCCAACAAGTATTCCAACAAGTATTCCAACAAGTATTCCAACAAGTATTCCAACAAGTATTC
>Ga0222714_10003454_pt1 | contig 16071 bp, 15 predicted proteins | sample C33_3DmetaG_FD_165048 | JGI IMG/M metagenome (GOLD analysis project Ga0222714, IMG submission 165048) | Estuarine water microbial communities from San Francisco Bay, California, United States - C33_3D | ecosystem: Environmental > Aquatic > Marine > Unclassified | place: USA: California...
GCCAATGTTCCTGCAATCATGATTGCAGTAGAAAAGGGGTCGCCCCATAGGTAAACCGCAGCTGCAAAAACTAAAGTACAGGTGGTCACCTGAAAACCGCCCACGCCAAAAACAGCAAAGCGCATAGCCATCATTTTTTTCAGGTTAAATTCTAAACCCAAGTTGAATAGCAGAAAGACAACGCCAAACTCAGCCAATAAACTAAATTGTTCAGGGTTGTCTATGAAACCGAAGACATAGGGGCCTACCAGAACCCCAATCGCCATATAAGCAACAATAGTTGCCATGCCTAACCGACGAAATATGACAGCGCCCAGCAGAGAGAATGTCAGGATTATGAGGTATTGCTGGAATAATTCTTCAGACATTAACTATTACCTGGCGGACTGACCGTGTTGTTATATCTGTATTTGAAGAAAAAGAATAGATAATAATTCTACATCCATAAGTCTCCGGAAGGTCTATAGACTTTATGCAAGGTTTTTCCTATCAGCTTAATCAAATGGATAGGTAGAATTTGAGTTTTTGTATTTTCTGAAGCCAAGTCGGGAACACTGGAGTGAGCTGACTAAATGAGAAATATGGGAAGTCGCTAATCTAATGCTTGGTTTAAACAAGCTTTAAAACTAGTAATATCGGCATTTTAACCGCCTGAATAGCTACAACCACTGGTGCAGGTTTCACAAATAACTATTTTACTTAGGGGCAAAAGCGCCTCAAGCTTATTCCAAAGCCACATTGCGAGATTTTCACTGGTGGGGTTTTCAAGACCAGGGATGTCGTTTAAGTAATAATGGTCAAGCTCTTTGATTATCGGGTGTACGATTTTTTTGATATCGGCAAAATCCATAACCCAGCCCAGCTGTTTATCAAGCTCTCCGGATACATGGATTTGGACTCGATAGGAATGGCCATGCAAGCGGCCGCACTTATGTCCTGCAGGGACATGGGGCAGCAGGTGGGCGGCTTCGAAAGTAAATTCTTTGTAAATTTCCATGATTTGCTTAAGTCATCAGTCCAAGGCGGCGCAAAGTGTAGCGATTGCCGCTATGTCTGTACAGGGATTTACATGCACTTTGCCCAATATTGCTTATAATGCCAAGGGTTTAAATTATTATGAATTGTAATGCGATTTTATAAACGACTACTTCGCCTACTAGGTAGAGCCAGGCTGCAACTGCTTAAAGGTACGCGTTTGCCACTTGCCCTGGGTTTGCTGGCAATGCTGCTGACAATGTGGCTGCACATAGATGCTCCAGCGTCCGTGTCTGTCGTCATTGATCGTCTCGATAATATAGTTTATGACCAGCGTTTTAATCTTTTTATACCATCCCGGGGTGATGGCGATCATAAAATCGTTATTGTGGATTATGACCAAAAGAGCCTCGATGCAGAGGGGCAGTGGCCCTGGTCACGTTTTAAAATTGGCGATATGGTCGAAAAGCTGGCGGATGCCGGCGTGCTGGTCATCGGTTTTGATGTAACTTTTCCAGAACCAGCAAGAAATTTGGCGCTTGAATTAGAAGAAAGACTGGGTAATGAAAGCCGGACCCTGATTAATGATTTAGATCGAGTGCAGGCAGTTCTGGATGCAGATGCTTATTTTGCTGAAAAACTGAGATCTACCGATGTCGCTTTAGGCATGTCTTTTCGGCCTTCTGATACACTCAGATACGGCACCTTACCAGACCAGATAATAGAAATAGATAATGGTGACGCCGGTTTTGCGACCTTGATTACCATACAAGGTTATGAGGCAAATATATCTGTATTACAAGATGCAGCATTTGGCGGAGGCTTTTTTGACACCATTCCTGATATCGATGGAATCATTCGTTCAGCACCACTGGTCTTAAATTTCCAAAATCAGATTTATCCTTCCTTACCCCTTGAAATGGCTCGCCTGTATTACTTCGAAGACAATTTTACGTTGGAAACTGAGGCCGATAGTTTTGGTAACTTCAGAAGAGTGACTGGCATCAATATGGGCCAAATTACTATCCCTACAACGGCCGATGGCAGGGTTCTGATTCCCTATATGGGTCGTTCAGATTTGGGGCAGAGCGGCACTTTCCCGTATGTCTCTGCGACCGATGTCTTGCGAGATAATTTGACGGATATTCAAAGAGAACAGCTTGAAAACAGTTTGGTGCTGATCGGCACCACAGCTACGGGCCTGTTTGATCTCCGAGCTACACCTCTGGAAGCGGTTTATCCCGGAGTAGAAGTTCACGCTAATGTGCTTGATGCCTTATTGAATGCCTCCCCCAGTGTCACTATCGATCAGCTCAGCTCCAATCAAGGCTCTACTCTTGGCAACATTTTTTCCGGATTTGATTTTACTCAGGACAACCCCTTTCCGAGTCGTCCAGATTGGGTCAATGGGGCCGTCACGGTGGCTATTTTTGTAATTGGTTTATTCTTGTCGTTAATTTATCCGCGCTTGGGGCCTGGCTTGCTTGGTCTTTCCAGTTTGGCATTCATGCTGGGTCTGGTCGCTCTTAATTTCAAACTTTGGATTGATTACAAACTTGATATCTCACTGGTTATTTTGCTGTTTTTGATCTTGCTCATTACCGTTATCAATATGACCTATGGATTTTTAGTGGAAAGCATGAGCCGAAGAACGATTAAAATGATGTTCGATCAATATGTTCCGCCAGCTCATATTGATGCCATGCTGGATGATCCGGATAACTATAATTTTGACGGCGAAAGTAAGGAATTAAGCGTACTGTTTTCAGACATACGAGGCTTTACTTCAATCTCTGAAGTCCTGTCAGCCAGTGAACTAAAAATATTCCTGAATGACTTCTTCACGCCAATTACTGCCATTATTTTTGAAAATAACGGCACCATAGATAAATATGTGGGAGATATGGTGATGGCATTTTGGGGCGCCCCTTTGAACGATCCTGATCATCGCAAGCATGCCGTATTAGCCGGCCTTAAAATGCTGGAGAAAACTGAAGAACTCAAACAAGAGTTTAATGAACGGGGTTTGCCGGAAGTGAATATTGGCATTGGTATCAATTCCGGTTTTATGAATGTGGGTGATATGGGGTCGACTTATCGTCGTTCCTATACCGTGCTTGGTGATGCTGTAAATCTGGGGTCCCGCATTGAAAGCATAACTAAGTTTTATGGGGTGAAGTTTTTAATAGGTGAAGAAACCTATGATCATATTGAAGGCTTCCTTTGTCGCCTTATAGATAAGGTCCAGGTTAAGGGAAAGGAACAGCCGTTCCGGATTTATGAACCAATTTGCCTAGAAGATGAGGCTTCTGATGAACAGCTTAAGCTGCTGGAAGAATATAATGAAGCACATGATTTTTATCTTCACCAGAACTGGGACAAAGCAGAAACATGCTTTAAGGCATTAAAGGAAAAAGAATCTAATAAACTGCTTTATTCTGTTTACCTCAAGCGCATTGAAAATCTTCGAAATCAGGACTTGCCAGAGGACTGGGATAGCACTTTCCGTCATAATGCTAAATAGAATTGACATGCAGCATCAAGTCGGTAAAATGCGCAGCCTTGACGCTTTGGGTGATTAGCTCAGTTGGGAGAGCGTCGCCCTTACAAGGCGAATGTCGGGGGTTCAAATCCCTCATCACCCACCAAGGTGTCTTTTGTTTTTTTGTGTCGCGGACCGGTAGTTCAGCTGGTTAGAATGCCGGCCTGTCACGCCGGAGGTCGCGGGTTCGAGTCCCGTCCGGTCCGCCATACAACTCTTTGTTTTACTTACCTTTTTTAATTTATCTTCTCCATATGGCCGGTTTCATGGCCGGTTTTAACAGAATTCCAATGTTTTCATTCAGTTCACATTTAAGTCTTAACTAACTTAAATTTTTAAATTTCATTTATTATTTTTTTTAGGGTGCAAATTGGGGTGATAAAAATTTTTCCTAAAAATTTTTAAAAGAAAAAACAATAATTTAGAAATTTTGTTCGAGTCCCGTCCGGCCGCCAACAAAGACCTAAAATATAAGCATACAGAGCTTTATTTTTTTGTACATACCCAAGTACATATCTAAATAATTAGCTTGAAATCTATCACCTAACTTGTAAACACCCACCCTTAACAATCCAAAATCACTATCTGAAGAACCCACCCCCGGGGCACCCCTCCGCTTCCCAATTTGGTACCATCTCAATCGTATACATACTATTTCGGACGAGCGAAGTGTAGTTTTCAAATAAGGCCTAAAGCAAATATTTGCAATTTAAGGGGTTTGTACTACATTGGTAGTATGCATATAGCCCAATACTACGCAGACAGCCGAGAAACTAAAGAACAGATAAAATCTTTTATTCTTTTCTAAAATAAAAACATTTTAGTATGCTGTAAGCTTGAATTTATTCGGATTATTAAAAATTCTAAAAATAAGAGAAGTTATAAATGACTAAGTTAATAATAAAAACCAGCGGCTGTTTACTACTATCAATCTTTTTTTTGAATACTGGTCTTGTTGCGCAGGAAACCGAGCTATACAACACGGCTAAGACTAAACTTCTTAGAGGCGAACAGATTTTTAGTCATACCATAAGTAGTTTTGATATCGAGCGTTACTGTACAGAAGCACCACATTATGACTTCACCTGGTTTGAGATGCAGCACAGTACCATGAGCTGGGGTGAAATCGAACGCATGATCAATGCTTGTCCACATATTGGCGCGACACCAATGATTAGGGTGCCTGACGAATTTGAAAGTACCTTGCAAAAAGCAACAGATGTTGGTGCGCTTGGAATCATTATGCCGACAACTGAAACGGTTGATAAAGCTATTCAAACAGCACGCTATTCAAGGTTTCCACCAGTAGCCCGTAGAAGCGCGGGTGGGGGAAACTGGCGCAATCTCTGGGGAGATGTTAATTATCGGGAGACTTTTAACGACAATATGCTGGTCGTGGTTATGATTGAAACGCCTCGAGGCGTTGCAGAAGCCTATGATATTGCCCGGGTAGATGGTGTAGATGTGGTTATCATCGGGAATAATGACCTGAGTATGTTTTCTGGCTTTCCACAAAGCGATCCAGATTATCAGAGATTACTGGAACAAGTGCGTGATGCGACCTTAAGGGCTGGCAAGATATTTGGTAACGCCGGTGCGCAATATCGTGAGGGTTTTTCCGTCAGTGCGGATTCTTTTTTCTTTCAAAACGGGCCCACGCATGATGGCTGGGTTAACCCTTATTTGGGTGGCGCTTCGGTTAATAGCGTCGAAGGTGAAGCCAGCCTTGAAGAGCGAAGGCAATAAATAAGCATTTACTATTCTTGAGTAATAAAAAAAGGCTCAAAAGATTTGGTTTGAGCCTTTTTTTAAAGGTTTTCGAGATCAGTTTTTTCTGCTGAACAATTTGTAAACGAAATGCCCAACAATGATGGCAGCAGCAATTCCTGCAAAGACATAAATCAGGTCGAAGGAAATGCCTTCCAGAACCCGTTGACCATAGGCATTACTGCTGTATCTGAGAATTTCCACGTTAAATCAACTAGCTGTCCCTGATAGCACGTTTAACCAGATTTTCCATCAGCGGAATTTTAAAGCCGTTGTAGTTTAAAACGGTTGCGCCGCGTGCTGCTGCGCTTGACGCTAACTCGATGGTTTCTGCATCTCTGTTGCTGCCACGAACAATATCTTCGACACCATTCAGACGGCGAGGCGTACATTGAACACCGCCACAGACAACTCGAAGGTCTGTTATGGTGTTGCCTTGCATGCGTAAGACAGACGCTATATTGACCAGTGCGAAATCCCAGGTTGCCCGGTCAGCCACCTTCTCAAAATAATAGTTTGCACCAGCCCAGGTTGAAGGAATTCTGATAGATGTCAGTATATCGCCAGGTTCCAATACAGTGACTCGTTCAATATCGACATCAGGCCCAATAAAGAAATCTTCTGCGGCAACTTCCCTTATGCCATCACTATTTTGTATAAGCATAGTGGCGTCAAGCGCAACCAATGCCGGCGCTGTATCTGAGGGGGATACTGCAACACAACGGTCAGCTTCGAACAGGCAGTGTTCCCGGTTCAAACCTTCCGGGGTGTCGGCATAACAGGTATTGCCGCCGGCACGATAGCAATCTACACCTGAGCGATAATACCAGCAGCGAACATCCTGGCAGATATTGCCACCGATTGTACCTATATTTCTAATTTGAGGGCTTGCCACGCGGCTGGCCGCTTCTGCAAGCACCCCATAGTTATCTCTTATCAGCAAGCTTTGAGCAATTTCAGTTAATGTTGTCAGGGCCCCAATCTCAATGCCATTTGCCGTTTCATTGATTCCAGTCATGCCCGGAATACCGGCTAAATCAATGACTGCGACAGGGCGTTTTATACGGTCCTTGAACCAGTCCAAACTATCTTGTCCGCCAGCAAGAGGCCAGGCATCAGCCCCGTACTGATCAAGCAAATCAATGGCATTTCCCATGTCAGAAGGCTGGAAAAGATCGAAATTCGGCATCATATCTTTAGTAGACATAGTCAGCTCTCCTATTGGGTAAACAGTTGCAGTGGCGTATGAGATTGTTCCCGGCCAGAAGCAGCATTCAAGATCATGTCAGCTGTGACAGGATTACGGTTAAAATAGTGACCACCCAGGGCATTGGAAACTGCTGCCAGGACCGCCCCTACGGCTGCGCCAACAGGGGGTTCACCGATACCTTTCATGCCCATTGGGTTCGTTGGATCCGGTTGATCAACCGCAGAAACATCCATGAAAGCAGGCACATCCAGATAGGAGGGTGGTTTTGCCTGGTAAAGGCCCACGCTGCCCGGAAGGCCATTTTGAGGGTCGTATATTTGACGTTCAGTTCGTGCCATACCGATACCCATGCAAGCGCCACCTCTTAATTGACCAACAAGTCCAAGCGGGTGATTTACCGTGCCGCAGTCTCCAGAGCTGACGAATTCCAGAATCTCATAAGTGCCGGTTTCTATATCCAGCTCAATCATGACAAAGGTCGCCACCATGGCAGAAATATGTTCATTCAGTGGAGTAGTATCTCTGGCTACTCCGATCAAGCCAGTGCCAGCAAGACCAGCAACTGATGCCTGAGTGAGCGGATTGGTATCGTTGGGATCTTCTCCACTGTACTTGCCACCCAGCTCGAGTGCCCTGGTTGCTGCCTGCGCATAAGTAATGCTTTGTGCAGGATCGTTGATGTTGAAAACGGTTTCATTCGCAAGGTCATAATCTTCGGGATTTCCACCCAGGTCCATTGCAGCAATTTCCTGAAGTTTCTGCTTCATGTCCATAGCCGCCGCATAGTTGGCTCGCGACATCGTATAGGTCGTCAAGGAGCCAAACTGGCCAATGGTCCAGGGCAGGTGCTTGCTGGTATCGCCGCGCTCAATGACGCAGTTATCCCAGTCCATATTCAGTACTTCTGCGGCAACCCTAGAGGTAGATGCATAGGAATAGGTCCCCAGGTTACCAACACCAGTGTGTATATGTAGCTTACCATCCGGCAGAATTCTCATCAGACCATCAAAACCTGAAATTCCGGCGGAGTGATAACCCTGACCGATTCCGACCCCAATCACTTTGGAGCCATTGCGCTCTCCATTACGGGCAAATTTATTGGCCCAGTCAAATCGCTCTGCGGCCATATCAATAGCATTTAGCATATAGGAACTGGAGACTTTCTGTCTGACAGGTCCGCCAGTGAGCGTGTCATGATTGGAGGCATTTATGCGTCTGATTTCAAGCTGATCAATGCCCAAGGCATTGGCAGCTTTGTCTAATAAAGGCTCAATAGCGGCAGACATTTGGTTTTGTCCTGGGCCACGTTGAGGTCCACAAGGTGTTGTGTTGGTTCCGATTGGAATAGCACGGAAACGCATGCTGTCCGGAGTATAGACTAAAGACACCATTCCCCCTGCTGCGCCGAAATCACCAAAAGGGTTTTTTGCTCCGCCTTGTTGAACAATAAAAAGGTCTGCTCCGGTCATTTTACCCTGGGCATTAAAAGCTAATTTAGCTCGGCCCTGGAAACTGGCGCGGGCAGATCCCAGATAATATTCCTCGGCACGACTAATTCGAAGCATACAAGGACGACCAATCATTCGTGAAAAATGAGCCGGGACGGCCATTACTGCATAGGCGGCACCCTTGGAGCCAAAGCCACCTCCACAAAATTCAGAAATATAAACCAGCTCACTCGGAGGAATTCCAATGAAGTTAGCCAGGCCAGGCACAACAAACATCTGACTCTGAGTTGAGCCATGGACATAGCATTTGCCATTTTGCCAATAGGAGAAGGCGCTTCTGGGCTCCATGCTGTGATGTGAATTACAAGCTGTCACAAAGGTTTCATCGAGCACCAATGCGGCATCATTGAAGGCGCCTTCAAGGTCGCCATATTGCCAATCCATGATTGGTTCACCCATGGGGAGCTGACCTTCTTCGACAGCAGCAAAGTCTCTGGCAGTCCACTTGTGGCTGGTGACACCAATATCACCTAGCTCATCCTCTTCTTCAATACGAAGAGAAGAAACCAGATTGCCGCCGTTATAAGCATCAGGCCCACCAGGGTAAAGGCTTTCTAATGGATCAAGCACAAAGGGCAATTCTTCATACTCAACTCTTACCAATTCCAGCGCATTGGCCGCAGTTGCTTCATCAACGGCAGCAATGGCCAATATTGGCTCGCCAATAAAATTAGGTTCATTGCTTAAAATTTGTTCGCCGGGGTTTGGGAAAGTAGGGACGTCATCTGCCGTCATGACACCATAGACACCCTCCATAGCCAGTGCTGCAGACGCATCTATGTTCCGAACTCGGCATTTAGGCATGGGGCTTAACAACATTTTTATATAAGCCATGCCTTCGGCGCGAAAATCCTCGGAGTAGGTAGAAGCACCAGTCACCTTGGCTTCAATATCTGGTGGCGTAAAGTTTTTGCCAATGAGTCGGTATGTAGGATTATCAGCCATTATGCTATCTCCTCTGCGGCACGTAACACAGCATTAAGGTAATGATCGTAGGCGCCACAGCGGCATAGATTTCCAGCCAGCGCCTGACGGGCTTCTTCACGTGATGGGTTGGGATTGTTATTAAGCAATGCGACCGATGAAATAACCTGACCAGGCGTACAGAAACCACATTGGGGCGCAAGCTCTTCTATCATTGCCCGTTGCACCGGGTGTAGCTCGCCGGCAGGACTGGCTATGCCTTCAATAGTCGTAATATTTTTACCTGTTACCCGGTGGCTTAACATTGAGCAAGAATTATTGGGTACACCATCGATTAATACACTACACGCACCACACTCCCCGCGATCACAACCGATTTTCGTGCCGGTAAGACCCAGCTTGTTGCGTAGGGTCTGCGCCAGAGTTTCATTCGGCAAAACATCAACTCTACGGATTGTGCCGTTAATGTTAAGAGAGATAAGTCTTTCAACTGAACCGGGTGCGGGAGTTGTCGTTGTCTCAGAACAACCGCTTACAAACATCAGGCCGCCGGTTGAAACTACCGCGCCAGAGGCAATGATGCCTTTGATGAAATTTCTTCTGGATTGATTTTGAGGGCGCATAATTATTCTTTCCCATAAGAGCAATAAATATTGCTAGATACTATCTACATTTTTTATATTGCTCAAGTAAAGCCATAACAAAAACCGGCCTTTATTTGAAAGAGTGTCCAATGAAACAGGGGAATCTTTCAACAAAAGGTTTGCCTGAAAAAAAACGCTTCCCTATAATCAACGATCAATTTGGCATTCTGCTATTACAGGTGTCAGAATTCTGCTTTTCTCGGGTGTCCCTGCTGCATGAACCAAACAAAAATAATCCGTCATCAATTAATCGACCGATTATTTCATTGGTTTTTTGCTATTTCTATTTTGACTTTGCTGCTTACTGGCTTACTGCCTGTTTTCGGCATTAATACCAGCTTGATTTTCATACATTGGCTTACTGGACTTGTATTGACTGTACTACTGCTTGTGCATATTTGTCGCTCGGTTTTTTGGAAAAAACTCAGCAGGATTTGGTTTTCACGTGCTGATATGAATTTAAACCGTAGCAGACATGGAAAGTTTTCTTTGGCACAAAAATTGATACATCAATTTATTTCCTTGTTAACAATTGGCGGAATTATCACAGGAATCATGATGATGGTCAGAATTGATACGCCGCTTTTTGAAAGAGATCCGTACTGGCTTGATGCCGGCACCTGGGGACTTGTTTATTTTATTCATGGACTAGTGGCTTTGTTGTTTGTCAGCACTCTTATGTTGCATATTTATTTTTCGCTAAGACCAGAAAGTAGAATGTACTTGCGCTCGATGTTTAAAGGCTGGATAAGTGATGATGAATACAAGCAAAAACATGATCCGGATTTATGGCCAATACAAGAAGATCAAAATAAAAGATAAAAGATCAAAAAATTGCATTAGCAGTTGAGTCGTTATATTTACGGTTTTAATCAAAAAAAACAGGAAAAAACATGTCAGAGACAGCAGAAACCAAATTACAAAACTCAATAGAAAAAATTGAAGAAGCCTATGAATATATGCTGGCTTATGCTGCTCAGGGTCGAAAAGATGAACCTGCAGAAGGTGATGCGAGTAAAGTGCCGTCTATCAGAAGTTTTTTGGAAAACATGTTTTGGGGTATCGAGAATATCACACTGGCGTTTTCGGAATCAGCTCAATCCATAAGCAATGATTCTGCAGTGGTGGAATCCTTCGAACACTTTAAGACGGTACTTGCCAATGATGCTTTGGCTGCTTCGGCAGTGGTGGGAATGGCACTTAAAGTACCATCGCTTAGTTCTCAACTTATAGATAATCTTAATGCGTCTACCCACCTGCGTTGCTTGCTAACCGATATTTTTGTATTGGATGAAGTGCTTAGAATTCACCAGCAAAAAAAAGGTTAACAAGTTCTTATTGATTCAGTCTGTTAAAGCCGGTAGAGATTTTCTTCGATCGGGAATAAATATTTTATATCAAAAATAATAGAATTTGTTTTGCCAAATTTTTTTATTTTATCAATCCCCATGGCGCGAAAATCATCGTGAGCTACTGCCAGAATAATGGCGTCATATTTGTTCTCATAGGGTTGTTCCAGCATTGAGATAGCATATTCCTGTTTGGCCAGGTCAGGCTCAATCCAGGGGTCATATATATCGACATTCACATGGTAAGTGTCAAGTGTGTTGAGAATATCAACTACTTTGGTATTGCGAAGATCCGTGCAGTTTTCTTTAAAGCTAAGCCCCATTATGAGGACCTTAGCATCGACCACGTTGATCTTTTCCTGAGTCATTTTTTTTACCAGACGATCAGCAATATAACTTCCCATGCCGTCATTTATTCTGCGGCCAGCCAGTATGACTTCAGGCCGATAGCCCAGTGACTCAGCCTTATAGGTTAGATAGTAAGGGTCTACACCTATGCAATGTCCACCGACAAGGCCAGGACGAAATGGCAGAAAATTCCATTTAGTCCCCGCGGCATCAAGTACTTCTTCAGTATCAATGCCGATCTTATGAAAAATAATGCAAAGCTCATTAATTAGGGCAATATTCAAATCTCGTTGGGTGTTCTCAATGACTTTGGCTGCTTCTGCAACCCTAATGCTGCTGACCGGATGGGTTCCTGCAGGAATGATTGAGCTATATAACTTATCGACAAATTCAGCGGCAAAACTATTTGAACCGGAGGTGATTTTTTGAATAGTTGTCAGACGATGCACTTTATCACCCGGGTTAATTCTTTCAGGGCTGTAACCCAGAAAGAGATTTTCATTAAGGCTCAGGCCCGAAATATTTTCCAGAATAGGAACACAAACCTCTTCACTCGCACCCGGATAAACCGTTGATTCATAGATAACAAAATCCCCTGCTTTTAAGTAAGGCGCGATGGTCTCGCTTGCCTTTTGTAAAGGTTCGAGCAAGGGTCGTTTATGATGATCAACCGGAGTAGGGACAGTTACGATGAAAACATTGCAATCTGCCAGGTCTGAAGGCGTCGTTGAATACTCTGCATAGACTGCTGCAACCAGTTCTTCAGAGTTGAGCTGAAGAGTAGTGTCCTGCTGCTGCTTAAGGGTATTGATTCGTTCTGAGTTCAAGTCAAAACCAAGCGTTGGATAACGTTTGCCGAACTCCACTAAAAGCGGTAAACCGACATAGCCCAGTCCAACAACTGCTATTTTGATATTTTCAATATCCACAAAGTCTCTTCCTGAAAAGCTCCTGCATTATAGACGCGACTCGCCTTGAAATAATAGCTTGCGGGTCTAAAGCCCATGATATACTTCACACTTTTTAAAGCCTGGTTTGGATGAACTATGTCAGAATTTTCTAGCATTGGCCTAGTTGGCAGACATGATAATGCCAATATCCCCGATTCCTTGAATTCACTTGCCGATTTTCTGCTGCAGCGGCAGGGTGTAAAAATCGTGGTTGATGAAGCTGTCTCCGGCTTTATGAAGAGCCACAGCGCTTTTGCAGAAATGCTAATCGTGCCACAAGATCAGCTTCATCTGCATTGTGATCTGGTCATTGTTGTTGGTGGTGATGGCAGCATGCTAAAAATTGCCAACAGCCTGGCTGACCAGAATCTCCCGGTGGTTGGGATTAACCGAGGCCGACTAGGCTTTCTGACAGATATAAGCCCCGAAGAAATAGAACAGGTCTTAGGGCAGGTGCTGGATGGTAAATTTAAGGAAGAATCACGGTTTTTATTAAATGTCAGTATTGAACGGGAGGGGCAAAAAGAAGAAATTGGCTGCGCTCTGAACGATGTGGTTCTTCATCCCGGTATTGCCGCTCAAATGATCGAATTTTCATTATTTATTGACGATGAGTTTGTTTACCAGCAGGCATCAGATGGATTAATCGTTGCTACACCAACAGGCTCAACGGCTTATTCCATGTCTGCAGGTGGCCCAATTATGCATCCAAAGCTGGATGCAGTAGTGTTGGTTCCCATGTATCCCCACTCCTTAAGTAGTCGTCCGGTTGTGATAGATGGTCAGAGTGAAATAAAAATAGTCGTGGGTGACAGACATAATATGATGCCTCAGGTTAGCTGTGATGGTTCAGTAGAATATACAGCCGAAGCGGGTGACGCGATACATATCAGCAAGAAAGCTGAAAAATTGCGCTTATTACATCCTGCAGAATACAACTATTACGCAACCTGTCGAAGTAAATTGGGCTGGTCACACAGGCCTGGTTCAGCCTGAGGCTTATTGATGTTCAAGGCCCTGGAAACACCCGCAAACGAGAACCTTACTCAATTTAGCCGTTTGCTCTGGCAGCAGAGTTTGTCTCATCGAATTTACCATGAAGACGACATGCAAATAGTCGCTGTCGCGAACCCCGCCGATATTTCAAAGACCTCTGTCCTATATCGTCAATGGAAAGCAGGTGATATAGAGCCGTCACAAGAAGATTCTTCAAACATTAACAGCTACCTTAACCCGCTTAAAAGTATTCAGCAATTAATGCAGGCATTGTTGCGATATCCTGTGACGATAGCGCTAGTGTTGCTGTGTTGTCTGATGGCTGTGATAGCGCCTTTGGATTCATTGTCAGATACCGTGCGCTTATTTTTATATCCTGATTTCGCCTATGGTACCAAGACAATAAATCTGGGGTTTGTCATATCGAATTTCAGTTTCAGACAATTTTTGAACATGATTTCTCCAATGATCCTGCATGCCGGAGTCTTGCATCTGGCTTTTAATATGTTGTGGCTCTGGGAGTTTGGTCGACGCATTGAATCCCGACAGGCGAGCTGGGCAATGCTGATTTTAATAATAGTCCTGGCCCTGGTATCCAATACCGCTCAATATCTGTTTGGCGGCAGTATTTACTTTGGTGGCATGTCTGGTGTGGTATATGGGCTGTTTGCTTATATTTGGATGTGGCAACTATTCGATCCCGCCAAGCGCCTTGGCTTGCCAGGTAATTTGGTGTTTTTTATGCTCTTGGCCCTGATCATTCTAACCATGATGGGATTGGAAGGTATTGCTGACACTGCGCATATTGCGGGTTTGATGTGTGGTGTGGTTTATGGTGCTGTGGTTGCCACTATTAGTAGAATTCAGCGTGCAGTTCTTAAATCCAGATAAGATAAATACTTGAACGAAGAGTTTTAAACAATGAGTAATACACCCAACAGCTTTGAAGAGTTATTGTCTTCGATAACACCTGAAGTTCACAGTAAATTAAAACAGGCAATTGAGCTTGGACGCTGGGAGAATGGTGAGCGTCTCAGTAAAGAGCAAGTTGAGCTTTGCATGCAGGCTGTTATTGCCTATGACGAAATTCATTTAAATGAAGAAGAAAAAGTCGGCTATATCGATCGTAGTAAATTACAAGCTAAAAAGATGGGGCATTAATGACAATCAATGTCAGTGGCAATATTCAAAAAATGCAGGCGCGCCTGGATAAACCCGTTACATACAGCCTGGTTTTCAGTAATGAAACTGTGGCACTGAATGAACTTATCAGTAAAAAAATAAGTCTTGAATTTTCCGGAAAAATTAATTGCGTTCATTGTGGACGTGATACCAATAAAAGTTTTAATCAGGGCTATTGCTACCCTTGTTTCCAGAAATTGGCGCAGTGCGATAGCTGTATTATGTCTCCGGAAAAATGTCATTATGAAAATGGCACGTGCAGAGAGCCATTATGGGGCGAAGAGTTCTGTATGCAGGATCATATTGTTTATCTGGCTAATTCTTCAGGAATAAAAGTCGGTATAACGCGAGCTTCACAAGTTCCAACGCGCTGGATTGACCAAGGGGCAGTTCAGGCTTTGCCGGTTTTCAGGGTAAGAACTCGACAGCAATCCGGTTTTTTGGAATTGCTATTCAAACAACACATTAGCGATAAGACCAATTGGCGCACCATGCTAAAAGGGGAAACAGAAGATCTGGATCTGGAAATGCAAAGACAAAAATTATTAAGCGAATGCACAGAAGATATTAAGAGCTTACAAGATCGCTTTGGCATTCATGCCATAAGTATTTTGACGGGGATGAAAGTAGTGTCTATTGATTATCCAGTGCAGAACTACCCCAGTACAATCACTTCGCTTAGTTTTGATAAAGAGCAAAGCATCGAGGGAGTATTGCAAGGTATTAAGGGGCAATATCTGATCCTGGATACCGGCGTGCTTAATATTCGCAAATTTGGCGGTTACGAAATTAGTTTAAATGCTTAATTACAAGTTATTAAAGGGTTAAAAATAAAGTATGAAAGAAGCGCAAGCACGAAGTATTTATTTAAAAGATTATAAAGTCCCCGATTTCTTGATTGAGAAAATATTTTTGAATGTCAGTCTCTACGAAGAACACACTACAGTAACTTCTCGTCTAAGCATTCGCAGAAATCCTGAGTCTCTAGATCAGTCGGCTGCATTAGTCCTTGTTGGTGAAGAATTAACACTGCTCGAATTGCGCCTGCAAGGCCAGATGCTTTCAGGTTCAGATTATGAGCTAAATGACAAAAGCCTGACCGTTCCTAATGTCCCGGATGTTTTTGAGCTCGAAAGTAAAGCCAGCATAAAACCACAAGAAAACACCAGTCTGGAAGGTTTATATAAGTCTAGTAATAAATTTTGTACTCAATGTGAAGCTGAGGGTTTTCGAAAAATCACCTGGTTTCTAGACAGGCCGGATGTTCTGGCCAGCTTCACCACCCGCATTGAAGCAGACAAAGTGCTTTATCCTGTTCTTCTTTCCAATGGTAATAAAATTGAAAGCGGTAACTGCAATGAACCGGATAAAAAAGGTCGGCACTGGGTAATTTGGCAAGATCCTTTCTTAAAACCCTCCTATTTATTCGCCCTGGTAGCAGGCAATTTATATTCTGTGGACGACAGCTTTACAACAAGCTCAGGCCGGGAAGTCGCCTTGCAGGTTTTTGTAGAAGAAAAAGATCTTGATAAATGTGATTTTGCCTTAAGGTCCTTGAAAAAAGCCATGCGTTGGGATGAAGAGGTTTATGGTCGTGAATATGACCTGGAAATATTCATGATTGTGGCTGTTGATGATTTCAATATGGGTGCGATGGAGAATTAAGGATTCAATAT
>Ga0222714_10003455_pt1 | contig 16069 bp, 13 predicted proteins | sample C33_3DmetaG_FD_165048 | JGI IMG/M metagenome (GOLD analysis project Ga0222714, IMG submission 165048) | Estuarine water microbial communities from San Francisco Bay, California, United States - C33_3D | ecosystem: Environmental > Aquatic > Marine > Unclassified | place: USA: California...
CAACATGCATGGCTACATCTTTCGCTAGAGCTTCATCGCCACCACGCAGACTCACTAAAACAGCTATTTTATTATTTGAATGGACATACGAACCGACAGTCTGCCCTTCTTCAGCAGCAACGGCAGCTCGTCTTACCGTGATATTCTCGCCAATCTTTTGGACCAGTCCAAGCCTTGCGGTCTCAAGTTCAGAATCCATCAACTTGCTTAAATCAGACTCTTTTGTATCAAATACGGTCTCCAGTACATGATTAGCAAATTTTCCAAAATTTTCTTCTTTGGCCGCAAAATCTGTTTCACTGTTGACTTCAACCATGACCCCATAACTATTATCACTGGCCGTTTTTACCAGAACTACGCCTTCTGCTGCGGTGCGACCGGCTTTTTTGGCCGCCTTCATTCCACTGGCTTTTCTTAATAATTCAATGGCTTGGTCAATATCCCCATTGGACTCTACCAGCGCATTCTTGCACTCCATCATACCTAGGCTGGTTCTTTCCCGTAATTCTTTAACTAATGCTGCTGAAATGTTAGCCATGCTTTTCGGCTCCTCTACTACACTTATTATGTCTCATCTTTTTTCACTCTCCTCTTAGATTGCGAAGAGTGAAAAAAGTTTAGGCGGTTAATTAAATGGGCTACATAGCCCCTTTTGATTGATCACTTAAGCAAAATTAAGCTTATTTATCGCTTGCTTTAGCTTTTGGCGCTGCTTTGGCTTTGGCTTTTGCCTTGGCTTTTGGCGCTGCTTTAGCTTTTGCCTTGGCTTTTGGTGCTGCTTTAGCTTTTGCCTTGGCTTTTGGTGCTGCTTTAGCTTTAGCTTTTGCTTTTGGTTTGACCTCTTCTTTAACGGAATCTGTATCAGCAGTTTCCGCAACATCTTCTGAAGCGCTGGTTTCAGCTGCAGCTGAAGTTTCTTGTGATTCAGTTGCGTCTTCTGGTTCTATTTCGACTTTAGCTTTGGCTTTGGCCTTAACTGTCACTTTTGCTCCACTTTTAGTGGTGCTTGAGTCTGTTTCTTCAACAAATTCATTTTTGGCAGCTGCTTCTATGTCAGAATCACCACGGCCTTCTATGCAGGCGTCTGCGGCTGAAGAAACATAAAGATGTATGGCTCTAATTGCATCATCATTGCCTGGAATCACTATGTCTACACCATCCGGATCGCTGTTTGTATCAACGATACCGATGACTGGGATACCGATTTTATTAGCCTCGGTTACAGCAATGCGCTCATGATCTACATCAATCACAAAAAGAGCATCTGGTAAGCCGCCCATATTTTTAATACCACCGATACCCTTGTCTAATTTCTCGAGGTCTCTTCTGCGCATAAGAGCTTCTTTTTTGGTTAACTTTTCAAAGGTACCATCAGACGCCTGTGTTTCGAGGTCTTTCAGACGTTTTATAGAAGCGCGAATAGTCTTGTAATTTGTTAGCATACCGCCAAGCCAGCGTTGGTCAACGTAAGGCATTCCGGCACGACTTGCTTCTTCTTTGATAATTTTACTGGCGGCACGCTTAGTGCCTACAAATAAAACCTTCTGGCGACGCTCAGCCATTTGTTTAATTTGTGCCAGTGCTTGATTAAATGCGGGAACGGTATGTTCAAGATTTATAATATGGATTTTATTGCGGGCTCCGAAAATATATTGATCCATTTTCGGGTTCCAGTTGCGACATTGATGACCGAAGTGCACACCAGCCTTCAGCATGTCTTTCATGCTTGCAGTACTCATAGATTTTCCTTTGGGTTAAGCCTCCATACATCCCATGACTCCAACCTAAAGGTTTTACCCTAAAAGCACCCGGAAACATGTGTCGACATATGTGTGACGTTAGTTTTAATTAATGCAGGCAAACTATTTTGCCTGAATTTTTACGTTTTTTTAGAGCCTTAGCCCTTAAAACGTGCGGCTTTATACCATAATTTACAGGCAACTTAAAGTAATAATAAAAAGCCATACTTACCTATACTTTGAAGCCGCAGATGCACTAAAATCAACCCCTTTGGACCTTCCACCAGATTTATGGCTGTAACAATCAAAACTACTGAAGAAATCGCTTTAATGCGCGAAGCAGGCCGTCTTGCCTCTGAAGTGCTTGAAATGATAGAGCCTCATGTACAGGTCGGTGTCAGTACAGGTGAACTAGATCGCATATGCCATGATTATATTGTTAACACTCAAAAAGCCATCCCTGCCCCTCTAAATTACAATGGATTTCCAAAGTCTATCTGCACCTCGGTCAACCACGTCATTTGCCATGGCATTCCTAGCGACACTAAAATTTTAAAAGATGGTGACATTATCAATATTGATATAACTGTTATTAAAAATGGCTTTCATGGTGACACCAGTAAGATGTTCCTGCTTGGTAATGCGCCCATTCATGCTCAACGCCTTGTGAAGACTACTCAGGAGGCTTTATATCTTGCAATTGACATGGTTAAACCTGGTGTCCGTTTGGGTGATATCGGTCATGCAATACAGCAATATGCTGAAAGCAGGCATTATTCTGTCGTCAGAGAATATTGCGGACATGGCATCGGACGAATTTTCCATGAAGAACCACAGGTTCTGCATTATGGCAAACCCAATACCGGACTGGAACTTAAAACCGGCATGACGTTTACCATCGAACCAATGATTAACGCAGGGTCTCGTTACACGCGCTTATCCAAGTCTGATGGCTGGACTGTAACCACCAAAGATCGACGCCTTTCTGCGCAGTGGGAGCATACCCTGGCTGTTCTTGATGATGGCTGCGAAGTACTGACTAAACGCTCCGAAGAAAGGTTTTAAATGCTTATGGAACCCTCAAGTTCTAACTTTTTTGACGTAAAAGCATTCAACCGACAATTAGCTAAAAGCAAATCCCCTATAAACTGCTTTCGTGATGCGATAAGTAATAATAGAGCCTTACTCGACGAACGCTTTAAATCAAAAGCCAATATTGAAGTCATCATTTCAGATCTAACCTGGTTTATTGATCAAATATTAATAGCCGCATGGAAACAATACGATTGGAAAGATGAGAAAGACATCAGTTTATTGGCCGTAGGCGGATATGGCCGCGGCGAATTACATCTCTATTCCGATATAGATATTCAAATATTACTGGCCAGAAATAATCAGAAAAAGTACAAAGCAAATATAGAGTCATTCCTGACTTTTCTTTGGGATATTAATCTTGAAATAGGCCAGAGTGTTCGAACTATTGACGAAAACAAAAAGCAAGCGGCTAATGACATCACCATTGCAACCGCATTAATGGAATCAAGAACGGTTTACGGCAATCCAGAACTACACAAAAAACTTATTCTTGCGGTCAGCAAGAAAAAAATATGGGAAGCCAAAAGGTTTTTCACCGCCAAACGAAATGAACAAATTTCACGTCACGCCAAATATGAAGATATCGAATATGCACTTGAACCCAATTTAAAAGTATCGCCTGGCGGGCTTAGAGATATTCAAACCATCGGCTGGATTTCAAAACGTTATTTTGGCGCATCAGACTTTCAGGAACTGGTTGATCGTGGATTCCTCCAAAAAAATGAATACCAGGATTTGATAAAAAGCCGGAATTTTCTATGGTCCTTACGCTACGGCTTGCATATGCTAGCCGAACGAAGAGAAGACCGCCTGCTGTTTGAGCACCAAAGAAAACTAAGCGAAATATTCTCCTACGAAGATGATAAAAACAGTCTTGGTATTGAAAAATTAATGAAAGAATATTATCGCAATGTGCAGACTCTTCGAGAGTTAAATGATGTGCTGCTGCAACTTTTTGACGAGGAAATTATTCGCTCCAAAGAAAAAGTGAAAATTCTTACATTGAATGCACGCTTTCAAATCCGCAACAACTATATCGAAGCCATGCATTCAAGGGTTTTCAGGCAAACCCCCTTTGCTCTTATAGAGATTTTTGTATTACTTGCCCAGGATGAGAAAATTGCTGGGATCAGAGCAACGACAATTCGCCTGATCAGGAATGGACGTCAGTTAATAGATGACAATTTTAGAAAAGACATTCGTAACACCACTTTATTCATGGAGCTATTGCGCTCACCTTATAAAATGGTTGCTCACTTAAGACAGATGAAACGATACGGTGTTCTTGGGGCTTATTTACCCGAGTTCGGAAACATTATCGGACAAATGCAGCATGACCTTTTCCATATTTATTCTGTTGACGACCACACCTTGCAAGTTGTCGAAAATATGCGACGCCTGCACCATCCTGAAGCTCTCGAAAAATATCCACTCGCTGCCACCATTATAAAAACCTTACCTAAAATCGAATTGCTTTATATCGCTGGACTCTACCATGATATTGCCAAGGGTCGTGGTGGCGATCACTCTGTACTAGGTGTAAAAGATGCAGAGGATTTTTGTGTCAGGCATCATTTGGGGAAATGGGATACCGCATTAGTTGGATGGCTGGTAAAAAACCATTTGTTTATGTCCAGCATTGCTCAACGACAGGATATTCAAGACCCCGATGTTGTGAAAAGTTTTGCTTTAATCGTAGGCGATCAGACCCGCCTGGATTATCTCTATACATTGACAGTAGCTGATATTAACGCCACTAACCCCAAACTCTGGAATGCATGGAAAGCATCCCTGCTAAGACAATTGTACCAGTCAACCAAACGCGCACTCAGTCTCGGCTTGGAAAAAGTGGTCGGCAAAAGCTCACGCATCAAAGAAAATCAAAATCTGGCACTTGCTTTACTCAAAGAGAAAGACATGAGTAAAAAAGAAGCTTTGGCGATCTGGGACAAACCTACAGAAGATTATTTTCTTCGAGAAAGCCCTGAAGATATCGCATGGCAAACGCTGGCAATATCCAAGCATAAGGAGCCTGAATCACCATTAATACTCATAAAAAACAGCACTGAGCATCAATCAGAAGGCGCCACTCAGGTTTTTATTTATACTCAGAACTCTCATTTCCTGTTTGCAAATATAGCCAATGCTTTTGACAGGTTAAATCTCAATATCCAGAATGCCCGACTTTTCAATACCGCATCCAACAAAGCCTTATTGACCTTCATGATATTAGAGACCAATGGAACCCTGATTAAGAAGAATTCACAACGAATGTATGAAATTGTTACTTTACTTAAGGAATATGCTCTGCCAGTAGAAAAACCCTCTAAAAACAAGCAGCACACACCAAGACAGTTAAGACATTTTAGTCGGGCGACAGAAACCAGCTTTGCCAATCCAGAAAAATTTCCTTACTCAATATTAGAAGTTCTTTGCCCGGACAGACCTGGACTTTTAGCCAAAGTTGCTAATATATTTGTTGAAAAAAACATTATTTTACATAACGCAAAAATCACAACATTGGGTGAAAATGTAGAAGACGTTTTTTTTATCACCAACAAGAATAACAAGCCAATCAGTAAAAAAAATTCAGAGGAATTACAAGCGCTTATTAAAGAGAGGTTGAACGCAAGTTTGAATGCGGCTTGAGAATTATTATGATTATATATGGCATCCCTAATTGCGACACTATAAAGAAAGCAAAGGCATTTCTGGACAGCAATAACATAAGCTATGAATTTCATGATTATAAAAAGCGTGGTGTTGATTCTGATTCACTGAAAAGTTGGTGCAATAAGCTTGGTTATGAAAATCTGTTAAATCGCCGAGGTACCACCTGGCGCAAACTTGATGAAGACACGAAATCCAAGGTCAATGAAGAAACAGCCATTTTACTGATGCAGGAGTTTCCCTCTTTAATAAAACGCCCTCTCCTGGACACTGGTAAAAAACTTGTTCTCGGATTTGATAAAAGTGAATATGAAAGCCTGCTATAATAGGGCCTGTTTTTTTCAACTCGGAACTCAATTCGGACTCAATTCGGAACTACAATGAACTTATTTAGCCTCGCTTTTGGGGTCGGCAGCAAAGACTCTGCGGGTAATTGGCTTGAATGCTATTACCCAGATCCCCTATTAAATCCAGATTTAAACACTCAAAAAGCTATATTGCCTGTGCTTGAATACACTGCGGGCAATCAGGCAATTGAACTTGACCAGCAACAGATCAATCAGATACTGGATAACTTTGGTGCTTTACAAAACCAGGCACAAATTAAATTACTTTCAAGCCTCACGCTAAGTAAAAAACCACTTGTGATTTGTTTGCTTGAATCAGACTCTGCTCCCAGCTCTGTCCCGGAGGTTTATCTTAAATTGCATTTGCTATCCCATCGCCTGGTAAAACCTCACGGTCTAAATCTTGACGGAATGTTTGGGCTTTTGCCAAATGTTGCATGGACCAGCCAAGGTGCAATCGCTATTAATGAACTCCCTCAGCATCAACTGGAAGCCAAACTCAGCAATCAAACTTTATCAGTAAATTCGGTCGACAAATTCCCAAAAATGACCGATTACGTTGTCCCCTCAGGTGTGCGAATTGCCGACACCTCGAGAGTGAGGCTTGGGGCCTATATTGGTGAAGGCACCACCATCATGCATGAAGGCTTTGTAAACTTTAATGCTGGTACTGAAGGTGAAGCCATGATTGAAGGCCGTATCAGCGCCGGTGTTTTTGTCGGCAGAGGCAGCGATCTCGGAGGCGGCTGCAGCATATTGGGCACCCTATCCGGGGGCAATAAAGAAGTTATTTCTATTGGAGAAAACTGCTTGATTGGCGCTAATGCCGGTCTCGGCATTTCGCTTGGCAATGGCTGCACAATTGAAGCTGGCCTTTACCTAACAGCCGGCACTAAAGTAACGGTTCTGGATATTGACAAGAACCCCGTTGAAATCATTAAAGCCAGTGAGCTGACGGGCAAAAACAATCTTTTATATAGACGGAATTCAACATCCGGAACTGTAGAATGCCTCACCAACCAGAGTAGTATTGAGCTAAATGCAGAATTGCATTCTCATAATTAATAAACCAAGCAAACTGCCTACTAAACAAACCTGAGGTCTGCCATGTCATCAACAAGCGACTTATGCAGTGAACTAATCTCTCGACCATCTGTTAGTCCTGATGATCAGGGCTGTCAGGAAATACTAGCTGTGCGTCTTGAAAAACTCGGATTTAACATTGAACACCTGCCCTTTGCTGATGTTAAAAATCTATGGGCCAGGCGTGGTGAAGCAGCACCGTTATTTTGTTTTGCCGGGCATACCGATGTTGTACCCGCAGGCAATATAGCTGACTGGCAGTCTGACCCCTTCAGCCCGACAATAAGAGACGGTTTACTTTACGGGCGTGGTAGTGCTGATATGAAAGGTAGCCTTGCCGCAATGATCACAGCCTGTGAGAGTTTTCTGGAACAGAATTCTCAATTTAACGGCTCAATAGCTTTCCTGATTACCAGTGATGAAGAAAGTGTTGCCACTCATGGCACTGTTAAAGTCATCGAAGAGCTGCAAAAAAGAAATGAACAAATAGATTATTGCGTCATCGGCGAGCCTTCCAGTAACAAAAAACTTGGCGATATTGCCAGAAATGGAAGACGGGGTTCCTTAAATGGACGCTTGAAAGTTAAAGGCAAGGAAGGTCATGTCGCCTATCCTGAACTGGCGATAAATCCCATTCACGTTTTTTTACCGGCACTGGCTGAACTAAGTCAAATTGAATGGGATCAAGGCAATGATTATTTTCCGGCTACCAGCTTTCAGATATCGAACATATCTGCCGGCCAAGGCACCAATAATGTTATTCCAGCTGAAATGTCCTTGTTGTTTAATTTCAGATTCTCAACCGAAGTAACAGCGGAAGGCTTGAAAGCGCAAGTGCACTCAATATTTGATCACCATTACGAGGATTACGAGCTTGAATGGCAGCTGTCCGGCAATCCTTTTATTACCGAGGTCGGGGTACTAACAGATGCTGTCACAAAAAGTGTAAAAACGGTGACTGGCCTTAATTGCAGCTTATCCACAGGCGGGGGCACCAGTGATGGCCGCTTTATCGCCCCGACAGGCGCTCAGTTAGTTGAATTAGGTCCCGTTAATGCCAGTATTCATAAAAACAATGAGCATGTTTCGATTGCTGATCTTGATCAACTTGCACTTATTTATGAAGAAATTCTTAAAAAGATACTGCTTTAAACAAACACTTCAAAATGAGCCGTCTTACCTGGCACCACAAAGCTGGGTTTTATGCTGCCTTTTCTAACCCTACTACCTGGCCGCTTGACCACAATCCTGTGTTTAGCACAGCCTCTGGCTGCCTCAAGTAAACTATCACTGTCTTCATCAAAGCCAAGAACTTCCTGCAAAAGAGCGATATCCTTTTTTACACTGGCGTTTTTACTACGTGGCGGGAACATCGGGTCCAAATAGATCACATCGGGTTTTGCCTGCTTGCCCTGTCTAATTTCCTCGAACCAATCCTGAGCTTTAGCATGATGTAAAGACATCTTTTGCAATATATCATTTAAAGCCTGTTCACCTGTCTCAGCAGCTCTTTTTAAACCATCAAAAATCAGACTGTAAATGACAGGAGATTGTTCAATCATCCTTATCTCGCAGCCCATACTGGCAAGTATAAAGGCATCACGGCCCAGACCAGCTGTCGCATCCAGAACATACATGGGTTCATGCTTGTTAAGACCAACAGCTTTGGCCAGGCCCTGATGTTTACCAAAGCTGGCTTTGCGATATAGTAGTGAGGCATCCTGAAAATTTACACAGGTCGGCTGTTTATGAATCTCACCTGCTCTTAACTCCAGAGCACTCAGGGATAACCCTGCTTCATCAAGTTTTAATATATGGGTAAATTCAGCGTTCTGACTTGAATCGACTAAAGGCAATTGGGTGACTTGCTTGATGCTTTCACAATAAGCAGAATCAAGGTCGCCCTCAAAAACTAAGGCTATTTTCATTGAGCTAAGCACCTGTAATCTGTATCATGCGCATGATACAGATAATTTGCATTTCCAAGATAAACAACACATAGGTCAGCGATGAAGCTTGAACTTGATAGCACCCTCTCCACCCCAATTTTCCAACAAATAGTTGATCAGATCCATTTTAAGGTTAACACAGGGGAACTTCAGCCTGGAGATAAATTACCCAGCATACGCAGTCTGGCAGAAGAGCACAGTCTCGCGGCCAACACCGTGGTTAAGGCCTTCCGTCAACTCGAATTTCGGGGCCTGATTCAAGCAATGGACCGCAGTGGGTATATTGTTGCCAAACCGGATGAGAGCATAGGTCGTTATCAGGCCAGAGGCGTTTCATCAGACAAAAATGAAGTGCACCAGGTAGTCGACGGCCTGGATCACGGCCTTTTCTCCAATGCCTTTTGCAAAATAACCGAAGACTATCTCACCGGCAATCCCGAGCAATGCAATGTCATCCATGCAGATGGCAGTGGGACCAAATCAATTATTGCCTACCTGGCCTATAAAGAAAGCAATGATACCAGTGTATTTCACGGTATTTCACAGGATTCCATTGTGATGAATCTGGATGATTTACTCTGCATTGGCGTCAATGGCCGCATTCTGCTTTCCAATACGGTTAATCGCAATGCCCTTAACTGCCCCGGTGAAGTGGTAGGAGCACTTATTCAAGGCAGTGAAAATTTTCTTAGCAAGCTACGCGAATTCGGTGTGAAAATTTATAGCGGTGGTGGTGAAACGGCAGATGTCGGGGACTTAACCGGGACTATAGTGGTTGATAGCTGCGCTGTTGCAGTGATGAAGAAGAAAGACATCATCACTGGTGATTTAATAAAGCCTGGTTTAAGTATTGTCGGTCTCTCTTCAACCGGTCAAAGTTCCTACGAAAACAAAGCCAATAGCGGTATTGGCAGCAACGGATTGACCAGTGCAAGGCATGATATGCTAAGCAAATATTATGCAGAAAAATATCCGGAGACTTTCGATGCTAACGTATCAAGTGATCTGGTTTATTGCGGCCCCTACAAATTGGAAGACCCCCTCCCTGAATCAGATTTCACTGTCGGTGATGCGATTTTAAGTCCAACCAGAACCTATGCCCCGGTAATATACAAAATTCTTGAACAGCATCCCGGTCTTATTCAGGGTTTGATTCATTGCTCCGGCGGGGCACAGACAAAATGTTTAAAGTTTGCTGACAATGTTCACTTTATAAAAGACAACTTATTCCCTACTCCTCCAGTATTCAAGGCAATACAGAAGGCATCGAATACGCCTTGGAAGGAAATGTATAAGGTCTTTAACATGGGGCATCGTATGGAAGTGTTTTGCAAACCGGAGCATGCTGAAGTGGTCATGACGATAGCCAGCAGTTTTAATATAGACGCGCAGCTAATTGGCCGCACTGAATCCAGTTCTGATGGTAACAAGCTTAGTTTATCGCATGCAGAAGAAGTCTTTGATTATAGGCCTTAGCTGCTCTATCTTAAGTAATTGATTACGGCGAAAGCGTCTATGGGCACTTATCAAACGGCTAGCACTATCTTGACTTAATCCAATGGGGTTCACCATGCAGAGAGGAATTAAATATTTAACCTTATTAGTATTCTATTTTGCATTTATCGCCAATACGCTGGCCCAAGCCCCCGCTAGAGGGGGCCCTGCGCAAAGAAGCATTACTGATCTCGGTGATGGCCTATATCAGGTCAATACAGGAGCGGGTGTTTCAGCAGTTTTTGTTTTTCTGGTGACGGATGCCGGCATTCTTATTGTTGACCCACCTAACCCGGCTATTGCTGAATGGTTGCAGGATCAACTCTCTTCCCGCTTTCCTGACCAGGATGTTGTTTACGTTGTCGAAAGCCACTACCACTGGGACCACACTCGTGGTGCAAAAACATTTGCTGATATTGCCAGCTTTATAGGCCATGAAAACCTGTTAAAAAATCTGAACGCATCGATTGCCGAAGCCCCACCTCCAGGCAACACCCGCGATAGCAATAATGATGGTTTGTTATCCAGAGAAGAAGCTCAGACCGGCACATTGGCTAATTTCGATGCCATGGATAGCAATGCCGATAACTATTTAAGCCAGGCGGAATTAACCGCTGATACCGTCAGGCCCGATATTGTATTTTCAGACAGACTTGAATTGAACCTTGGGGGTAAGCGAGTCGTTTTGTTATGGTCACAAAATCGCCATACTGATGACTTGATTGATGTGTATTTCCCGGATCATGGCGTCCTGCTTGCCAGCGATTATGTATGGATAAACCGCATGTGCTGCAACTTTCAATTTGATGAAAGACCTATGCGTGTCTGGATAGAATCCATCAAAAATCTGGAGGCCTTGGACTTTGATATTCTTGTCAATTCACATTTTGATTCGGGCAACAAACAGGATTTAATCGCTTTTCGTCACTGGCTAGAGGATCTAGCAAACGAAGTTTCAACAGGGATCGCGAATGGTTTATCACTGGCGGAAATTCAAGCATCAGCAAAGCTCGACCAGTATTCTGGCTGGGCAGGTTATGATAACCAACTAAACAGCATGATTGAGTCAGCATATTACAGTCTTATGTTGCAATAAGTTCAGACAATTTAAACCAATGACAATGTCGCCTGTATGAGCAAATATATCCCGGTCTTCATTTTGTGCATTGCGGCTTTCGCTTCCAGCTACGCTTATTCTCAAATATTTCGTAGTAGAAGCATCAGCAATCAACCTGAGCCGCCGCAGACTGAATTTATCGCAGCCCGTTGGCACTTCGGCACCAATGGTGATATTGGCCATATGGGCTGGTCTCATAACTATCCTGAATCTGATCTGCATTTAAATGATTTTCTGGAACGCACCACACGCATAGACCTTGAGGATACCTCCTTTCGAATAGTAGAACTGGAAAGTGATGAAGTTTTTGACTACCCTTTTGCCTATGTGTCAGAACCGGGAGAAATGGAACTGACCGATCAGGAAGTGATCAATCTGCGAGAGTTTATACTTAAGGGCGGGTTTGTATTAATGGATGATTTCGACGGCCCCTGGCAATGGGCACAAATGGCTTCTCAGGTAAGACGGGCATTCCCTGAAAACAGTTTTGTTCCACTCTCAATAAACGAGCACGTTTTCCAGATAGTAAACTCCATGGATGATTTCCAGGATATGGCGAATTATGTGCCTGGCGGCACAATTACTTACTATGGCTTATATAATCCTGATGGCAATCTCGGCATTCTGGCAGGACACAATAATGATCTGGCAAATTTCTGGGACTGGTATTCAGATGGCACCATGCCTCTGCTTCCTTCAACAGATGCCTTCAGACTGGGTGCAAATGCTGTCATCTATGCCATGACACATTGACATCAAACTAATCATAGTCCCCTATTGGTAGATCGCTAGCTCGATAAGTCACAATTACCATAAATTCTTTAGCTAATAAGCTGTACTAGTTTTTATTAAATACATAAGATAAAGCCCTAGCAGTAAAAGAATCACTACCCATACAAAATAAAATAATAAAAATCAGGTTTCTTTCTAATGTTGCAAAATAAAAAAAATATCAAGTTCATTGCCTCTGCACTCCTATTTTTCGCGACCCTTTGTTCTCAATCGGCCTTGTCACAAAACGATACTGCCTCCATCACAGGCAATCTCATTGACCCAAACGGATCTGTCATTACCGGTCTGAGCACCCCTGTTTTTATGACCCACACTGAAAGCGGCGAAAACTTTCAGTCTAATGTTTCATTAGAAGGTCAGTATGAAATTTCAGGCCTGCCAGCAGGTACCTATGACCTGATTTTCCCCAGTTCCTGCTGTATGTACATGACATATAGCCAGGAAAGCGTAGAAATTCCTGAAGGTCAGGCAGTTCGACTAGATCTAAACCTGGGCTGGCATATTAATCTAGGCACCATCGGAGATGATCCAGGCATGTTGGCAGAAGATATGATCAACCAATCCGGGGATCTTTCGGGGCCAACACCCAGAATGCCGGATGGCAAACCAGACTTCTCCGGGCTTTGGTACAACCTTCCCGATACGCGTGGTTTTGGAGCCAGCCGGGCTCCCTTGCAGCCCTGGGCAGCAGATATTCAGGAGCAATTAAATGACCTGGGGCAACAAGGCTCAGCATCTTACTGTCTGCCACAAAGTGCCGTGTTGAGCACTCTCATATTTCCCTATAAATTTATACAGACTGATGATCTGATTGTGCAGCTGATTGAATTTGTGACACCGGGCTTTAGGCAAATCTTTCTTGACGGCAGGAGCAGACCAGACATATGGAACCCTTCCTGGTATGGCCATTCCGTTGGTCATTGGGAAGGCGATACTCTGGTTGTCGAATCAACCGGTTTTAACGAAATCACCACTGGTTTCGGCATCCATACTGAAGCATTAACCATTACCGAACGCTATACACGCCCGCAAAATAATGTATTGCTTATCGAAATTACTGCTGAAGACCCTGAGGCCTATACTGAGACCTGGACTCGTAATTATGAGGCTCGGCTTGTGAAAGGTCAGGAAATACTTGAATTTGTCTGTGCAGAAGGCAACGATACATCACTCTTTGCTCAACCCGTTTGGCGTGGCCGACCCTGATATATTTTGATCATTCAACGGTAGCTAATTAAACTTTCCGAGGAACATGCTCATGAAAAAAATAAGCAATCTTTTATTTTTATTACTGCTATCCTTTGTCCCTTTAAGCGGCTTCACACACCACTCCTTTGTCAGCCAGTTCGACCCTGCAAAAGAAGTGATAATGAGCGGCATGGTTGCTCGAGTTCGATGGACCAACCCTCACGCATTTTTTGATGTAGTCATTACTAATGAAAAAGGTGAAGAAGAATTATGGGCCTTTGAATTAGGTAGCCCTAACACCTTGATCCGCTATGGTTGGTACCGAGACACTCTTAAAGAAGGTGATGCAATCACCGTTGATGGCTATCTTGCCAGAAGTGGCGCCAACCTTGCGAACGCCAAAATAGTCACTTTAGCTGATGGTATGGTAATTCAGGCGGGCTCTTCTTATCTGGAAGAGACTCAATAAACATTGCAAAAAATATGATTTTTCTTTCTTCAGCCTTCTAATCGAAGTAATCGCTTGAACTATAATGAGTTGAAGACTATTTTAAGTGTTCTTTATATAAAACCATCTATTTAATAATTGGAATAACAATGAAAACCATAATTAAGAAAATCAATTTTACACTTTGTATGCTTGCCACTCTGGCAATGGTTTCCGGAGCATATGCTCAGGCGCCAGACTTTGTCGACAAACTTAATGCTCGCCCTGAGGCAGATCGTGCCAGAGATGGCGCTCGACATCCTTATCAGGTAATGAACCTGCTGGGCGTTAAGGAAGGCATGACCGTCCTTGATGTTGGCTCACAAACAGGCTGGTGGACCCGGGTGTTTGATGCGGCTGTTGGGCCAACAGGAACCATCATTGCTCAGGGAGCTGACGGAGGAGTCCGTGGCGGTCCGCCTCCTGCAGACATGGTCAGCATGAACAATATTGTTTTAGTAGACGGGATTGCTGATATTGAAGCTGGTTCTGTCGATGTCGCTGTTACCGCACTGAACACCCATCACGGCAATGCGGAAAGATTTGTACCTTATTTTGAACAACTTAAAAATGCATTAAAAGTTGGTGGTGTACTGGCTGTAATTGATCATGTGGGCGATCCCAGCATAGACAATTCACGTTTGCATAGAGTATCACCAGCTGATGTCAGGGAATGGATTGAGGCAGCCGGTCTGGAAGTCGTAGAAGAGTCCAACCTAATGAGAAATAATGCCGACGACCATACTCTTTCTGCCAATATGGGTGATCGTGATGCTATTTTGGGTCGAAATACAGACCGCTTCCTCTTTGTAGTCAGAAAACCAGCAATGTAACTTGCAACTAGATTAATAACTAATTTGATAGAAGCTCTTAAAATATTTCTCATCAGATAGAAATAAAAAAGCCCCTTATCCCAGGGGTTTTTTTTTGAATGAAATATTTTATGAATATTTTTTTCTCTTCTTGAAAAAATCAGCGCAACAATGGAATTCTCAAAACCACTATTACACCTTCTTCTTCCAGCAAGTTATCGGCATAGATATAACCCTCATGATATTCACTAATCATTCTGGCGATATGCAAACCCATACCAAGATGTGGTTGTCGCTTTTTGCTTTCTGGACGTACAGAAACCATTGAATCAAATATTCTATCTTTCATTTCTTCTGCCAAATATGGGCCAGAATTCGCAACTGAAATGACGGCTTCATTATCTTCACTATTACATTTGATTTGAATAGGCTTTCCTTCATAAGAAAATTCAACAGCATTGGCAATCAGCTTATCCATTAATTGCACAATATAATCAGCGCTGCCTTTTATCATGACAGGTTCATTGGTGATATTTAGATTGAAATTAACGTGAGGATAAATTTGTGTGTAGCCCTTGGAACAGGCTGCAATAACTTTTGCCAGATCGAAAGTTTCTTTATCCGATGTTTTGAGTATTTGCTCCATTCGTGAAGCTTCACTCATATTAGTAAGAATAAGATTTAATCGTGCTATACCTTCTTCCGCACGTTGAATGTACGTGTCGGCCTCCTTGTCATCTCCAGCCATACGCAAGTTTTCAAGAGAAGAACGAACCACTGTCACAGGTGTTCTTAACTCATGCGACAGTCGCGAAGACATGTTTTCAAGGTAATGCGTATACTGTGTCAGGCGGTCAAGAATATTTGAAAATGAACGACTCAAGTCGCCAATTTCGTCATTACTACGAGACGGTGTGATAGTGTTATGTATACGTCCACTGTCATCAATAATTTTTTCAGCCTGATTACGCAAGGAACGAATACGTGTAGAAAGACCTGAAGCAAATAAAAACAAAACCGTTATCACCAGCAGCATGATCCCCAACATGGTATCGAACAATGACTCCAGGGCCTGATTGCGGAATGTTCTAATCCCGTTCATATTTTGATCAACGACTACTACTCCCAAAACCTGGCCATTTGCCATTATTGGAAATGCTGCTTCCAGAATTCTTGTTTCACCATTTTCCAGGGTTCTGAAATTAGTGTTAGGAACGCCGCTTAGTGCTGAAATAATATGCTCACCTTCTACTGTACCTTCCTGATAAAGCTCATCAAAAAAATTGTTAATTGGCT
>Ga0222714_10003456_pt1 | contig 16068 bp, 22 predicted proteins | sample C33_3DmetaG_FD_165048 | JGI IMG/M metagenome (GOLD analysis project Ga0222714, IMG submission 165048) | Estuarine water microbial communities from San Francisco Bay, California, United States - C33_3D | ecosystem: Environmental > Aquatic > Marine > Unclassified | place: USA: California...
GAGTTTTGTTGTGCTCGGGGACATGCTCCTTGTGTGCAATGGCGTGCTCCCGGCGGTGACCCGTTGTATCCTTGGGAGATTAGTCTTTTGTTGCTGCCAACAATGACGGCGAAGTATTGCCGTTTTGAGCATGTGGAAAAGATTGGTGCGAGGGCTTCACATGCTTGCACCCATTTTTGCTCATGTCGTTTTATAAGGTTGTATTGGACCATTATTGCTCTCCTTGTGTGAAACGGTCTCCTGCGACAATATAGACCCCTATGGCGGAACCTACAAAGAACGCTGTGACATCGCTGAACGACTCCATAACTTCTTGATGCGACCAATCATCTTTCACATGAATCTGAAACGGGTTCACTTCATCATGCTGAGGCCATCTAATAATAGGAATAGAAATAACCAAAACACCACAACACAACTTTAGTTTTTCGACGAGCGCCACTGCTTGCTCTTTTGTCATGTGTTCTAATACGTCACCGCAAAATACCACATCGTAATGCAACTGAGAAACATCAATGTTTTTGCCGTAAAGTTCACGGGCATCGGCATGATGCATAACATGATACTTCTCTCTAAGCTTAAACCCCTCAATGTAAGGCTTATATCCCTCTACACCTGTCCATTGTGCGTTAGGGTACAACTGGCTTAAAAGATTATGGTATGTGCCTTGCCCGGTTCCAACATCCAGAAACTTAGGGTTGGGTGTGTTATGCAGGTAGGCTTGTACTTTTTCTTTAGTCCAAAGCTTACCTTCGTTAGATGAATTAGACACCCTCGCTCATTTCGTAAAGGAAAGGCCGGTTTCCTTCCTCATCGATAGTTGACCACATCAACGCAATTGCTGAATACCCCATAATATCAATGAGGGTATCAATAATGGTTTCATCGGACACGGCATTTACATTAACAGCAGTATTAAACTCACCGTCGCATTTGGCATAAATATTCTCTAGCCGTGCAATCTTGTCGTGCATCCTGATGAGCAAACCAATGTTGCCGAATCTGGCAATGTTCTCAGGACCATAATCTTTCTGTTTACGGATAAGCGTAGCAATCATTTCTTGCTTGTCTGGTCTCCATCCGGTAATCGTTAAGATGTTTAAAGCATGTCTACCCACAAATGACCATAGCACTTGACCATCATTAACTAATGACTTTTCTGTAACATAATTGTAATTATCTATCGCCGCTAATGACACATCAAAGCGATGACGCATAAATCTGATAAGAGTGCCGACGGTAGCTGTGCCGGAAGGGATAGCCATATCGTAAATTTCTGATACCGCTACTTCTGCGGCATCCTGCCATGTTTTAACCATAGTGTCCATTATTCCTCTTTCTTTCGTTCAAAAGACCATAGTAGGCTTCTTGTAATTCTTCTAATTCCTCATAGGCATTAGCCAGCTTCAACATAAGTTCTTTGTTGTGTGCTTCAAGATCTCTGACCGCTGTTGAAACCTTTGTGGCGATAGACATCTGTTCCCAATATTCTTCTCTCACCCTACTTAGCTTTCGCTTTTCTTCTTTCTTCATCTCCGTCCACGATTTCATAAACACCTCTTTTAACTTTTTTAAACCAACCCACATTCTCGTTAATAAACTTGTAAGCAGTGGGTGAACTGATAGAGCACTCTTCGGTAAACTGTTTAACAGTAACCTCTTCTCCGGCTCTTTTCTTTAAATAGTCAAAAATAACCGATGCTTTGTTTTTGCTCTTCTTCTTGGTGGGCTTTGACATTTCTTCATTGAAACCAAAGTGATCCCACCAATGCCTACCATCTTCTTCTGAGATCATATAGTAAGCACAAATCTCCGACAGAGATTTGCCATCGTAATATCCAGTGATTACACAATAACCAGCTCTACCATGTTCCGGTTTCTGTGGCTGGTAGCTCTGATTTACGATTCTTACGAGTCTTTCTTTTTCTTGAAAACTGATCATAATTAAACTTACCTCTACTTAGCACTCTTCTTTTAACAACACAGTTCTTAAGAACAGCAGTTCCGCCAGAATAGCTGTCGTTGCCAAAGTCGTAATTACAGCACACATAATAGTAGTCGTCGTCTTCTGCGACCAAATACCCTGTTGCTGAAATGATGCGAGCATCGGCCTCCGGTGATTCATAATACCACTCATCACCAAGGCTGTAGTGATCTTTCCAAAAAAGTTCTACGACGGGATAAAATTTAAACTTCATGATCAAATAAAAAGTGACGGACCTCCCACACCATAAATAATCTTACGAAATACTTATAGCCAGAAGGTCCGTCACAAACCTATTATATCACTTATCGTCTAAATGCCAGTTGATGTGGTCATCAAGTTTATGATCTACATCTTTAACATCTTGACGAAGTTCTTCAAGTTTTTGTCGAACAATATTGTGATCTGCTCTGTTTTCCTTGCGAAGAGAGTTAAATAATGCGACTAGCACAGTTCCAACTGTTGTAATTAATGCAACAATTATTGCTGAGAAAGCCGTTGTGTCCATCATGCACCAATAATGTTATTTACAATCTCTTCAACAGGGCGGTCGAACCCACCAAATTCTGCTTCATGATCCTGAAGGATGCTGATAAGATCAGCCTTCTTCATTGGGTCAAGTGGAACTTGAACAGGTGCGGGAGCCGACGAAGTATCCTCACCAGTGTCGCCACCGGCTTGTCCACCAGCAGAAGGTGCTGGCTTCTCTTCAGGATTAAGTGGAACTTGAATCATAGCCTTTTCAAGCTCTTCAATCTGCTGCTGGTGCCATAGGGCTGCTGCTTCATGCTGCTTCGCCATGTTTTCGTTCCACGACTTCATCTTGTCATGATGTGATTTCATCATTTCAACATTGTCGTAGGGTAGATTAATGATCATTTTTATCTCCTTATTACTTCTTGCTTCTGGGGTGACCCTTCGGCAAAAGATCGTTGTCTGTAGTATAGTTCGGGTTAGACGGTCTTCCATTACGGAGGAGGTATAGGTAAGCATTGACTCTAGCCATTGCCCACTGTCCTCTTGTCATGCCCGGACGGTGCGAGGTTGAGAAAGCCCCAGCCCCACGCCTATAAACTGCCTTCAGTGCTGACAGTGTAGCACGCTTAGATGCAGCATCATGCTTTTTGTTATGATTCTCCATCTTAGTCTTAAGAGAGTTTGTCACAGCCTCTGAGAAGGTGACAGAGGAACCGGACTCAGCCGACCCCCTACGGTTGCGACCAGAACCACTTCGCCTCTCAGAAGGCTTAGCCGGTGTCTTGCGAGGGTCGTTGCGCCCCGGACGACCATATGTGACTTTACTCACATCATCGTCATCCTCGTCAGCCGAAGGGTCAACATACCCTTTAGGGATTACAGCTAGACGGCAATAACCACCGGGTTCAATAGGTGCAGAAATAATCCTGCAAACCTTTTCTGATTCATGCAAGGCGCAGTTAGCGCACTTAACACCAATTTCTCTATCTTCATTATCTTCTGCTGAAGTATAACCGACCCACACACCTTCATCATCGGCGTTAAACTTGCCATATTTCTCTGTAATAGCAAGAAGAGCGTTGGCAAACATTCTTTCTTCTGGATCAAGCATGTCCAGATAATCGTGGTCGTGACCCTCTTCTTCTTGGTCATCTGGTGGCATGTGAACTTCTTTAAGAAACTCTTCATACCCCATAACTTCTTCTGCGAGAAGAATGTCATTTAAAAAGTCGTAATCTGTGTCGCCATACGACTTTCCTGTAAAACCTGAAGCATAAGCGGCTCGTTCTTGATCACGGGCTTTTTCTCTAGCACGTTCCATTCCGACCTCATCTCCTTCAGTATATGTGTAGCATTTTCCCGAATCTCCAAACCTGAAACCGGGTTTTCCGTTGTCTGAGCACTTTCCTACTGGCATAGTAGTTCAATTTTACCAGATTATTGGTAAATAGTATAGAGGTCGTCGCGATTCCATCGCTGTACAGGGATTTTTACATCTCCGTAATACCAATACGCTTCTTCTGAGGAGTAATAAACTTTTGCATAAGCTTGCATTGCTCCTTCATCATACACGGAGCACTTGGGATTAGGATCTAAATACAAGGCTTTAAAATGATAAGGATCATTTTCGTAATGAATAGCGTTAACTAGTTGCAACTTAGAGTTGCAATAAGGACAGAGTTTTTCCGGATACGGAAAATCCTTAATCACCTTTCCCATTATCATCTTCATCCACCTCTTCTTCTTGATCGTATATTATAACATCATCTTCTGATTGCATCATACGTTCTGCTATTTTGCCTTGTAGCATAATTGCAATAAGCTCATCCAGCTTTTCTCTAGCAATTTCAACGCCGTCCATTAATGCATTAACTTCATCGATTCTAATAAAGTAATCATCAGCTGGAGCAACCATGCTGTAAGCTGCAACATATCCGCCTTCAAATGGCACTGATTTAATTATTAATCCTAATGTATCTAAATCTTCTATGCTTTCATCGCCATCGTATGGAACAATTCTCACTAAATAGCCTCTCTGTTATTTTCAATAAAAGAGCTAATTGTTTGTGGAACATACACCGTAGCTAATCTCTCTACAATGTCGGCATATTCTCTAATTTCTTTTTGAGCATTCTCATCATTACGTAGTGAGATAAAGTTTAATAGGCTTCTTAAATTTACTGTCCAAATAAACTCAGTATACTGTCCTACTGGCAACACGCTTCGTGCAATTTCTTTTGCAATCCCTGCATCAATCATCTCATAGTAAGCAGATTCAGCCTGTCTGTAAACAGATTCAAAAGATTCTGTAACAAAATCATATACTGCTGGATCGTCAATTTGTTCAAAACTATAGCTTCCCGGTTTACCAACTTGCTTTCTGATAGCATCTTCAGATGGATAAAAGAAGTCTAAATTATCTGGAACATAGTATCTCATACTCATTTCATTGAATGATGACCAGCGATGGCGGAACCACTCTCTTGCGACAAAAATGGGACATTTAATGTAAAACTTAAACACAACATGCTCAAACGGTGTGGCGTGCTTGTTTCTCATCAAAAAGTTAATCAGTCCAGCACCCTTCTCATCCATCTCTGTTTGATATGCTGCAAAACTGACCCGAGCGGAGTTTACAATGTCAACATCTGAACCAAAGCAGTCAAGCAGCTTGACGCTCCCCGCATTTAAAACTGGAATTATTCTATTATCAGTCATAAAAGTGATGCTAGCACAGCTGTACTCGCTTCGTGGTTCTGAAAGAGGAAAAAAATTTCTCAAAACTCCACATCGTCCGTCAGATCATGCTAGTGTCACGTTATACTGGTTATACTAAATACGCGATACACCAGTTACATATCTATTTATTTAACTAGGTGGTAATATATAACTATGCATATCATTGCAATTGTAGAGTCTGATGATTGTGGACCAGCGGCTGTTTTAGACTCTGATTTTATTTCGATTATGAAGTGCGACGGATTTTATCTTGGCGCAACAAGGTGTGTTTTTAGAGGCACACCGATTACTTGTGAACTTACAAAAGAAGATGCTGACAAATTAATTGCAAAAGGAGTCAAATGCATCGAAATTGAGAGTTATACTAAGTAGTTAGGTTTATGAAAAAAATAAGTTGGTTCACTCCGGGCAGTACAGATGTCTCTGGCGACATGTGGCATAGTCAAGGCTATCCCAACGCTGCTATTGCAACCATTAGGGCTTTGCAAGACCGGGAAGTAGGAGTATTCTACAACAGAAAAAATATACCCTTTCATGTCAATTTCTGTCAGCCTATTTATTACCAACTTCAGCATGAATACACTGTTGGCTACACTCCTTGGGAAAGCACAAAAGTTCCTGAGTCTTGGAGATACCCAATGTCTCAGTGTGATGAGCTTTGGGCTACTTCTAATTTTGTAAAAGAAGTTTACGAAAAAAATAACTTGCATCACAATATTTATGTTATCCCCCACGGTATATCCTCAGAGTTTGAGATTATAGACAGAGAGGTTACAGATAGTTTTAATTTTTTACATATTGGTGGTGACTCTCTCAGAAAAAATGCACAAATGGCTGTTGATGCATTCCTAGATGTGTATGAGGGTAATCCGTTTTATAAGCTTATATTAAAATACAATGGCTATTGTAATGCAGAAACTTATGTTGATGGTAAGATTGTTCCTGCAATTGAACATCCTCAGATTTTTGGTATACCGCAAAGTTTAAACACAGATCAACTTCTTGCTGTTTATCATAAATGTCATTGTTTGATTTATCCTAGTAGCGGAGAGGGTTTTGGTATGATTCCATTTGAAGCCATTGCAACTGGTATGCCTAGTATTGTTACAAATCTAACCGGCACTGCTGATTTTGCACGGTACTCTATACCGCTAGAAGCAAGTTGGGGTGATGCTCTAAAACACAAGCATATTTATAAAGAAGATGTTGGTCAATGGGCATTGCCTGATTATGATCAGTTGTGTGATTTATTGGTGCATGTCGTGAATGAATATGATGATTTTAAAAGATATACCTTGCAATCCGCAAGAATTCTTCACGAAACGCAATCTTGGTCCGCCGTCGCTGATATGATTATCGCACGGTTGGAAAATTTTGAAAATTCTTTTTAATCTTCCCTAGTACCGTTTCTTTATCCAGCACGCCGTGCTTGGTACTATTGTTGTCTATCACTTTTTAGGAGGCTTTATGGAAAATGTTATTACACCTGAGTTTGTTGCTCAGTATACAGATAAGACCCCGCCTTGGGGTTTTAATGGTATGGGGGAGATTGTTTACCGTCGTACTTATTCAAGAGACTTGGAAGCTCTTGGTCGTAAGGAGTATTGGTTTGAGACGATTGCTAGGGCAATCAATGGTGCTCAAGAAATTGGTGCTGGATACACTAAAGAAGAAGCGGAGCGCTTGTTTGACTATATCTTCAATTTGAAAGGTATTTTTGCAGGTCGTGCTTTGTGGCAATTGGGTACACCTCTTGTTCGTAAAATGAGTGGTGTATCTTTGGTTAATTGCTGGATGACTACTATTTCAAAGGTTGAAGATTTTCAGTTTTTGATGGATCACCTTATGGTCGGTGGCGGAGTTGGTTTCTCTGTTGAGAGAGCTATTGTTCATGATCTACCCAAGGTGCGTGAGGTTGAGGGCATTGTTCATGAGAGAACGAATGATGCTGACTTCATTGTTCCTGATTCTCGTCAGGGCTGGTCTGCTCTTCTTGGAAAGGTGCTTCAGAGCTATTTCCACACTGGAGAGTCGTTTGTTTACAGCACTGTTTTGATTAGAGGGTTTGGCGCACCACTTAAGACTTTTGGTGGGACTGCTTCTGGTCCTGAAGTTTTGATTGAGGGTATTGCTGATATTTGTAAGATTCTTGATGATCGTGCCGGTAAGAAGATTCGTTCTGTTGATGCTCTAGATATTTGTAATATTATTGGTAAAATTGTTGTGGCAGGTTCTGCTCGTCGTTCAGCACAGATTGCTATTGGTGATCCGGATGACTTCTTGTATCTGCGTGCAAAGAATTGGTCTAAGGGTGACATTCCTGCATGGCGTGGAAACTCAAATAACTCAATTTTTGCTGATTCGTATGATGAGATTATTGACGAATTCTGGAAGGGATATGATGGCACAGGTGAGCCTTACGGACTTATTAATCGTCAGCTTATTCGTAAGACTGGTCGCACGGGTGAAAAAGTCAATGACAGCAAAGTAATTGGTACAAACCCATGTGGTGAGATTGGTCTTGAGGATGGGGAGCCTTGTAATCTTGCGGAGATTTTCTTGCCTAATGTTGAAAGCAAAGAAGAGTTGATGGATCTTAGTCGCTTGTTGTACAAGACTCAGAAGGCCATCACTACTCTCTCATATCCTTATGCTAAGTCGCAGGCTGTTATTTCTCGTAACCGCCGTCTGGGTCAGGGCATCACTGGCTGGATGCAGTCAACCGAAGAGCAGTTGTCTTGGATCTCTGATTGCTATGAGCAACTGCGAGAGTACGATAAGGAGTGGTCAGCAGAAAAGGGTATTAATAAGTCAATCAAGTTGACGACTGTTAAGCCTTCTGGAACGCTTAGCCTTCTTGCTGGTGTGACTCCGGGTATTCACCCTGCTTATTCTGAGTACTATATTCGTAGAGTTCGTATGGGAAGCAGCGATCCTCTTGTGAATTACTGTCGTGAAAAAGGTTACGATGTCCAATATGATATTGGTCTCGATGGCAAGGAGAACCATAGTGTTCATGTTGTTTCGTTCCCATGTGAGACTCCTGAGCACGCTGTACTTGCCAAAGACCTAACGGCAGTTGATCAGTTGGAGTGGGTTGCTAAAGCGCAGGCTGCTTGGGCTGACAACAATGTCTCTGTAACTGTGTATTATCACAAAGAAGAGTTGCCTGAGATTCAGGAATGGATGAAGAAGAATTATAAGGATCGGTTGAAGTCAGTCTCTTTCCTTCTTCACAGTGATCACGGATTCGCTCTTGCCCCGTATGAGGAAATTTCAAAAGAAGAATATACTCGTCTCAAAGGAAAGATTAAAGAGATTACGTTCGTTGATGAGATCAACGAGTATGCTCTTGAAGATCTTGAGTGTGAAGGCGGGGCTTGTCCGATCAGGTAGTTCAAGATTGACCAGTGAATGGCGAAAAGCGTACCGTAATGGTACGCTTTTTGTCTTTATTTAATGCTTTTGAACACCGTGTGGTGTAGAATGTCTAAGATGATTGATGATTACGTAAAGAAAAAAGAGCTTTATGTGCCCGAAAGGGCATATGGTGTCTGCATTTGGATTATGCCTAATGGAAAGCCGTTGTCTGATGGTGACGGTGTTTTGTGTGCTGAAGGTGTTATGAATGATAAGAATGTAGAAAAGCAAGTTACGCAGGCCGCTAAATATTGGACTGGAAGTGAAGAGGGCTACGCAACTTGGGTGGGCGGGGCTAGAAAAGTCACTGCCTCTGAAAAAGACGATCAAGCGGAGCGACTTGCGGCTGGTCTAAACCCAGATCCGTATGAAGACATTATTGAGGCCGCTGTTCGTAAAGAGCTTAACAGGAGAAGATAATGAAAGGTGAAATGATCCATATGGAAGACGGTGACTCTGAAGAGTTTATTGATGATATTAATTACTTTCAAACAATTAGGAAAACAGAGTCTGCTGATCCGTTTAAGAAAGTAAAGTATGTATCTTTGTCTTCACGGATGAAGCGTAAAGCTACTCGTCTTGCTAAGAAGTATGATGGCGTTGAAGGCGCTGCCGGTAAGTACATTGATCCAGAAGAATTGGATGGATATTCCCTTTATGATGTAGTGACTCCTCCTTATGATTTAGAAACGCTTGCTGATCTGTATGACTCTAGTGCAATTCACAATGCTGCTATAAATGCTAGAGTTATGAATACGGTTGGGTTAGGCTATACTTTCCCTGAAACTCTTAAGTCAAAGAGAAGACTTGAGAAGGCTCAAGGAAACCCTGAAAGGCTCGCCAGAGTCAGGAAGGCTATTCAAGATACCCGACAGGATCTGGAGCAAAAATTTGAAGATTTTAATGAAGAAGAAACTTTTATTGAAACAATTACAAGAGTATGGCTTGACGTACTAACTACCGGGAATGGTTATATGGAGATCGGTAGAACTAATTCTGGCGAGATCGGCTATATTGGTCACATTCCATCTACATTGATGAGAGTTCGTCGTCATCGTGATGGCTATGTCCAGATAGCTAAGAGCAACAAGATTCAAGCAGTGTTCTTTAGAAACTTTCAGGACACTGAAATGGAAGATCCGATTAATTCTGATCCTAATCCAAACGAAGTAATTCATTTTAAGATTTACTCACCAAATAACACTTATTATGGTATTCCGTCAAGCGTTTCTGCTGCTGCGGCGATTATTGGTGATAAGTTTGCTAAAGAGTATAATATTGATTACTTTGAAAACAAGGCTATTCCTCGTTATGCAATTATTGTTAAGGGTGCAAAGCTTAGCAATCGTTCAAAGCAGGAGTTGGTCAATTATTTCCGTCAAGAGGTAAAGGGTAGAAATCATGGAACGTTGATTGTTCCTCTCCCAGCATCTCTTGGTGGTGATACCGATATCAAGTTTGAGAAACTTGAAGCAGGTATTCAGGATGCATCATTTGACAAGTACCGCAAGTCAAACCGGGATGAAATTCTTGTTGCTAACAGGGTTCCCGCCCCGAAGGTAGGTGTCTATGACAATGCTAACCTTGCGGTTTCTAGAGATGCTGACAAGACGTTCAAGACTCAAGTTATTGGTCCGGATCAATCTGTTATTGAGAAGAAACTTGGCAGACTTATCTCTGAGTTCACAGATCTGGTTTCTATCAAGTTTGAACGTATTGATTTGGTCGATGAGGATATTCAGTCTAGGATTCATGACAGGTATTTGCGTACCGAAGTTATTACGCCGAATGAAGTCCGTAATGATTTGAATATGCCGGAAAGGACTGATGGCGACGAGCCTTTGCCTTTCCCAACAAAGCTTAAGAAGGAGCAGGGCGGCAGTGGCCCGGGTGCTCCTCCCGGTAATACTAATAATGAATCTGCTGTACCAAGAAATGCTAGAGCAGATTCGCCGGAAGGATCAACTGATCCAAGAACTACTGGTGACCAAGCAGAGCGAGGTCAAAACCAAGATACAGGAGGAAATACACAATGAGTGAAGGACATATCGTTTATTCAAATACTAACTTGAGTGATACTGACGGTGAGCAGGCTATTTCTCATCATACTTATGCAATTTATCTTGTCAATCGTGATACAAACGATTGGGTTGAAGTTAAATTGAACGGGAAACATTCAGTTGTTCTACCAGACTCTCAGGGGCATGTTCATAATTATTTAGAAGTTTATGGTGACTATAATACTATTGAAGTAGTGACCGCTGGTGCTTCTATTGGTGTATTCGCTATAGGCTGATCGCTGATATAATTTAATTGAGGTTTGTGAATGGCTGCTGAAAGAAATATTTCTATTTATCAAGGTGACACTTATACGCATGATGTGACGTTGAATGATTCGTCAAATACTGCTATTGATATTACAAGTAGATCTTATGCTGGACAGATTCGACCTTTTGCTGGGTCAAGTGATGTTACGGCAACATTTACAACAGAGATTGTATCAGCAGGTAGTGGGCAGATGAGATTTAGTTTATCTGCTGCACAAACATCTAATATTGCTGCTGGTACATACGTTTATGACTTGCAAGAAACAAATGGCTCTGTTGTTTTAACAATAATGTCTGGGAGTGTAACCGTAACTGGTGAAGTAACGAGATGAGTTCGCAAGCAACAACGGTTCAAATTTATGCGACAGACTCTACAAGTCTTACTTTAGATACAGCTGAATCTACAAGTCTGTCAATTCGTGCCGGTGATCTAAGTATTCTTTCGGTTAATGGCAATATTGCTACAACAGTTTCTGTTCTAAACTCTCAGGCTACAGCGATCTCTGTGTCTAATGCTCAAGCGACAACGGTTACATACACTACTGCTGAAGCAACAGTGTTGCAGGCTGCTCCTGCAACGTTAAGCCTAGGTGCTGCTCCAAGATTTTCTGATGAAATTCCTCTTGAGCTTTCAAATACTGGTTCTGCCGGTACAAGTTTATTAGCAGCAAGGGCTGATCATAGACATCCATCAACAGGGATGTTTTTAAATGGAGGTAATTTCTAATGTCGAATACAATTCGAATTAAAAGGAGGGCAACTGGTCTTTCAGGCGCTCCGTCTAGTCTCAAAAATGCTGAGCTAGCATTTAATGAAGTGGATAATGTTCTGTATTATGGTACAGGTACAGATGTTAATGGTGATGCTAACACTGTCATTTCAATCGGTGGTACGGGTGCTTTTGCTGATCTGTCATCGACTCAAACAATTACTGGTGCAAAAACTTTTTCTGGCACGGTTGCTTTGGGGTCATCTGCTACGGCAGCGACTAAAACTCAAAGTGATAACTCAACTTCGGTTGCTACTACTGCTTATGTAGATGCTGCTATTGCAGGTGTTGGTGGAACTTTGACCATTGCTGCTGATAGTGGTGTTAATGATGATGTCACTGTTGGTACTGATACTTTAACTTTTGCTGGCGATACTGGCATTACTACTACTGTTTCTAATAATCAAATTTCTATTGATCTTGATGATACCGCTGTGACAGCGGCTAGTTACGGCTCAGCCTCCGCCGTTCCTACTTTTACTGTTGATGCTCAAGGTCGTCTTACTGCTGCTTCTGACACAAATATTGCTATTGCAACGTCTGCTGTGACCGGCTTGCAGGAATACATTGAAGATACTGCTTCAACTATGATTACTGGAGCAACACACTCCGGTATCGCAGCTACTTACGATGATACTGCTGGAACGCTTGCTCTTAATGTTGATGATTTTACATTGACCCTTGCGGGTGATTTGACTGGTAGTGCAACTGTTACTAATCTTGGTAATACAACTCTTACTGCAACTATTGCTGCTAACTCGGTCGCTCTTGGTACTGATACCACCGGTAACTATATGGCTGATATTGCTGCTGGTACTGGTATTTCTGTTGCTCACACTGCTGGTGAAGGGTCTACTGCCACTATTACAAACTCTGGTGTCACATCGATTAGTGGAACTACTGGTAAGATCTCTGCTAGCGCTTCAACTGGTGCGGTAACTCTTAGTTTGCCGGACGATGTTTCTGTTGTCCAAGACTTGACTGTTGGTCGCAATCTTACTGTAACTGGAGACCTTACTGTCAGTGGCGCAACTGTTACAATTGATGCAGCAACTCTTAATGTTGAAGATAAAAACATTGTCCTTGCTAATGTCGCTAGCCCCTCAGACGCTTCTGCTGATGGTGGTGGTATTACGCTTCTTGGTACAAGCAATCATACTTTCAACTGGTTGAATGCCACTGACTCTTGGACATCTTCTGAGCACATCGATATTGATTCTAATAAAGAATATCGAATTGGTGGAACAAAGGTTCTTGATAGTGGCGGTCTTGGTTCTGGTATTACGACTTCAAGTCTTACAACTGTTGGTACAATTGCAACAGGTGTATGGCAAGGTACTGCTGTAGCGGTTGCTTATGGTGGTACTGGAGCAACTACTGCGATCAATGCCAGAAATAATCTTGGTCTTGCAATTGGTACTCACGTTCAAGCATATGATGCAGGTCTAGATTCAATTGCTTCTCTAACAACTGCTGCTGACAGGATGATTTATTTTACAGCAGCGGATACTGCTTCTGTTGCAACTTTGACCTCGTTTGGTAGGTCATTGATTGATGATGCTGATGCAACAACTGCACGAACCACTCTTGGTTTGGGTACGATGGCTACGCAGGCTTCAAGTAGTGTTACAATTACTGGTGGATCTATTGATGGTGTCACCTTTGATGGGGGAACATTCTAAGGGGGACTAGGTGGCTAACACCATAAAGTTAAAAAATTCAGGTACGTCTTCTAGTAGCCCATCTAGCTTGGAACATGGTGAGCTTGCTATAAACTATAACGACGGTTATCTTTTCTATAAAGATAACAATGGTGATATTCAATATTTTGTATCTGATACTGGACCATCAACACCTACCGCCTCTTCGGATAGAGATGTCCTTCAATGGATGGGTATTTAGTTTATACAAAATAAATATTTTTGTGGTATCCTATATTTACTATGGAAGATTTAAACCTTTCCTTCCCCATCGATATGATTAAGCGGGAAGAGCGCATTGTTGTCGGCATTGCAACTGCTGATAATATTGATAAGGCTGGAGATCTTATTGAGTTCGAAGCTTCTATCGAAGCATTTAAAAATTGGACCGGGAACATCCGTGAGATGCACGCTCCAATCGCTGTAGGTAAAGCTATTAGTTACAAGCCTGTTAAGGTAAAAGGGGCTAATGGTGAAGACTACAATGCAATGCAAGTAGAAGCGTATATTTCTAAGGGCGCTCAGGACACTTGGGAAAAAGTTCTTGACGGCACACTTCGATCATTTTCTGTTGGGGGTAAAATCCTTGACAAGCAGATTGATGCAGAAAAGATGTTCCGTGGTCGTCCTGTTAATGTAATTAAGAAATATGAACTCGGTGAGTTGAGTCTTGTAGATAATCCTGCAAATCCAGCTGCTGTTATTGATATTGTCAAGTTTGATACTGCTGAACAACTTGATTACATTTTAAAAATTGATTGCAATGATATTAATCTAACTATCCCTAAGTCCGTTCAAAGAATGGCTCAGGTTGGGTTGGATCAAAGAAAAGAGCATGGTCGTGGAGGAACGAGTGTCGGTATGGGATCAGCTAGAAGGCTGGCTCAAGGCGGTACTGTTTCTCCAGAGTTCGTTAGAAAGGTAGCAAGATATTTCCCAAGACACGCTGTTGACTTAAGAGCAACAGGTGCCGATCCGGGTGATAAAGGCTATCCGTCTAATGGAAGGATTGCTTGGAACCTTTGGGGTGGTACTCCGGGTTGGGTCTGGGCAAGATCAAAAGTTCGTCAACTAGATAACTGCACACGCAAATTTGATGACGATACAGACTTAGAAAAAGAAATTTCGTGTTCTTGCGGATGCGGGACATGTAATGATGATATTATTAAGGAGTTCACTGAAATGGAAGATATTTTGGAACAAGTTCTTAATGAGGAAGGTACAACTTTGGAAGACGTTGAGAAGTCTTTGCATAATGATGAAAATTATGCTAAGGTATCAGAGATGGATACGTCTGCTGAAGAGAAACTTTCTTTGTTAAAGCGATTCGTCAACTGGCTAACAGTTGAGGAAGAGTCAGACGTACAAAAGTCTGTCGAAATTGAAGAAGCTTCAACTGAATCTGAGGTTGAGGCGGATACAGATCAAATGGAGGATCAAATGGATATTGATATCTTGAAAGATGCTCTTGGTTCGGTCATTGATCAGAAGTTCACTGACTTCGCCGCTTCGTTTAAGGAAGAGGTTGAGGCTTCAATGGATGCTAAGATCGAAGAGGTCACCAAGAGTGCAGACGCACAGCGTGAAGAGCTAGAGCAGAAGCTTGCTTCAGCCGAAGCTACACTTGCTGAGCAGACTGAAAAGGTAGAGGCTTTTGCCGCTGCCGGTGCAGTTAAGAAAAGCGTCGATCCAGACGGCGATGAAGATGAGGGCGACGAGGATACAATCCGCAAGTCAGCTCCTTCTTTCTGGAACAACATGTATTTGCCACAAGAGCTAGTCAAGGCTCTGGGCTATGAGTCGTGATTAGGAGGAATATATAAAATGGCAACTCAAGAAGAAATTCTAGCAAAGGCTAATGAAGTCACCACCTCTGTTGTGGGTGGCGCTTCGGGCGGTCTTCTCAATGCTGAACAGTCGAATCGTTTCCTCGATTTTGTGGTCGATCAGTCTGTTCTTATGCAAAACAGCCGTGTTGTCCGTATGCGTGCGTCAAGCATGGATATCGACAAGCTTTCGGTTGGTACGCGCATTATGCGTAAGGCTACGGAGGCAACCGATGATGGTTCCAACGCAGCAGTAACCTTCTCAAAGGTTTCACTCTCCAGCGTCAAGCTTCGTCTTGATTGGGAGATCTCAACAGAGTCCCTTGAGGACAATATTGAGGGTGCCTCACTTGAGGATCATCTTGCTCAGGTCATGGCTCGCCAGACCGCTAACGATCTTGATGACCTTCTTATCAACGGCAACACCTCGTCAAGCAACACCCTGCTCAAAGCCCTTGACGGCTTTGTTAAGCTTGCTCTCGCTTCCGGTACAACGGTTGACGAGGCTGGTGACAATGTTTCACGTTCGGTTTTCGACCGTGTTCTTCGTAACCTTCCTAGCAAGTACCTCCAGCGTCGTAACGAACTTCGTTTCTTCACTGGCCCGGGCGTTGTCCAAGACGCAATCTACTCGCTTCAGAACCCGAACTCGGCAACTGAGGCAACCGCTGGCGCACCAAGCCCCGGCTCAACGACTGGCGATCTCGCCTTCTTGAACGGCGCAATGCGTGCAAACGGTGGTGCTGGTGCAACTGGTCTTGCACCTTTTGGTATCGGCCTCGTTGAAGTGCCTTTGATGCCAGAAGCAGAGTCAGGCGACTACTCA
>Ga0222714_10003457_pt1 | contig 16067 bp, 12 predicted proteins | sample C33_3DmetaG_FD_165048 | JGI IMG/M metagenome (GOLD analysis project Ga0222714, IMG submission 165048) | Estuarine water microbial communities from San Francisco Bay, California, United States - C33_3D | ecosystem: Environmental > Aquatic > Marine > Unclassified | place: USA: California...
AAAATATTCGGCGCGACCATAATGGCTAACATCGCGATAATCGCCATCACCACGAGTATCTCGATCAGCGTGAACCCCTTCTGGCTTCTCATTACACGAGCATGGTTAAAAGAGCGACCGCCTGCTGGGGAATAGTTTGGGGTGTTGATCATACGTAAGTCCTCTTCTGGTCTCTTCTGGTCTCTTCTGGTCTTTTTGTTCTCTTTATTCTCTTCATTCGCTTTGTTCGCTTTGTTCGCTTAAGCCACTCTAGTCGCGCTGTCCGCGTCACGCGCTTTCTGTTCTGCTTGCCCTACGCGCTTTGTGCGTTTTGCCTCAGAGGCATGTCGAACATTAGATTCCGGCTTCTTCGATTAACTGTGTGGCAAGCTCAAACCGCTCGAGAATGGCGCGGTACTGCACACTCGTTTCGGAGTTGAGGTTAACGATTTCGGGTCGCAGCACAATGAATAATTCGCGCCGCTGAACCGAGCTTTGCTGATAAGAAAAGAGTCTTCCGAGCAGCGGCACGCGATTCAGGCCGGGCACGCCGGAATTGAGGTTCTCTGTGTCGGCCTGAATTAAGCCGCCGAGCACGACGTTTTCGCCGTCACGAACCACAACCGTCGTATTGATCTCTTGATTATTAAACACCGGATTATTGTTCACGCCTTCGGAGCTGTTATCAACAGACGAAAGCTCCTGACGGATAATCAGGTTCACGATGCCATCGTCATTGATCTGCGGCGTGATCGATAGCACGATGCCCGTGTCGCGGTATTGGATGTTGGTGGTGGAAACCCCTGCCCCGCCGATAGCCTGACCCTGTTCGACAGGCACCTGGGAGCCGATCTGAATCTCACCTTCCTGATTATTGATGACGGTGAGCGACGGGCGCGCCAGCAGCTGAACATCGTTATTTACCGAGATAGCCTCGAGGGTCGCATCGACCTGCGCCGCACCGTCGATAAACGACTTACTGAACATCAAGCCGCCGCGATTACTCGGCGTGTAGTCGGTGATCGTTTCGGTAGAGATCGGGCTGAGCGTGCTGTCGGCGGCGATGCGACTCCAGTCGACGCCAAACTCGTTGCCTTCGGTGAGGGTGATCTGGGCAATAACCGCATTTATCATCACCTGCAGCGGCACAGCGTCGAGCTGATTGATCGTCGTTAGTAGCTGTCGATAATCTCGCGCCGTACTCCTGATAAGCAGACTGTTGGTCGCCTCATCCGCGACTATTTTGACCGCAAGGTTCGCGGCAATTGCATTGCTCGGGCCGTTACTTCGCGTGTTATCGCCGCTACTCGTCGCTATTGATTGGGCGAGGTCTTGCTGAGCCTCTGGGTTGCCGCTTGGCGGTTCGAACACAACCGGCTGCTCGTCACGCGCGGTGCGCACCCGGGGGCTCGCATCGTCGTCATTGCGGTTGTCATTGCTCTCGAACACGCTCGACAGCGTGTCGCCGAGTTCTTTTGCGCTCAGATTTTTGACTCTATAATGGAATAGCTGTTCTACTTGCTCTTGACTGGCGGCGTCGAGAATCTCGATCCAGCGCTCTATCTCATCGAAGCCGCGCCGTGCAGGCGCCGTGACCAAGATCGCGTTGATGCGCTCGATTCCTTTTACCTGATAAGACGGCGTTGCGCCTTCGATCAAGCTGAGTATCTCGTCGAGTTCGGTCGCAACCTCTGTTGCACTCGCATTGCTCAGCGGATAAAGGGCGATGCCCTGATTAGCAAACGGGTCGGTGTCGATAACAGAGAGCAATTCGTTAATGCGCCTTAGCTGTGACTCGCCCGAGGTGAGCGCGAGCGTATTTCCCGGCAGAAGCCGCGACACGCTGCCTTCGCCCTCGATCAGCGGGCGGACAACTTCGATCGCGGCCTCGGCGGAAATATGTGTGAGAGGCGTGACCTGCATGATCGTCGGCGCAGTGCCGTCGCCGAGCGTATCGGGTGTCGCAATCTCGAGCGGTATAGACGACGTGCCGCGGCGAATATTAAACACATTACCCACGCGGTCGATGACGATGCCGGCGTCGCGAGCGAGCAGGCGCATCACTGGCCACACGTCGGCGAGCGCGAGGGGCGCATCGGCCGAGGTGCGCACGCTGACTTTCATGTCGATGCTCGGATCCATCACCACGGACATATTGAGCGACTCGGCGAGCTGCTCGAGCACGAGGCGCAGTTCGGCCTGCTCATATTTCAGCTCGACGCTTTCTTCCTCGCTCAGCGTGTTGCCCGCACCGCTCGGCACCTGCTCGCGGTAACCGCTAAACGACGGTTGGTCGCCGACGCGATTAATCTCGCCGATTAGGCGCTGCTGCTGTTCGCTACCGGGGCTCGCTATCTCGGCGATTTCCTCTGCCGCAACGTCGGCGGCACTGCGCCGAGCTTGGTTGCCGGTGCTTGCGTCGCGGCCACTAAAAGGCCCGAGCGGCCTGTCGCCTTGATCGAGAGCCGAACAGGCACTGAGTAACACGACTGCGGCCAGCGCGGCCGGCGTTCTCGCTAATTTCACTTTACTCTCCTTAAAACTCTACGGCGTTCATACTGAACACGGCCGAAAGCATGGTAATTGTTATTCCGCCAACCGCGATTGCCAGCACCAGAATAAGGGCAGGCTGAAGCGCAGCGACAAGGCTCGCCATTTGATTGCGCACCAGCGTGTCGAATGTGGCGGCCGACTTCACCAAAATGGTCGCCGTACGGCCGGACTCTTCACCGACTGCAACGAGCTGATGCAATAGCGTAGGAAACTGTTGGGTTTTTTCGAGCGCGGCGCCAAGGCCCGTACCGCCGCGCACATCTTCTTCTACCTGCGCCAGCTGCGCCGAGAGCTGCGTATTCGCAACCACTTCGCGCGAGACGCGCAGCGCGCGAATCAGCGGGATGCCGGCGCCGAGTAACGATCCCAGCGTGCGTGCAAAAACCGCGCTCTCCCGCGTTAGAATGAGTTTTCCCAGCAGCGGCAGCGACAGAAGAAAACGATCGCGGCGCAGCCGCGTAGACAGCTGAGCGTCGAGCCGACGCCAGCCAAAATACGCGGCGATCAAGCTCAGCGGAATTAAAAAGCCGAAGCGCTGCAACCATCCGCTTAGGTCGAGCAAGAACTGTGCGGACGGCGGTATCTGCGTGCCCGAGTCTTCGAACATCGTCGCAAACTGCGGTACGACAAACACCAGTAATAGCAGCACCGAGACGATTCCCGTCACGAGCAGCACCGCAGGGTAAATCATTGCCGATACGATGGTCTGCCGTGTCGCGGCATTGGTCTCGAGAAACTCGGCGAGTTCGGGCAACAGCTCGTGCAGGATTCCGCCCTCTTCGCCCGCGCGCACGATGTTGATATACATTTTTGAGAAGACGCGAGGATGACCCTCCATCGCGGCGGCGAGCGAGCGACCCTCTTTGATTTCGCGCAGAAGCTCGAGCGTCAGCTCACGCATGGCGGCAGACTCGGTGATGCCTTCGAGCAGTCTTAGTGCACGATCGATAGGCACTCGCGACTCGACTAAGGTGCAAAGGCCGTTGGTAAAGGCCAAAACATCACTCGGCTTTATCTTGCCGCCACCGCTGCCCGACGCCGACTGCGCAGGCACGAGCTGCGTCGGGGTTAGCTGACGCCCGCGTAATAGGCGCATTGCCTCACGCTCGGAGTCGGCCTCGATAAACCCAGTTTGCGACTTACCCACAGCATCGATCGCACGGTATTTGAATTTACCGTGGTGAGAAACACTGTTAGTCGTTTTGGCAGTCACCGCCGCGCCTTCCTTTTTACGTTTTATGTTTTGTTTTCTATTTTCTAGCGAGTTAAACCGCGCGCGTCACTCGCACGACCTCTTCGGGCGTAGTGAGCCCTGCACGCAGTTTATCGAGTGCATCCTTTCGCAGTGTGCGCATGCCGCCCTTAATCGCCGTCTCGCGAATGCTATTGGCATCGGCGCCGCTAGCGATCTGGTGCCGAATCTCGTCGTTCATCAGCAGCAGCTCATAGAGCCCGACCCGCCCACGGTAGCCGGTTTGCCCGCAACGTTCGCAGCCTTTGCCTCGCCGTATCTCTGGACAGTCGGCAACAGCGATCGCCAGCACCGTCGCCTCGTCTTGACTTAGCGGCTGCGTCTCGGCGCATTCGGTGCATACGCGCCGCACGAGACGCTGTGCCTGAATGGCGAGCAGGCTCGAGCTAATCAGATAGCCTTCGACGCCCATGTCCTGCAGGCGGGTTACCGCACCGGCGGCGTCGTTGGTGTGCAGGGTTGAAAACACGAGGTGGCCGGTCAGCGCCGACTCGATCGCGATTTCGGCTGTCTCGTGATCACGAATCTCACCGATCATCAAAATATCGGGGTCCTGACGCACAATCGATCTAAGCCCTTCGGCAAACCCGAGCCCGATGCTGGCGTTGGCCTGAATCTGCGTAATGCCGTCGAGCTGATATTCGACAGGGTCTTCGACCGTGATGATTTTTTGCGTCTCGTTGCTGATTTTCTCGAGCGTCGCATACAGCGTCGTGGTTTTACCGCTGCCCGTGGGGCCGGTTATGAGCACCATGCCGTGGGGCTGTGTCACGACGTGTTCGTAGCTGGCGAGTAGGTCTTGCGGCATGCCTAGCTCGACGAGCTCGACCGCTGTGTCGCTGCGATCGAGTATGCGCAAAACAATCGATTCGCCATGCACACCGGGCAGAGTAGAGACGCGCATGTTGAGCTGTTTCGCGCCAATCTTGTAATCGATGCGGCCGTCCTGGGGGAGTCGTTTTTCGCCGATATCGAGTCGCGCCATTAGCTTTAATCGCGATGCCACCGCCGTGTGCACCTTGAGTGGGAGTCTTTCGATGCGCGTCATAATGCCGTCGACACGGCAGCGTACATCGAGTGTCGTCTCGCTCGGTTCGAAATGGATATCGCTCGCATCGAGATCGAGCGCGCGCGCAAAAAGATGGTTAACCAGACGAATAATCGGTGCCTCGGAGGCGAGGTCTTTTAACGATTCGTCGTCGTCAAAGCCCGAAACGAAAAGCGCTTCGTCATTGCTATCGAGGGTCGGCGAAAGCGCGGCGCGCCAGTGCCGTAAAAGACGCCGCACTTCGTCTTCAGTGCCGCGCCGAAACACGAGCGGTGCGTTTAACGCAAACCGGATCTGCGCTCGACTCTCAAGACTCGGCGCGTTTGCATACACAAGGCAGTTGCTTGTGGCGTAGTCCAGCGCCGGCGCTATTCCCATTGGCTCGAGGAGTTGGCTAAACGCCGTAAGCGCCACAGGACTCGCGTCGGCCAGCGTCTCTCTTGCATCTGCTTCGGTCGCCGCCTTGATTTGTATTGCTTCTGTCATTAATTCGACCTCGCGGACAGCTGTCTATCAGCACGCGCGCTGCGTGCAAAGCCAACCACAGTGATCGCGCCGCTAAACTGATTTCTTGACCGATCGAGCGAAAACTCGGTGACTTCCAAACGTGGAATCGATTGCTCGATAAGTGAGAGAAAGTCTACGGTGGCGGCGGCGTCGCTCGTGCGGAATGACATCTCTTGGCTGACGAGTGTCCATTCGCCTTGTTCGAGTGTCTCTGCGAGGCGCGTCGAGTTAACTTCGATGCCAGCGCTCGCGGCATGCTGCGATAAAATTTGCTGAATGCTCGCCTCAACGATAGCGTTTGTCGAACCGCTAAACAGCCCTGCCTCGGCGTTGGCGAGCGCGCGCTCTGTCTCAGCGCGTCTGCTCGACCAAAGTTCGGCGCTTCTCTGCAGCCTAAGCTCGCGCTCGATATCCAACTGAACCGACTCAACACTCGCCGTTCGCTCGGCATAGACACGGGTAACGATCGGGACGCCGCGCGTGAATACGAAAACAAAGGCAACCACTGCTGCAAGTAGCAGAATGAGGCGTTCGCGCGTCGACAGTGACTGAAAATTTACACCGCTCATCGACGAGAGACCTCCGCGTAACGCGCGCGATAGCCTTCGAAACTGACGTTGCTAAGCCTTAGGCTAATGCTGTAGCGCGAGTTGCTCGTGGCACGGGAGAACGCAACTTCGGTGAACAGCGGGTCCTGCTCGAGCCGTTGGAGAATCGCCTGGGGGTTATTGCTCGTGCCTTCGATGTTCACAACGCCTTCGTCGATCTCGAGACCGGTGAGAGTGTCAGGGCTAATCACCCTTTGAAGGGTAAACAGCGCAGCGATTATCTCCTGCCGTGGGTAGTTGTTAATCGCGCCCCAGCGGCTATCGAAATCTGCAACAAAAGCCTGATCTTGTCGCGCGGTGCTATTGAGCGCGCGAAGGTCCGCAAGCTCGCTCGCGGCGAGTCGGAACTGAATCGACTGCAGCGCAAAAGGAATTAGCGTGAGCACTGCAAGCAGCGCAAAGCCCGTTGCAATAGCGATGGCAGTCGTTTTGTTCCTGAGCGCCTGGCGCCGCTTTACTTCGCCCGGCGGGACGAAGGAGATTCCCGACGCGAGCGCCGCGTTTAGCGCAGCCCCTGCCTCTTGCGAGGAAAGCCACGCGGGATCGGTAGTGCTAATCAACGGCCCCTGATGCGCAAGCTCGGTGGATTTGAGCTCGGCCTGCCATTGTTCGAGCAGTTCGGGCTCGTCGAGATCGCTTAACTGCAGCGTGTCCCATTTGACCGGCGCGCCTTCGCGCATGACCACCTGCGTTACTTGGTGCGGGTCTTGATCGAGCAGCCTGCATGTTTCGTCGGAGCCGGCGGCCGGAGCGAGCAGGGCGCGTGGCAGAATCGCGGCGAGTTCGATGCCTTCGGCTTCGAACGCCTCGGACAATTCAGTAAGCCGTGCTTGGGCCATCCACAGGCAAAAGTAGTCGTCGGTTCCTAAAAGCCGATTAGGTGTCTGAACGAGCGCGAGTGGTTCGTCGAGACTCGGGATTAGCGAAGAGGCCTGCAGTCTTAGTGCCTGTAGCGCCCCAGCACCGTTGAGCCCCAGCAGGGGGATTACGGTGGCAATGAATTCTTCGGCGGGGAGGAACAATGCGGTGCGGGTCACCCCTAGCGCTCGCGAAGCCTCGGCGAGGGCTGCCGCCGAGTCACCGCGGGGGTCATCATCGCTGCGGGGTAGCACCGTTTGCGCGCGCTCGCCCAGAACGAGGAGACGGTTGGACCACAGCGCGACGCCTGCGATTTCACCCAAATCGACGCGGTTAGCCGCAGCCTGCCCAAACCGACCGGCGAGCGTGGGCATCAGCCTTGCAACACGCGCAACAGACCTGCTCACGCGGGCTGCGAGATTCGAGGGCGTAGCGTTTATGTTAATTTGGCGCGTCATGACTGAGGCGAGGCCTGTCCTTTCCTTTTTTAAGGCTTATTCTGCAGCGAACGGCAGGATAAGACTGCGCAACGGGCAAAATAGTTTGCGCCTACTGCCATAAAATACGCCGGCTGCTATAAGCAGCTATGAAAAGCCTTCCGCCATAAAAAAAGCCATGCCGCGTAAACGACATGGCTTGCTTTAGAGTATAGACCAGCAATCGGGCTTGCGCCTTAGCCGATAGCTATTCGCCCGCCTGGCCCATTGCACGACGCTCTTTGTCGACGAGGAAGTCGACGACTTCCAGCATCTCTGCCTGCGTACGCACGGCTTCACCCGTCGTGACGAGGTATTTGCCGTTCACGATCATGTTGGGGGTGCTGCGAATTTCGTAGTCTTGCATGCGCTTCTCGGCCTGATTGACCTTGGTGCGCACCGAGAACGAATTGAACGCTGCCTCGAAATCTGCTCGCGCGATGCCGTTTTCCTCGAACAGGTCGCCTATGAGCTTCTCGTTCTGCAGACGGTTGCCTTCGACGTTAATCGCATTGAATACGGGCTCGTGCACAATGTGAATCGCATCCATCGCCTCGGCGGTGAAGTAAATCTGCGCGTGGACTTTCATCAGCGCGTTCCACATCGCAGGGAAGCGGCGGAAATCAACGTCGTCCGCGGCCTTAGACTCCCAATCGGCAACCAGAGGCTCGAAGCGGAAACAGTGTGAACAGCCGTACCAGAAGGCCTCGAGAACTTCGATTTTGCTGTCGTCGGGCGTGTTCACCGGCGCGCGAAGCTCGGTGTAGTGCGTGCCCGCGACATACTTTTCGATTTGACCGACGCTCGTAGAAGCGAGGGGCAAAGTGACGAGAAGCGTTAACACCGCAGTTATCAGTGTCTTCGGAAAGAGAGAGCGTATGTTCATAGGTCAACTCCGAGAATGTCGCTTGATTAAGTTAAAGTCGCAAAGTTAAAGCCGCAGCCGTTCGATGACTAGTTTAGGCCTTCGAGATAGCTTGCGAGTGCTTCGAGCTCTTTGTCGGTCAGACGCTCGACCGTGCTGCGCATCATCGACCCTGCGTCGTTGTTACGCATACCCGAGCGGAAGGCTTTGAGCTGCGCGAGCGTGTATTCGGCGTGCTGGCCGCCAACCGCTGGGAATTTAGCCGGTGCATTGCCCGTGCCGTCTGTTGAGTGGCACGACGTACAGGCGGCAACGCCGAGTTCTTTATTACCGCCGCGGTAGATGGCCTCGCCGAGCTCGATTAGCGCCGGATCTGCGCCGCCGATCGTCACCTGCTGTGACGCATAGTAGGCCGAGAGATCGAGCATATCCTGATCAGAGAGGTTCATGACCATTGCCGCCATGGTCGCGTTCTGACGCGCACCAGACTTGAATTCGACGAGTTGCTTGTACAGGTAGCCGGCGCCTTGGCCCGCTAGCTTTGGGTTCATCGCAAGGGCGCTGTTGCCGTCCACTCCGTGGCACGAGCCGCAGAGTGCTGATTTAGCCTGACCTGCGGCAGCGTCGCCTTGAGCAAAGACAAAGGCTGGCGCCAAGGCGCTGATAAGGAGAGACACTAAGGCTATCGCAAATTTGTTCATCGTAATTCCTAACTCGTTAGTTCTGATTCGTGAGTGTTAATTTCAGGCCAGTCGGACTCATTACGGTATGCTCCGAGCGTTCGCGGCGGGAGATTGTAGCGCATTTCGTCGATTGACTCTAATAGTGCTGTCGCCGAGGCGGGCTAACCCGTTATCATGCGCGCCATGCACTATAATCAAGCCACCTTTGTTACTAGCGCCGCCAATCTCGCGGCCTGTCCGCCCGAAAGCGTTGCCGAGGTTGCCTTCGCCGGACGCTCCAACGCCGGCAAATCGAGCGCGATTAACGCGATTACCAACCAGACGCGCCTCGCCCGTATCTCTAAAACGCCAGGACGTACGCAGCTGATCAACTTTTTCGGCCTCGCCGAGGGACGTTTTTTAGTCGACCTGCCCGGCTACGGCTTCGCCAAGGTGCCGTTGAGCGTCAAAAATAAGTGGCAGGAAGAGCTCGAGAAATACCTCCGAAGGCGCCAGGTCCTGTGCGGTCTGATACTCCTAAGCGATATCCGGCATCCGCTCAAAGACTTCGACCGCATGATGATCGATTGGGCGGTGCAGAGCGGCCTGCCGCTACATCTGCTGCTGACTAAATCTGACAAACTCAAGCGCGGCGCGGCGCAAAACACGCTGCTCGCGGTGCAGAAAGAACTAAAGGGCTTTGATAACGTGACCGTGCAGCTCTTTTCTTCGCTCAAAAACGACGGTGTGACCGAGGTTCGAGCCAAGCTCGACGAGTGGCTCGGCGACGAAGAGCCCGCCTAGTGCGCCTCGTCCCAATTCTTGCCGGTACCAATATCCACCACGAGCGGCACATCTAGCGCCGCCGCGGACACCATGCGGAAACGCACGCCATCGGCAAGGAGCGACAGGTCGCGCTCGCTGACCTCAAAGACTAATTCATCGTGCACCTGCAGCAGCATCCGCGCATCGATAGACCCTTCGTTTAACCAATTTTGAATGTCGATCATCGCGCGCTTGATGATGTCGGCGGCCGTCCCTTGCATCGGCGCATTAATCGCGGTGCGCTGCGCCGCCTTGCGCAGCATGCCATTACCCGCATGAATATCGGGTAGGTAGAGTCTGCGCCCGAACAGCGTCTCGACATAGCCTTTCTCGTCGGCGAGCGCTTGGGTTTCGTCCATATACGCGCGCACGCCTGGGTATTTTTCGAAATAGCGTTCGATGTATTCACCCGCTTCGCCCCGGCTCACGCCGATCTGATTCGCCAGACCAAATGCCGACATCCCGTAAATCAAACCAAAATTAATCGCTGTAGCGCTGCGCCGCTGATCGGCCGTGACTTGCTCGAGTGCCACACCAAACACATCGGCGGCGGTGGCGCGGTGAACGTCCTGCGCGGAAGAAAACGCCTTTAGCAAACCGGGATCCTGCGACAGATGCGCCATGATTCTGAGTTCGACCTGCGAGTAGTCGGCCGCGAGCAACAGCGTCTGATCCCCGCTCACAAACGCCTGGCGGACACGGCGACCCTCGCTCGTGCGAATCGGAATGTTCTGCAGATTGGGATCGGTAGACGACAGCCGGCCCGTTGCCGCAACCGCCTGCTGAAAAGTCGAGTGAATACGCCCGCTGCGCGCGTTTACCTGCAGGGGCAGTTTGTCGGTATAAGTCGACTTGAGTTTGGCAAGCGAGCGCTGCTCGAGGATCACCCGTGGCAGCTCATAGTCTTCTGCCAGCTCGGCGAGAACGGGTTCGGCTGTCGACGGCTGGCCTGTTTTTGTCTTCTTGAGCATGGGCAGCCCAAGCTTTTCGTAGAGAATCGCCTGCAGCTGCTTCGGCGAACCGAGATTAAACGCCTCGCCCGCGAGCTCGTGCGCTTTTAGCTCGAGCTTGTTGAGCTGTGTGCCGAGCTCGTCGCTCTGGCGCGCGAGCGCGATTTTGTCTAGGGCGATGCCGTTCTGCTCCATCGCTCGCAGCACATTAACGAGGGGGAGTTCGAATAATCGGTAGATCCCCTCAAGACGCGCGTCGGCGGCAAGCTCGTGTTCAAGAAACAGCGACGCACGCAGAATGAGATCCGCGCGCTCGGCTGCGTAGTTGAGAATTGCCTCGGGTGCGAGCGTCGCTTTCGTCAGCTTGCTGCGTCCCTTTCCCGTTAAACTTTCGAGGGAGATCGGGGGCGTCGGTAGCGTGAGATAATGCCGCGCGATGTCTTCGAGCGCGTGTCGACTAGTCACCGAATTGAGCACGTAGGACGCAAGATGCAAATCGGCTTTGATCGGCTGCAGATTTATCCCGACGTTAGCGAGCACGTGCGCAGTCGCCTTTAGATCGTGACCCGCTTTAATTCGTAGGCGATCTTCGAGATAGGGTTTAAGCAGCGTCAGCGCATGATCTCTATCGAGCTGTGGCCAAGGCTCTACTCCTAGCTCTGGCTGTTCGGTATTTTTATGACCGAAAGGTAAATAATAGCTCTCGCCAAGCGCTGTGCTAATTGCGACGCCGAGTATTTCGGTGTCGAGAAAATGTTCGCACTGTGTCTCTAGACTGAGGGAAAATCTCGGCGCGATTTCTATTTTGCTCAGAAGCGTTTGCAGTTTTTCCTCGGTGTCGACGAGGCTGTAATTTAGTGTTTTTGGTGTGACATCGAGCGGCTCGTGCCGCTTTGCACCTTCAGAGTTTGCACTAGCGGCTGCGCCGTTTTCCCCGTGTGATTTTTGGGCCGTTGCAGGCGAGGCTGCCTTGACGCCTTGGGATTCTAGTTCTTTTACCCAAGACTTAAATTCGAGTTCAGAAAAAAGCGTTAACAGCGCCGCGCCGTCCTCTGCACTCGGCACGAGTTGCTCGGGCGTGAGATCGAGTTCGCAGTCGAGCTTAATGGTCGCAAGCTCGTAAGACAGCTTTAACAAATCTAAGTTCTCACGCAGGCGCTCGCCTATTTTGCCGCCGATCGCATCGGCGTTTGCGATGACACCTTCCATCGACTGATACTCTAAAAGCCACTTAACCGCAGTCTTAGGCCCGACGCCCGGCACACCCGGAATATTGTCTGCTTTGTCGCCGGTAAGCGCGAGAAAATCGATGATCTGATTAGGCGCGATGCCAAATTTCGCCTCGACGCCCGCCACGTCGAGTGTCTCGTTATTCATCGTGTTCATGAGCGTCACATGCTCGTTCACGAGTTGGGCGAGGTCTTTGTCGCCCGTCGAAATAAGCGTTTTTATTCCTCGCTCCGTCGCCTGCTTGGCGAGTGTACCGATGACATCGTCGGCTTCGACACCTGGAATAACCAGCATGGGCAATCCCATGGCCTGCACGATCTGATGGATCGGTTCGATCTGCGAACGCAGCTCGTCGGGCATCGGCGGGCGAGTCGCTTTGTAGTCTGAATAGAGATCGCTGCGAAACGTTTTGCCTTTGGCATCGAACACGATGGCAACGTTGCTGTCGGGATAGCCTTTAATAAGGCTGCGGATCATATTGATCACGCCTTTCACTGCGCCCGTTGGCTGCTGCTTACTATTCACCAGTGGGGGCAGGGCATGGAAGGCGCGGAACAGATAAGAGGAACCGTCTACTAGGATGAGTTGCTTATTAGGTGTCACGTTAGCTGTCACTTCGGTTCTCGGCCTCTCTCGCTTTTTACAGGTTAGCTTTTTAGCTTTTCGTTTTGTTGCGCAGGGACTGTCTAGCTCAGGGGCTGCCTAGCGCAGGCACTCGACAAAATCAGCGACGACGGCGCGCATGAGGCGCGTGTAGCCGTCCTCTCCGTCATTGATGTTGCGGCCTAGAATATCGACTTCGATCTGACGAAGTGGCGCCGTTTGCGCAAGCACCTGCGTCGCTGTGGCGATCAGTCCCGCATCGGCGTCGGGCTCGGTAAGCAAACAGCTTGGCCGTGCAGCGCTCAGCGCCTCTCTCACCGCGGCCAGCTCTCGTATGCTCGGCGCGCGCTCGGGATCGACTAGCAGTGCAACGCTGTGCCGCAGGCCAAACTCGTGTTCAAAATACTGATAGGCATCATGATAGACCGCGAACCGGCCTCTGTCTTGTAAGCCCGATTGCTGGCCGGCGTTTTTAAGCGCTGCGAATTCTGCTGCAAACGCGTTCCGATTCTCCGCCTGCTGGGATTTGAAGCGTGCAAGGCTGGCCGCGTAGTGGTCTGCGTTTGCCTCGTCGAGTCTGCTAGCCGCATCGGCAACCGCCTCGCCGATTCGTTCGGCATTTTCCGTGCTGAGCCAGAGATGAAGGTCTGCCCCGTGTTCGGAGGAATGCGCCTCCGACTCTGCGTCGTCTAATAAAATGCCATCGAGCTCGGAGGTCGTAAGCGTGCGAGGGTCCTCTGCAAAAAGCCCCCCGAGGGCGACTTCGAGGTCTTCACCGACCCAGATCAGCATGTCGGCGCGCGCGGCCTTAAGGCGTGCCGATGGCGTCAGCGTGGTGTGATGCGGTGAGTCGCCGGCATTGATAAGCGCCACCGCCGAGCCGTGGCCTGCGAGTATGTCGTTTGCGATCAGCGCAAGCGGGCGGATGCTTGCAACGATTGCGAGGCCGTCCCCGCGAAGAGGGCTTGTTGTCTGCGCCTGCGTGACCGGAGAGAACACGCCGGTAGCCAATAATCCCCCGAGAGCGCTAAGCGAGCTGAGACTGAGGAGGCGGGTAAAGTTCACGCCGAATTTTCGAAGCCGGAAGTCGGGTTTCATGGTGAGCCTCAGGAAGCGTTGGCAGCAGACAGTAGATCAGGTCGGCTATCATACCGAATGCGCGCGCCAAGCCATAGCAATGCAGCGGGGTCGGGACGACTTTGCAGCGCACAGTGTCGATTGCGACTATAATCGTCGCACGAGGCGTACGTACTTCAGTCATTGCGCGCGCGACCGCTAACCTTAACTTAGGTGATTAGTCCTCACAGGATCGAACATGGCTTCGGGCGCAGTATCGACAGCAAAAGAGACAAGCGACGCGCAGTGGCCGTTACTGAGCGCCGTGGATATCGGCAAGGTTTTTGGCGATCGCGTGGTACTCGAACACGTCAGCTTTTCGATCCAAGCGGGCCAAATAGTCACGCTTATTGGACCCAACGGCGCGGGCAAGACAACGCTTGTGCGAATTGCGCTTGGGCTGCTCGACGCAGACTCGGGCACGATTACGAGGCGCGAGGGCTTGAGGCTTGGCTATATGCCGCAGTCGCTGCACGTCGAGCCGACCTTGCCGCTTACGGTACAGCGCTTCTTAGCCCTCGCGCTGCGCGGTGCAAAAGGGTCGGCGGGAGGACGTGAAATAGCGGAGACTCTCGCGTCGTTGCAAATCCCCCATCTTAGCCAAAGTCAGCTCAATAGCCTGTCCGGCGGCGAACTGCAGCGGGTGCTACTCGCGCGCGCGTTACTGCGAAAGCCGCATCTACTCGTGCTCGACGAACCCGCACAGGGCGTCGATATTGCGGGTCAGGCGGAGCTTTACTCGTTAATCGATTCGATCGCCGAAACCCAAGGCTGCGGGGTGTTGATGATAAGCCATGACCTGCACTTGGTGATGTCCTCAACCGACGAGGTGATCTGTTTGAATCATCACGTCTGCTGCCACGGCAAGCCCGAAGCGGTAAGCAACGACCCTGCCTATTTGTCGCTTTTCGGCGCGGGCGTCACCGATAGCCTCGCGGTTTATACGCACCACCATACCCACGAGCACGACATTCACGGCAATGTCATCGGCGAAGACGAGTGCAACCATCAATGAGCGATTTTCTGTCACTTCTCACCACAGACTTTATCCTCTACGCCCTCGCAGCCGGCCTTTCGTTGGCGCTCGTTGCCGGTCCACTGGGTTCGTTTATCGTCTGGCGCCGCATGGCTTATTTTGGCGACACGCTTGCACACTCTGCCCTTTTGGGTATTGCGATTGGTTTGCTGACGAATGCGAATCCTCAGCTGAGTATTATACTTAGCTGTCTCTTTTTCGCTTTTATATTGACCGTTCTAGATCGCTCACCCAAAGTCTCAACCGACACGCTTTTGGGTATTCTCGCGCACAGTAGTCTTGCTTTAGGGATTGTCGTTCTTGCACTCGCTGATTCGGTGAGAGTCAATTTAGAAGCCTATTTATTCGGTGCGTTGCTCACGATAAGCGCCTCTGACCTCGCATGGATTATTGCCGTCACAATCGGCGTCGGCGCTATTTTGCTCAAGTTTTGGAATGAATTTGTAGCAATTACTGTGCATGCGGATATTGCAGAAGTCGAAGGCAGCCGCGTCGACCGTCTCAATATTTTGTTAGTGCTTTTGATCGCCCTGACGATCGCTGTCTCGATGAAAATCGTCGGCGTGTTATTAATCACCTCGCTGTTGGTAATCCCGGCTGCGGCGGCGCGGCTGCTCGCGGCCACGCCGGAACAGATGGCGATTCGAGCGAGTGTCATTGGCTGTGTCGCGGTGGTGTTTGGGCTAATTGCTGCGTTTGCTGCCGATGTACCAGTCGGGCCTAGCATCGTCGTGTGCGCAACATTCCTGTTTCTCGCGCTTACGCTGTTGCGCGGAGGCAGAGCCTAATCTTTAGCGCTTATTCGCCGGCAAGGAGAACCTTGACCACGGCGAGTAGGTCGCGATCGCGGTGTGGTGGACGGATAACACCGTGCAAGTCGCCTTGAGGATTTATTATCGCGATGTGGCCACTGTGGGTGATGAGATACTCGTCATTTTCGACATCGTTTTGGTTTGCCATGCCGTGGCCGGAATGCGCGTCGCTACTGTCGTCACTGTCGTCAGTAGGGCTGCCGTCGTGTTCGTCATGATTAATAAGCGCTTCGGGGTCCGAATAGGTCACGTAGAGCTGCTTCGTCAGCACGCTGAGCGCGATTCTCGTTCCCGTTAAGCCAATAAACGCATCGTCGTATTTCGCTACATAATCCGCCATAGTCGCCGAATCGTCTCGTTCTGGATCGACTGTCCCCAAAATAACCTGAAGCTCCGCACGCTCGGCCGGGCTAAGCTGCGCCGCCATTTCGGCAAGCTCTTTCATGGTCATTGGGCAAATGTCGGGGCAGTGGGTAAACCCAAAAAACACGAGGCTCCACTTACCTGTGAGGTTCGCATTAGTGAATGCTTCGCCGCGAGAGTCGACGAGATCGAAACGAGAGAGGGGGCGAGATTCGGGGAAAAGCGTCGTGCCTTTCTCGCGCAGATCGCGGGTAAGCTCTGCCGCTTCTTCGCCTGCGTTCCACAGCGCGTAGCCTCGGTAGACTGCGAGTCCTAGCAGGATAT
>Ga0222714_10003459_pt1 | contig 16065 bp, 13 predicted proteins | sample C33_3DmetaG_FD_165048 | JGI IMG/M metagenome (GOLD analysis project Ga0222714, IMG submission 165048) | Estuarine water microbial communities from San Francisco Bay, California, United States - C33_3D | ecosystem: Environmental > Aquatic > Marine > Unclassified | place: USA: California...
AAGATTCAAGCACTCTGTCTAAAATGCTGAACTACGGTTTGCTGGGTGGCGGTTTAGGCGCTGCAGGCGGCGCTGCTTATGGTCTTTTAAGCAAGCCTAACGAATTGCCTAAAGTAAACAAAGCTATAGAAGAATCTAAAGTTAAAGATATAGTCAGAAATGCTCCAACCACTGGCACTCCTCCAGCTCAAATGCCTGCGCCTGTGAAGTTGCCTACTATAGAGCCAAAAACTGAATTTTTATCTAAATTGGATAAACCAGGGCAAGAAGTTTATAACGAAATAGCCGGCTCTATTAGAGACGAAAGACTAGAGTCTTGGAAAGATTGGGCAAAAAGAAAATCGTCAGAAGGTCTTGGTGCCTTAGAGCGTTTTGCTAGCCCAATAAGAAAGGTACCAGCGATAAAAGGAATACCTGCAGGCGCTCCAGGCACTCCTCCAAAAGGTGCTCCAGAGCCTTCAGCTGGTCCTGTTTCTGTAGAACCAGGTAGCCTTGATTACTTCACTAATCAAGAAGACCTAGCTCCTGAGCCTAGAGCTACCCCTGAAAACAGTGGGTACACGCCAGAAAAAACAGAACTTAGAGTATCGCCTCTTTTAGCCATGAGCACTCTTGGTCTGGGGGGTGGTTTGGTTGGGGCGACTGCTGCTAGCGTAAGGCCTCTGGCTGAAACTAAAAAGATCATAGGGAACTATCTTGCTTCTAGAGGTTTAAAAAACCAAAAATTTTCAAAAGAAGACCATCAAAAACTTTTATCGGCGCTTTACAACAATCTAAGGGGTCGTTTTGAGAGTGCTACAAGAGTTCCTGACCCAACAAACATATTTGGGACTGCTCCAAAACTTTCAATTGGAGACTTGCCTGTAGTACAGCAAAAGCCAAGTTTGTTCGGAGGTAAGCTTAAGTATAAAGCTGACAAATCAGTAATAGATGCTATAGCTCAGAGAGTGACTGGAGAAAAACCCAGCAGCGGTATACGTAACATTCTAGAAAGAATAGGCTTACCACTTCCTCCTAAAACCGATCCTAGTTCATTCAGCTCTAACCAAGCCAGAGACTTAGCCACGGCTCTAAGCTCTGGGCTATCTCCAGCAGAAAAAACTCAACTTAAGAAGGTTTTAAGCAGTAAAAAGTTTATAGACGAGCCTGGGTTCAATTTAAGGCTCGTAGCTGGTCCCGATCCTTCAAATTCTTGGTTTAACGATCCAGCCGCTTTTGGAGCAGACAGAGCAAGAGTAACTTTGGAAAACATGCAACGTTTGTTTGGATTTTCAGGAGGATCGGGAAACACCAATATAAATGTACATTCAAACGGCATACTAGCCAAAATGTACGGGGGCAGTTCTTCTAAAGCTGAAAATCTTGCGCGTAAACTAGTAACCGAAGTAGACGACCCAGTAAAATCGTACAAAAACGTTCAAAACATTCTTAGAAACGTTTCTGGGGCTAGAATACCGTCAGTAGCTGAGCAAAATAAAGTAACTTCAGAAAACGCAGCAAGAACAAGAGCAGCTAAGGCTCCTTTAAGTGGTGGGCGTAAACTTGTAGGCTTAACTATTGGAACTGGTGCTGGCGCAGGTACTGGAGCGGCTGTACCTTACCTTCTTGGCGACCAGGAATCTTACGCCAGCCCAGCCGTAGAGGTACCAGCCACTAAAGAAAACGCCATATTTAAAATTAATGCGGCTATAGCCAACAACCCAGCTAAATCGAATGAACTTAGAGAATATTTAAAACAAGTTTCTAATACACCAAATAACAAAACCGAAGAAATGCTCAATGATTTTCCTCAAATGCTGATGAAAATCATTATGGGAAAAGAATAACTTAATCAACACAAGGAGCTAACGATGATAAAAGTAATAACTCCTGGGTCTCAGAGCTTTGACGTGCCTGCCATGGAAATGGTTAAGGTGTCAAACAAAGGCCTGCGCGGAGATGATCTGCGTTCTTTTGTAAAGAGAGCCGGTCATGAGTTCGCGGATAAAATTCGTGACGTACACGTTGCTCCAGGCGAGCAACTCGTTCACCTTATTGCTATCGGCTCTACTGAAGCTTACGGTCCAAACCGTAACGGAGACGGTTTCAAGTCTGCGACTTGCCGTAAGTACCACCCTACTTTCGTCAAGCACGCTAGGTGGTACCGCAATCACCAGAACAAGGACGAATCAAAAAGCTACGGCATCATCAAGCTATCTTCTTTCAACGAAGCAATGAAACGTATTGAGCTTCTTGTTGCTCTAAACGGAACAAAAGAAGCAGCAGAAAGGAATAAGGGGCTAGTAGCCGACAAGGAAATGCAAAAGATTGCTTCAGGCTCTGGAGACTGGGGTGTCTCCATGGCCTGCCGCGTACCTTTTGACGTCTGCTCTGGTTGTGGCAACAAAGCTCCCAGCAGGGCTCAGTACTGCAAAGAAGCCACATGCAAATATGGTGGATGCTACGACAATCTAACCAAGGTGGCTGAAGATGGTCACGTACTTCACGTTGATAACCCTGACCCTACTTGGTTTGATATTTCTGACGTATACAGACCAGCCGACAGAATAGCCTATGTGTTTGGGCACATGAAAGCAGCTAGCCACGGTGGTGTAGGTGGAGCCTTGTTGGCCGATGAGCTGGGCCTAACCGCTCCGTACCGTCTAAACCTAGACAGTTTTGACGATCGTTCCATGCAGCTAATCAAGCTGGCATACGAACTTATGGATTTGGAAGTGTCTTTGGAGGCAGGTAAATTTGGCACCTCTACCAAGGATCAAGTGATTCTTAACGATAAGACTGCGAGTCTGAACAACATACCTGTTGGCAGACTGACCATGTCACAGGTTTGGCGTGCTTTGAGCAGGGAGAAGATTGCTCTTAGCGTCAAAGACTGGCTTGATGTTCTCAAGTCAGATACAGACAGCGTTATCCTCAAGTCTGCTTCCGCTGAAGAAGTTTCTCGCTGTCTGCCTGGTATATTCTCAAGGCTTGTAGCTGACTCCGTAAGCCTTGAGCATTGCATAGGCGAAAGAACTTGTGACCCTTCACTGGCCTATCCCAGCGAGAAGGTTCAAGATTGGGCTGTGAAAGTAGCCAGCTCCAAATCCATAGCTCCCAACCATTTTGAAAAAAGGGTTGTAAGGCAAGTAGTAAGCGGAATGGAAAAGTCAGCTAGTTTCGCTATAAAGAAGTCTGCTCAATCTGCTGATGCAGAACAGTTAGCTAGACGATACGCTACTTATCAGTTATATTTCTTGAATGAACTCAAGAATGACTCGAATTTCGGCTGGTATAAAGAGCACGCCGTTCGCTCTAACTACTTAGCCTGAAATCCGCAAAATTACTATTGCGGACTTGGTGTGCTATAGAGACAATTTTAAATAGGTGAAGTGCAACAGCCTTGCGGCAGGGTTTTGTACGATTGTTTCAAGGAGTTAAACATGGCGCTGTTTGACGAACTGCGTAGCTTTCTTGCAGAAGTAGAAACTGAAAAAACTGCTTCTACCAAGAAGAAGGCTGAAGCTAACACCGAAGCCGGATCATACGAAGGTGGCACCAGCCATCCCGTAAAGTCCGTCGACGACCAAACAGGAGATGCCCACGAAGGTGAGCGTTCTTCTGAAAATTCCGCTGACGTAAAGAAGCAGGTACCTGCTGGTGGCGTTGATTCCTCCAAGGAATCTCCTCCCGACCAGGAAGGCCAGCAATTCCACGTCGGTCTAAAGTCTGCGCCCACTGGCGAAGACCCTTCTCACGAAGACGACTACAAGGGCACCAAGGACGATCCTGGTACCAGCCATCCCGCTAAGACCGAAGATGGCGAAAAGTACAGCTCTATGAGCTTCAACAAGCTCAAGAGCCTGACTGAAAAGAAGGCCAACGCGCTTATTGCTGGCATCTCCGTGGTGCTGAAGGAAGCGGAGGCTGCTGACGCATCAAAAAAAAAGCCGGTAGCTGACAAGGCTGAGGGTGGCCTTGTCGGCAACCAGCACAAGCTAGACGTGGCTGAACCAAAGGGAAAGCTGACCGGCGAAGACTTCAAAAAGCTTCGTTCCGGTCACTCTGAGGAAGCCAAGACAGCCGCAGCTGTTGGTTACGACCAGGCTGTTCAAGCCGGAACACCTGCTAACGAAGACATTGAAACATTCTTCAAAGCAGCTTCCGAAAACTTGATCAGAGGCGCTCTTAACGCCGCTACTCTTACTGGTAACTATGTGGCTGAGTTCAGCAAGAACGTCACGAAGCAAGCCGGTGAGGGCGAAGAGCACGAAGGCCACGAAGGCGAAGGGCACGAAGCTGGCGAGTCAGCAGCTGAAGAAAAAGCCGAAGATTCTTCACAGGACCTAGGCTTGGACGACGCTGACATGGCTGCTATGGCTGGCGAAGGCGCAGCGCCTGGTGGTGAGGGACCTGCTGTTGACGAACTATTAGCAGCTTTGGCTGAAATGGGCGTCACTCCAGAACAGGTTCTAGAAGCTATTGGCGGCGCTGGTGGTGCGGGTATGGCTCCAGAAGCTGCTCCCGCTATGCCTATGGAAGCTGAAGCTCCCAAAATGGCCTCAGCCAAGAAGGTAGACAACCAAGTTGCCAATCTTCTAAAGGTTGCTAACGCCAGGGCTCGTAGCGGCAAGTTCAGAATTTCAGAAGCTAAGACTGCTGGTCAAAGGCAGCTTCGCGACGAAATCAAGAAGTGCATCGCTGAGATCGTTGGTTAATTTCAACTGGGAGGTTTGTAATGAGCAATTTGCTAGATGTTGTTGACTATATCGAGTGCAGCGCAGCTGCTCTCGATGCTGCTGAAAAGCAGATCAAGCAGGCAGAAGCCTCTCAGCTGAAAGCCGCTGAGCTTATCCCTTCTGTCATCGAGGCCCTTGTGGCCCACGAACGTATCGACCCAGCCGACCGCGAAAAGTGTGCGGCTATGCTGAAGGACCCAGTCAAGGTACTGGAAATCCTAGAGAAGACAGCTGACACGAATCGTACGATTCGTCCTCGTCAGTTTGGTCACGCCGTCCAGGAAAAGAAGGCCTCTGTGTCGTCTTCTCCATACGTTGGTGCGCGCACCTCCCAGGCGCGTGCCAGTGATCTGCGGTTTGACGAGGTTCTGGGTATCAACGGTTAATCCTAAGTAAGTGTCTCTCGACACAGGAGGTTCTTAGTTATGGCTCAGATGTTTGATCACACCCTAGACGCAGTCAAGGGTTGGTTTCACATGGCGGCTCTCGACTTCACTGCGAAGATCAGCGCAGATGAAACAGGAAGCGCCTACGTTTTCGCTGGTCGTGTTGTTCACTTGGACAACAACGGCGACTTCAAGCTTGGTTGCACCGGCAGCCAGATGCCTATCTTCCTTCTGCAGAACGGTAACGACGCTGACGTCAGCAACGCTGGCGGCGGTGTGTGGTACCCCATCAACCCCGAAGGCAACATCACTGGTTTGGTAGCCAAGGGCGCTTACGAACTCGAAACAACTGAGTTCGACACCTCTCGCACCTACTACCCCAACGATTACCTGCGTTGCGACACTGCTTCAGCAGCCGTGGCCGGTAAGTTGACCAACAACGGATTGTCCACCTTGGTCAACGGTGGTTCTAACCCAACTGCCATCGTCGGTGTGGTCAGCCGCGCTCCTCGCAAGCGCCAAACTGACCGCAACACTGTGTTGGCCTTCTGGCCAGTTTACCACCCTGGAAAGACCAGCTACTAATCCCTAACCCAAGAGCAACTGCAGGAGGTTTTTGACCATGGCATCCGTGAATGATGATGTCAGGCTGCGCAACGAGACCTTTATCTCTTACCTGGAAACCCCAGGTATGGAAAAGCGCGCACTTGACGCTGTGAATGATTTCACCCGTTACAGAATGCGTGAAGAAGGCTTCTATCGCAGAATCCTTCCTCCCGTTCAGATCAGTAACGACGACCTCGACCGTCAGGTCGACACCGACAAGCCAGTGAAGATTGTTGACCGCGAGCCGGATTCTCCCGCCGCTATCAGCATTCCCTTCGCCACCTTGCCGCTCAACCTGTACATCCGTGGGCAACGCTATCGCGTTACCTTCGACCGTATCGTCACTCCTCGCTTCGTGAAGGACGTTGACGAACTGCGCACCTACTACATCGACATCCGTCAGGTGCTCAGCGACAACTCCATCAAGGACATGCTGGCTGAAGAAGACCGCAAGTTCTTGGCTGCTGTTGACGCTGGCCTGGGTGGCTCGGCTGACGCAGTCAACGCCACTTCCGGTGTCGTGCAGTGGGAAACCCTGTACGGTGGTATCACCCGTGATACCCTCCAGGACGCTTTCAAGATTCTGCCCCGCACCATCAGCCGCCTCGAAACCGGCACCGTTCTTCTGAACAACCTCACGATCCGCGAGATCATGAAGTTTGGTCGTGAAGAAATGGGTGGTGACTTCAGCCAGGACGTTTTCAAGAACGGCTGGTCTGAGCAGAACTTCATGAACGCCAACTGGATCATCACCATCAAGCAGAACTTGGTCCCCAACGACTCAATGTATCTGTTTGCTGATCCCAAGTTCATGGGCAAGTCCTACGTTCTCGAAGACACCACAATGTACATCGAGCGTAAGGCTTACATGCTTGAGTTCTTCGCCTACGAGACCCTTGGTGGAGCCATCGGCAACACCAACTCTCTGGCCCGCGCTGACTTTGCTTGATATGACTAAAAGGTGGCGGTCGAAAGACCGCCACCTCTGGTCGTTCAAACAAGTCAAGATAAGGAGTAAAGCATGTCGGATCAAATCACGCCAGAAGCAGCCCATAACTTCCTTATGAAGGAAGTGTATGTGCCTGTCTTCTTGGAGAAGCTGGCTAATGACTTCGGCATCGTTCCTCAGAACGAGGAAGAAGTTGCCAGCCTTCTCAAAATTGCCGGTCAGCTGACCAGCATTCAAGAGCAGGAAAATGTTAAGCAGGCCCAAGCTCGCACAAGCCTAATCGAGGCCGCTTCGTCTAATCTGGAAAATGCCATGGGCAAGATGGGCTACGCAAGCTCAGAAGCCAAGCAAGCCGCAGATCAAGAAGAAGCCCTGGTAAAGGCCGCAGCCGCCAACCTGGCAAACAACCCTGCTATCCAGGCCGCTGTAGCAACCTACCACGATGCGCTAGTCACGCATCTGGCTAACTCTTGACGGAGGTAAACATGTCCGACACGAACTGTATGCAAACAAAGGTGCGTAACATGAGCGGGGCTGAAGCCTTCTTTGGCTTCCTTCCTCCCCATGGCAAGCGCCTTGCCTCTGGCGAAGAGTACACCTACTTCGGCTCGCCAGACACGCTTTACGCTTCTATCACAAAGAAGCGTCATCGCACTGCTCTGCAGAACGCTTTGACTGACGGCAAGATTGTCATTGTCTCCACGCCTTCACCAATTGCTTACGACGCCACTCTCGACGTCTCCAAGGCAATAGGCGTAGACAACGGCAGCGCCTCTGTCAGCGACCCCTGCTGGGGCGCTTACTCCAGCTCAATCACTGACCCTCACACGGTCTAAGTGGTATACAGCTGATTTCAATACCCACCTTCGTAAGAGGGTGGGTATTTTTTTGCCTATTCTGTGGCTGTTCGTATGTGATAGCATGAAAATATCTTATGAGGACCAGTCATGGCTGATCCATCAAGCGTAGATTGCTCTGAGCAAATAGTTATAAAACCTAGAGTTACTAGGGTAGACAATCAGCCTATCTTGTCTAAACCTCCGTCTGTGCTTACCTATCAAGGCGTTACTCCAGTAGTTGAGATGATTTTAAGGGATCAAGAAGGAAGACCCATAAACCTAACAACTTGCGGTTTTAACGAAAGCAGCTCTATCAGCGCGTCTGGTTCTCCAAAGGTTGTTGGTAAATTAAGAGACGCTGTAAACATAAGTCCAAGCGATCTGGCTATAGACCTTGAGGCCACAGTTTGGGACGCGCCGTCTGGCACAATAAGATGCCGTCTTCCCTCAAGCGCGACAGGCGTAAACAAAATACTAAGAGGAACCTGGGCCCTGATGGACTCAGATAACTCTATAGTGTTCACATATCCTTTTTTTCTTTTCGTAGACAGGAGTGAATTCGGTTCTGAAGTGAATAACACTGGCGTACCGAGCCCTAACGACGTAAGAGTGTTTTTAAGAGACAACTCGCCAGAAGACAACTACCTAATAAGTGAGCTTGAGTTTGACTTGACGGAAATAGTCGAGTCAATCGTAAGGTGTATAGACCAGTTCAACGCGGCTCAGCCTCCCATACCAAGAAAATTTGACACCACCACTTTTCCCAATCCAGTCATACTTTTGACTGGAGCCATGGGCTACCTGTACCAGCTGGCAGCCAAACACTACAGAAGAAATCATCTGCCTTACAGTGCTGGTGGTGTTCAGATAGACGATAAGAACAAGGGCAATGAATACGATCAGATAGGCATGGCTTTGATTGCTGAATACACGCAGTGGGTCAAGAATAAAAAGGCTCAGCTCAACGCCCAGAACTTCAACGGTAACTTTGGTTCTGGCTATGAGTACGGAGGCCGTTGGAGGTAAGCATCCATATGCCAGACAGAGCCAGCTTAAACAGCCCGTTTGAAAGAGCCACGATAAAGTACTCTGTGGAAGGAACCACAAGAGTACAGTGGGAGCTTTCAAGGCTATTCACTGATCCTGGCCCTCATGTGTTTACATTGCAAGGAGCCCATTCGTCGACAGACAACAATACTTTTTCAAACATAGGTTTACCTGTAACAAACACTTATTTTGCAGAAGATTCTGACAAAAGAATTTTTGCCCAAACCCAAGATTTCTACTACAGGGTTAAACTTCAAACACCCTTGCGTGTTTATTACTCGGAAATAGTATCTGCCTTTAAAAATTTAAAATTCAGAGACTACAGGCTAGCTAGAGAAATTCTCAGAAAAGAGAAACTACGCCATTCCAAATATACTTCTCTTTCTGGCTATCTATTGAAAAGAAAGAGATACGGGGAAAGATGCACAAACTGCACCGATCCTCTTACTGAAGAGGTAACAAACAGTAACTGTTCTGTCTGCAAAGGCACTGGGCTTGTTTACGGTTACTTTACTCCAGTTCCAGCCTATATGGAGCTATCTTTGCACCAACAAAGAGAACAGCTAGACAATGTGCAAGCTGTAGGTATGCAGAAAGACATGGAGTTCAAAAGCTGCCGTATGCTGGGCGACCCAGTACCAGACAGCTACGATGTTTTTGTAGACTCTGGCAGCGACAGAAGGTTTATAATTCACGAAATAGTTTCTTCTGCCGAGATAAGGGGCTACCCTATAGCCACAATGATGAGCGTCAGACAGGCTAACTTCTCTGATGTTGTCTACACAATACCTGTAGAAGGTGTCTAATGGAAAAACCTAATCCAAGTCTTAACGTTGAGACAAAATCAAAAAAAAAGTCTATTTTACCAAAAAGGAGTATGATGGATTGGGAACCAGACGAAGACTTGAAAAAAGCCATAGTCAAATCTTGGGGCCTGGAGAACAATAATGAGCGACCCTCAGATTCACGATCCAGGTAAACCCAGCAACTGGTGTTCAATAGCTCCAAGACCCCATTTAATGACTGGGTTTTTTAGGGAGTGGTTCATAAATCATTTTTCAAAGTCTGACAACATAGAAGCAAAAGAACTTCGTGGAAAACTTTGGAAAGCAATACCTGAGACAGACATCGTAATAGAGTCCATAACCCAATGGCGACCTGACCTGACTCAAAAAAGAATTGCGATAATAATTAAGCGAAATGAATGGCAAGTGCAAAGAATTTCTATAGACGATAGGCTTCATGATAGTATACCATTTACAGGAGCAAGGGAGCATTCTGTACTCATAACAGGAAGCCACACATTTTTTTGTTTGGCCGGAAGAGGCACAGAGGCAGAAATACTCGCAGCCGAAGTTTACAGGGAAATGATGCAGTTCGGCCCTGTAATACGAGACGAGCTTAACTTAAAAAGATTTGTGCTTGTCTCTGTAGGCCCCTTGTTTGAACTAGAAGAGTCAAAAGAGAATTTCGGTGTTCCAGTGACAGTCTCCTATGTTGCAGACGAAAACTGGAAGATTATACCGCAAGCTCCGGTGTTAAAACGTATTGTGTTGTCTAAGTTCATTCCTTAAACTGAATAGATAGATAGCGTGTCATAACGACACCACGGAGGAGACCATGGCATACGTTCTTCCCCAGGTTGCTGTTTTCCAAGAATTCAACATAGCCCCAGTTGCTGCAGCTGCTCCAAGATCAGCGCATATCACTGGTGGACACGCTAAGCTGTTCCGATACAGCAATAGCGACGAAAAGACAGTGATCAATTTGGGGGAATACGACTCCATATCTGACACTGCTTACAGCTGGCCTGAAAGGCCTACAGGTTCTCAAGTTGACTTCGACTATGTGAAACTTTACGTCGAAGACGCTCTTCTTGAGTACTTCAGCAACGCTGCCAGTTCTGGAAGCGTAGTTGCTCCCGTTTCTGGCTACAAGAACAGAATCAGAGACGCTGGCACAAACTTCAAGACCAACACATCTACATACCCCAGAGCAGCTGCTCTGCTTGACAGAGACGTTCAGCTTGGTGACTACGTCTATGTCCGTGGCGTGGTGTCAGGCACAGAGTACGAACTGAACACAACCGTAAAAGGTTTTGTCGGTGACACTGTGGCCGCCTCCGTGGCTTCAGCTTCTTCTGACGCTGCCAACAAGAGCACTCAAAGCCTTAGCGTAACCATCGACAACCTTGGTTACACTAACTCAATCACTCTGACAGCTGACGGCTCAAGCTACGACGGCTTGGCTGACGGCGACATTGATGAAACTTACACCATAGAAGTAATCAACAGTTCTGTTGGTGGCGACCTTACCACAGCCAAGCTGCGTGTAACAAGCGCCAGCGGAAACGACAACCAAGCCAGCGTGACTCCAGCAGCTGCTGGTGGTTTCACAGAGATTGGCACTCGCGGTCTTTTGGTCGAATTTGACGTCAACAGCACTGCCTCAGCCAGCTCCATGGCTTCTGGTGACGAAATTAGCCCAAATGACTTGGTTGTTGGTCAAAAGTGGCGCGTAAGAGTTAAGCAAGCTTTCACAGCTCCAAGCTCTACTTCTGGCGGCACTTACACAGGCACAGCCAACACAACTTACATCGTTGAAGTGACGAAGGGCGGTCTGTACGCTGCTTCTCCTGAAATCACTGTAACGACCACGACAGGATACGACGTAAGTGGGCCTACCATCGTTTCTGCCTCTGGCACAGCCGTGTCTATTGGCAACTACGGTGTTACGGCTAGCTTCAATCAAACTAAGCTGTGCAAAGGTGACAAGTACTACGTCACTGTCACAGCTTCAAAGCAAGGCGCTATGAAGACCTTGATTCTGGCTGACGACATGCCAGAAGAGCTTCTAGCTGCTGCTGACTTGGACCTAAAGCTATACATCCGAAAGGATTTGATCGTTCCTAAGAATCTTGAAGCTGACGCCCCCAACGTAGGCTACGAGACTGCTGACACCGAGATTACTGTGCAGTCTGGCATACTTCTTTACGAAGAAAGCTGGACTGACAGCGGCGTTCTTCAGCCTCTTCCACTAAAGGGTGGTACCCTTTTCGTAGAGTATCGCGCTTGGCTTCCTGATTATGTGAACACTGTTGACAGCATCACTGACCCAGCCGATCTGTCTTCTTTGCTAGGCCAAGCTAGCCCAGATAATCCTCTTTACTGGGGCGTATACCTAGCTCTTCAAAACGCCAACGGCCAGCCAGTGTACTTCTCTGCTGTTGCCGATCCTTCTGACCCAACTTCCTGGATTGACGTCCTAGAAGGGCTAGACGGCTACGACCAGATTTACAACCTTGTGCCTTTGACAACAGACGCAACTGTTCAAGGCGCTTGGAAGGCTCATGTGGTATCTCAGTCGGCTCCAGAAGTAGCTAATTTCAGAGCTACCGTCTTTGGAATTGATGTACCTAGCCAGAAAGCTATCATCAATTCTGAGACAAGCTCTGACGGCAATACTGTTCTGGCCAAGCTGTCAGATGACCCAACCACCAGCGGAACTCAGTACACACTGCTGTTCGTCCCCGCTAACAACGCTAAGTTCATCACCAAGGGCGTAAGGGCTGGCGATAAGGTCAGATTCCTGTACAGCACCGATGGTTTTGGCGTAGAGAACTACAGCGAATTTGTGATTGACGAAGTTTTGTCCGAAGGCAGCCTAAGGCTTGCCACAGGGCACACTTCCGCTATCACAGTAGCTCAAAGGGCTGAAGTATGGAGAACCCTCAACAAAGCAGACAGGGTTACTGAAATACGTCAGCAAGTTGCCAAGCACAAGAACAGAAGGGTTGTTGTAATCGCCAACCCAACTGTCGGCTACGGTGGAGCTACCTTCCCAGGTTACTTCGCAGCTGCTGCTGTCGCAGGTCTACGCTCAGGCGTTCTGCCTCAGCAAGGCCTGACTAACGTCTCCGTATCCGGTATCGACGATGTCGGTTCCGTGATCTCCTCGCTAAACGGCACACAGCTAAACTCTGTGGCTGAAGCCGGTGGCTGGATCATCGCCAAGAACAACCTTGGTCAGATTTTCAACAGGCACGCTATCACTAGCGATCCTACCGATCTGAACACAAGGGAAGAGATGGTCAGAGTCAATGTTGACTCCATCTCCTTCAGCTACAAAGAAGTTTACCTGCCTTACATCGGCCAGGTTAACGTAACTCCAGACACCATTACCGTGCTCAACAGCTTGTTTGACACCACTACCTTGGTGTTGAAGACAAACGGTACTCCAAAGTCTGGACCCCAGCTGATCGACGCTACACTCGTTCAGATCAGACAGCACGCTCTGTTCAAGGACAGAGTTGTGATCGAGGCCAACTTGTCAGTGCCTTATCCCCTTAACAACATCGACCTTAAGCTGGTTGTCTGATAATAGGAGGCTACACACATGGCTGACGTATTTGGGCGCGATGACTCCCCTTTTGCTGGTGCCTTCGCGGCTGATAAGTCGATTCTGCAGCTTGGGGACATGGGCGCAAACGCCGCTGGCTCCCTGGTTCAGAACTTGCAGGTTAACTACCAGCAGGCTGTCAATCAGATTTTTGAGATTGGCAGCAACAACCGTTACTATGTGGTCGGGCGCACCTCTGGAAGCATTGGTTTCGGTCGTGTGGTCGGCCCGAAGATTGTGGCCTTGGAGCTTTTGCAGCGTCTTGGTAATGTTTGCCAAGGTGACGCCGCTTCTCACAGGCTGCAGTTTGTCCTAGGTTCTTCCTCTTGCAACTGGAAGGACACAGGCGGCGCTGCTGCAAAGAACGTCACTATCATAGCTGACGCTGTTGTAGCTACGTCCGTAGGGTATAGCGTGGCAGCTCAGGACATGTTGATCAACGAGAACGTCCAGTGCCTGTGCGGCCAGGTGTCTAGGAAGAACTAACCGACACCGAGGCGTTGATGTTTAATGTCGTAGACGCTTTCCTAGCCCTTAAAAAAGAAATAGAGTTACTGCGATCCAGGCTATTAACCCTAGACGGCAGTAATTCTCCTAAGTCTGACTTTCTAAACAGCCTCCACACGGCCAGAAGTTCTCCCGAAGGCACATTGTCTAGGGTGATTTCTGGCCGTGTCGTTGATAGTCAGCCAGTTATAGGTTGGTATAAGGTTCAGCTAGATGGTCAAAACAATTTCATAGAATGCGGACTGGCAGACAACCTGTCTACAACTCCGGTAGGGGCTAAAAAGATAGGGGCCATACCCCCAGGAACACGCGTATTTGTTGTAGTGCCTCAATCGTCAGTTACTGGAACGATAATAGGAACGTCTTTTGGTTACGAAGTAGGCCTCGGTGACAGCCTGCGAGACTATATAAGCCAGGCTTCAACCAACACCATTCCTCATGAAAACCTTTTAAACGAAGACAATTATAAAGAAGAAAAGCTTTATAGTTTTTCTCCCAACGCACCAATAGACGAAACGTCTCTTGGTGAATGGGGAATGATGACTGAGACAGGCACAGCGTTGTTTGTCGACAGCTTCATGGCTTTTCTTAGATCAGACGAAAACTGCGGGTTCTGGGCTTTCTGGCACGACCAGCTGGCTAGAATGCACGGACACAATCTTCAAATACGGTCGGCAGCTTGCCAGATAGATTCGTTTGATGATGAAGGAGAGCTGTCCGTAATAACAGGCTGGTCTCCTTACCTGTGGGAATCCATGGGTAGTGTTCTAGCTGGTAAAGATTTTGTAAAAGGAAGAGAAGTAAAAGACACACAGACAAAAGAATCACAGTACGCGCCTACTGATCTTTTGAATGAATACCAAGTTCCTTTCCACAGGCTTATTAGATTTGATGGGTTTTTAGGTCAAGGGTTTAAGCAGCAGCTTAGAACACCTCCCCCAAAGCTGGCTTACAACTACGCACAAAGCGACCCGTCTAGCCTAGTTAATATGGCTGACCCAGCGCCTACGCCAGTTGTTTGGGAAGAACACTTGGCTATGGACGGCAACTATCACATGGTGTCGTCTCAAGGCATATTCATAGCGCACATGCCTGTTAACGGCAGCTTTAGACAAAGCAAAAGGCCAGAAGACGGTACAGGTGATCAGCACGGCAAGGATGGGTTTAACGCAGCTGGCTTTGACAACAACAACATAGCCACCCATAACGTCAGAGAGGGTTTAGCAGGGGAACTTCCTGAAGGAACAGGGCCAGCTCTCATAGCTGACGATGAGTTGGCATACGGCGTAAACTGGCGTGGAAGTCATCCTTTCGCCTATCACAAAAAAGATTGGCAAATAGGAAAGCCCTTCACATGTGAAAGAGCCGCAACCTTCAACGATCTTTCTGAAAAGCACTACCTGCCTAAACCAGACGCAGAGCCTTTGTTTGTAGACCAAAGATACGGTGAAAGAAAAAGTGAGTCATCTCCTAAAGACGGTATTGTAAAATACCATCCAACTTTAAGCTTCATATCGATATTAAGAGACGGCACTGTAGTAATAGCCGGCCCTGCTGGTGAAGAAATAAGAATGGGCGGTGGAAGCATAGAGCTTACATGCCCTGGCGACATACAGCTTAGACCTGGAAGAAACCTTGTAACTTTGGCTGGTAGAGACGCCATAGTAAGAGCCGTAGAAGATATAGACATAAGTTCTGCAGAAAAAGACGTTAGAGTAAAAGGAGAGCGCAACATACAGGTGCTTGGCGGAAACTCCAAGTACGGTGGCGGTGTTTTAATCGAAAGTAGAGGCGAGTCTTATCAGCAAGACTTGGAAGCTAAAACAGGCTCTGATGTAGTATTCTCAGGAATCACCTTAAAATCAAAGTCGTTCATCACAACTACAGCTACGAATGTTTATTTAAGAGCTGGACTGCCTGGCTCCATAGGAACAATAACTATAGATGCCAGCAAGGGCAGCGGGTACATAGTCACAAATTCTGCAAACATAACTAGTTACATTAAAGACTCTGCTATCCAATATTTTGGCGAGCCTACAAAAATAAAAGCGGCTAATTACTTCTCAGCAGTTACAACGATACTTGCGTCCAGCTTGCAGGTTTTGAAAGGCAACAACTCTTTTGGAGGCGGTCTAATCGTCTCTGGTAATATCGCCATAAACGAAGGACATGTTTTCAGCACTACGGCTAAAACATATAAGATGATGGTTCCAGAGTTCGCAGCAGAGGGTAAGAAAATACTAGAAAAAGAAAAAGTAAGACTAGGAAAGGTAGACAAAGACAACAATAAGATGGGCGAAGACCTGTACAAAATGATTATGACCAACAGGTTGTACGCTGAAAAGAACGAAGGTAACGATGACGTTCTAAAACTTACGTCGTTTTCATTCAGAACCACCAAACAGTGCAAAGCTCAGAAGTTTATGCTTTTTGAAAGCCGCTGGGCACAAAGAGCTGAAGCTGTAGGGGAAAACACTAAAAAGTGGAAAGAAAACCCAGTAATAAGTAACGGTGAAATAACTTATCCTTACCCAGGCAGAGAAGCTTGGCTTAACGATAAGACATACAAGAAAATGGAAAAAACTCTATACCCCTACGAGAACGTAGAGCTTGAG
>Ga0222714_10003461_pt1 | contig 16057 bp, 9 predicted proteins | sample C33_3DmetaG_FD_165048 | JGI IMG/M metagenome (GOLD analysis project Ga0222714, IMG submission 165048) | Estuarine water microbial communities from San Francisco Bay, California, United States - C33_3D | ecosystem: Environmental > Aquatic > Marine > Unclassified | place: USA: California...
GGGACTCCTGGGGCACGGAAGCATCCTCACCTTGACCTCCCACGGGGACCGTACCTCGCCAGTCCTGCGGGGCAAGTGGGTGATGGAGGTCCTCATGGGAACGCCGCCGCCCCCCCCTCCTCCCGGCGTCCCGGACCTCGAGGAGACCGATGCGGCCGAGGAGGGGCGCGTCCTGTCGACCCGCGAGCGCATGGAGCAGCACCGGGCCAACCCAACGTGCGCGTCGTGCCACCGGTTCATCGACCCGATCGGGCTCGCGCTCGACGGCTTCGACGTGACCGGGCGAAGCCGGATCCGCGAGCACGGTGCGCCGATCGACACCCGGGGCGAGCTCTACGACGGAACGGCCGTCGACTCTCCCCCGGCTCTGATCGACGCACTCCTCGCGCGCCCGGAGCCGCTGGTGCGTACCTTCACCCAGAACCTCATGGCGTACGCCCTGGGTCGCCGGGTGGAGTACTACGACCAGCCCGCCGTCCGTGCCATCGTGAACGCCGCCGCCGCGGAGGGGTACCGTTTTTCCGCCTTGGCACGGGCCATCGTGCGCTCGGATGCGTTCCGCATGCAGGCGCCCGTCGTCGCCGCGGACGACGACGGGGACGATGTGCGGCAGCCGCCTCGACAGTAGATTGGCCATCGGTTTCTTGCCCGGGGGACGCGAAGAATGACCTACATCGGTGGGCTCCGGATGGAGCGACGCACCTTCCTTCGAGGGATGGGGGCGTCCGTGGCACTGCCCTTTCTCGACGCCATGGTGCCGGCCGGCCGCATGTCGTCGGCCCTCCCGGCGGAGCCTGCCCGTCTCGTGGCGATCGAACTCGTGCACGGGGCCGCCGGCTGCAGCGAGTGGGGCGCGACCCAGAACCTCTGGAATCCGGCCGACGTGGGGCGCGACTTCGATCTCACGCCCAGCGCCCTCGCTCCCCTGGACCCGTGGCGCCGCTACCTGACCATCGTCAGCAACACCGACGTCCGGATGGCCGAGGCGTTCGAGGCCCACGAGATCGGCGGGGACCACTTCCGCTCGAGCGCGGTCTTCCTGACGCAGTCCCATCCGAAGCAGACGCGGGGATCGGACGTCTACGCAGGGACCTCGTTCGACCAGATCTACGCTGCGCGCTTCGGGCAGGACACGCCGATCCCGTCGATGCAGCTCTGCATCGAGCCGGTCGACCAGTCCGGCGGCTGCGCGTACGGATACTCCTGCGTGTACACGGACACGATCAGCTGGGCGGCGCCCACCGAGCCACTCCCGATGATCCGTGATCCCCGCACGGTCTTCAACATGCTGTTCGGGTCGGGCTCCGACGCGCAGGATCGCGCGAGACGGCGCCGGGCCAACGCGAGCATCCTCGACTGGATCACGGGAGAGATCGATCACCTGAAGCGCGAGCTCGGCCCCAACGACACGATGAGGCTCGAGCGATACCTCGACAACGTCCGTGAGATCGAGCGCCGCATCCAGGCCGTGGAGGCGCGAAACCTCACCGGCGAGGAACGCGAGCTGCCCGGGGCCCCCGCGGGGGTGCCCGACTCGTTCGAGGAGCACATGCGTCTCATGTTCGACCTCCAGGCGCTCGCGTTCGCCTCGAACATGACGCGTGTCTTCTCGTTCAAGACGGGTCGCGACGCTTCGGGCCGGGTCTATCCGGAGAGCGGTACCGACCGTCCGTTCCACCCGGCCTCCCACCACGGTGGACGCGAAGAGGCGATCCTGGATTTCCAGAGCATCAACCGGTACCACGTGAGCATGCTGCCGTACTTCCTCCAGCGGCTCCACGAGCTCGACGAGGGGGACTCGACGCTGCTCGACAGCACCATGATCCTCTTCGGGTCCCCCATGGCCGACGGCAATCTCCACAACCATCGGAGGTGCCCGTTTGTCATAATGGGAGGTGCCGGCGGAAAGCTGGGCGGAAACGTGCACCTGAAGGCGCCCGACGGGACGCCGATGGCGAACGTGATGCTCAGTCTTTTGCATGAGCTCGGGCTCGACGACATCGACAGCTTTGGAGACAGCACGGGCGTCTTTCCGCTCGGCGTGCCCCACGCCAGCTCGCCCGCGCAGTGACGCAATGAGGAGCACAGGAATCGCGTGACCACGACGAAATGGGTGTGGGTCTCCCTCGCAGCGGGAGGTGGGCTGCTCGCGCTTACCGGTCCGGTCGGTCTCGATCGAGGCGGGGCACTCCCGGCGCGGACCGTACTCGCGGCCCATGCTCCAAGCCCTGCGGCGCCGCTCGACGAGGATGCGGTCATCGAGGAGTACTGCGTCCGCTGTCACTCCGACCGTCGGCTCCGGGGCAACCTGTCGCTCGAGGGGTTCGAGGCGGAGCGCCCCGAGCTCATGGGCGAGGTCGCGGAGAAGATGGTCGTCAAGCTGCGGGCGGGGATGATGCCGCCGCCCGGCGTCCAGCGTCCTGAGGGCGACACGCTCGACGTCCTCGTCGAGGCGCTCGAAGCCAGGATGGACCGCGCGGCCCAGCGCGCGCCCAACCCGGGCAACCGTACCTTCCAGCGCCTCAACCAGGCGGAGTACGCCGCCTCGATCAAGGACCTGCTCGGGCTCGAGATCGACGCTGCCAACTACCTCCCGCCCGACACGAAGAGCGCGAACTTCGACAACATCGCCGACGTGCAGATGCTGTCACCCACGCTTCTCGACGCCTACCTGAACGCAGCCGCGGAAATCAGTCGACTGGCCGTGGGCGACCCGTCTGCCACCTCAACCGAGACCCAGTACCGGGTGCCGCGCTGGGCGTCGCAGCTCGAGCGTGTCCCGGGCGCGCCCTACGGCACCCGGGGCGGGATCTCCGTGATCCACAACTTCCCGGCGGACGGCGGCTACGTTTTCCGCTTCTCCTTCCATCACGAGACCACCGGGACCGCGGTCGGCAACGGCGCTTCCGCGCTGAACACGACCGCCGAGTCCCCGGAGCAGGTCGAGATCTCGATCGACGGCGAACCCGTGGCACTTCTGCGCGTGGATCGCTGGATGCACGTCTCGAACCCCGACGGGGTTGAGATGCGCACTGGCCCGATCGACGTGTCGGCGGGTCCGCACCGGGTGACCGCGGCCTTCATCCAGCAGGCGGAGGGGCCGGTCCAGGACCTCATCGCGCCGCACGACTGGTCGCTGGCCAGCACGGCCATCGCCGGCACGTACGGCATCATGTCGCTTCCGCACTTGCGCGATCTGGTGGTGGTCGGGCCGGAACGGGTGACGGGCGTGTCCGACCATCGGGTCCGTAGGGCGATCTTCTCGTGTCGCCCCACCGCGCAGTCGGAAGAGCGGGCGTGCGCCGAGCAGATCATCGAGCGACTCGGCACGCGGGCGTTCCGTCGGGCACTCACCAAGGAAGACCGCGAGGCGCTCCTCGGCTTCTACGAGAGTGGCCGGGCCGACGGCGGCTTCGAGATCGGCATCCGCACGGCGCTCGAGGCGGTGCTGGCGAGCCCGCACTTCGTCTTCCGCTTCGAGGAGGTCCGTGGCCGCCCCGGGCGTGACGGCATCGTGCCCATTGCAGCCGAGGACCTCGCGGTGCGCCTCTCCTTCTTCCTCTGGGGGACGCCACCGGACGACGAGCTCCGTGCGCTGGCAGCCCGCGGCGATCTCTCCGACGACCGGGTGCTCGAGGCGCAGGTGCGCCGCATGCTGGCCGATCCGCGCTCCCAGGCGCTGGGCGACCGGTTCGCCGCGCAGTGGCTCCGACTCCAGGACCTCGACAAGGTCCACCCGGACGTCCGCCTCGAACCGGACTACCACCAGCAGCTCGCCGACGACATGCAGCGGGAGACGCGCCTCTTTTTCTCGCACCTCGTGAGGGAGGACCGCCCGGTCCTCGAGCTCTACACCGCGGACTACACCTTCGCGAACGAGAGGCTTGCCCGGCATTACGGCATCGAGGGCGTCACGGGAGAGGCGTTCCGGCGGATCTCCTACCCGGACTCGAACCGCCGCGGGATCCTCGGTCATGCCAGCATCCTGACGCTGACGTCGATGGCCGGGCGGACTTCGCCCGTCCTGCGCGGGAAGTGGGTGATGGAGGTCATCATGGGAACGCCGCCGCCGCCGCCGCCGCCCGGAGTGCCGACGCTGGAGGAGACGGTGGAGGCCGAAGAGGGCCGGGTCTTCACGACCCGCGAGCGCATGGAGATCCACCGTGCGAACCCCACCTGCAACGCGTGCCACAGCTTCATGGACCCGATCGGACTTTCGCTCGATGCCTTCGGCGTCACGGGGAAGTGGCGGCTGAGGGAGAACGGCAATCCGCTCGACACGCGGGGTGACTTCTACGACGGGACGCCGATCACCAGCCCCGCGGAACTGCAGTCTGTCCTCCTGAAGCGTCCGATCCCGCTGGTTCGCACGTTCGCCTCCAACCTCATGGCGTACGCCACCGGACGCCGGGTAGAGTACTTCGACCAGCCGGCGATCCGCGCGATCGTCCGGGAGGCTGAGAAGGATGATTACCGGATGTCGTCGTTCTTCGTCGGCGTGGTGAAGAGCGAGGCCTTCCGGATGCGCACGGTCACGACGGCCGCGGCGCAGAGCGAGTCCAACTGAGCGCGCCCCAGAGGCGCCGGAGAACCATCGATGGAGTTCCTTTCGGGTAGACGCCTTCCCAGACGGACGTTTCTGCGCGGCATGGGCGCGAGCGTGGCCCTTCCCTTTCTCGATGCGATGGTGCCGGCAGGACGGCTGCGTGCCTCCGCGGGCTCCCTCGACGAATCGGACCCGACGCGGATGGTGGCGATCGAACTCGTCCATGGCGCGGCGGGGAGCAACGACTGGGGTGCGAGCCAGAACCTCTGGGCGCCGGCGGACGTCGGCCGAAACTTCGACCTGACGCCCAGCTCCCTGCTTCCGCTGGACCCGTGGAGGGAGTACCTCACCATCATCAGCAACACCGACGTGCGGATGGCCGAGGCGTTCGAGCCGGAGGAGATCGGCGGGGACCACTTCCGCTCCAGTGCGGTCTTCCTCACGCAGGCTCATCCGAAGCAGACCGAGAGCTCCGACGTGTACGTCGGTACCTCCATCGATCAGATGCACGCGCGGCGCTTCGGGCAGGGCACGCCGATCCCGTCCATGCAGCTGTGCATCGAGAACGTGGACCAGGCCGGCGGGTGCGCCTACGGATATTCCTGCGTCTACACGGATTCGATCAGCTGGGCCTCGCCGACCGAACCGCTCCCCATGATCCGGGATCCCCGTGTGGCCTTCGACCTCCTCTTCGGGGCCGGCGGCACTCCGCAGGAGCGGGCGCGGCGACGCCGCACCAGCAGCAGCATCCTCGACTGGATCACCGACGACATGGCGCGCATGCGCCGCCAGCTCGGCGCCGAGGACCTGCTGCGGGTCGACCGCTACCTCGACAACGTGCGTGAGATCGAGCGTCGCATCCAGGGTGTCGAGGCGCAGAACAGCTCCGGTGAGGAGCGCCAGCTGCCGGGGGCGCCGGCGGGCGTGCCGGACTCGTTCTCCGAGCACATGTACCTGATGTTCGATCTTCAGGCGCTCGCCTTCGCGTCCGACATGACGCGTGTCTTCTCCTTCAAGACGGGGCGCGACGCGTCGTCGCGCGTCTACCCGGAAAGCGGTACCGAGACGCCCTTCCACCCGGCGTCGCACCACGGTGGACGCGAGGCGGCGATTCTCGACTTCGCGGTCATCAACAAGTACCACGTCAGCATGCTGCCCTACTTCCTGCAGCGGCTGAAGGACATCGACGAGGGCGGAACCAGCCTGCTGGACAAGACGATGATCATCTTCGGCTCGCCGATGGCGGACGGGAACGTCCACAACCATCGCCGCGCTCCACTGGTCCTCCTCGGGAAGGCGAACGGCAGACTCGAAGGCAACGTCCACCTCAAGGCTCCGGATGGCACGCCGATGGCGAACGCCATGCTCTCCATGATGCACCTGCTCGGCCACGACGACATGGAGAGCCTGGGCGACAGCACCGGGGCACTGCCGCTCTCGGTGTCGGCATCCACCACGCCAGACCGCTGACTCCCGACCCGGCGACGGTCGAGGAGGATACCATGACGACAAGACTGAACTCCCACGCCCTGCTGGCGCTTCTCGCGACGCTCCTGCTCCACGGCGGCACGCCGCCCGAGTCTCCCGTCGCGGACGCCGCGATGCGCGGGGACGCGGCGGAGGTCGAAGCACTGCTTCGCAACGGCGCAGACGTGAACGCGGCGCAGGGCGACGGCATGACCGCGCTCCACTGGGCTGCCGAGCTGGGCGACGTCGAGATGGCCGAGGTGGTGCTCGCGGCCGGGGCGAACCCGGCGGCGCTGACGCGTCTCGGTGATTACACGCCGCTGCACGCCGCGGCGAAGAGCGGAAGCGACGGTGTGGCGCGCGCGCTCCTGCGGGCGGGCGCGGATGCAGAGGCGCGCACTTCGACGGGCGGGGCGACGCCTCTGCACCTCGCGGCCGGGGCGGGGCACTTCGCGGTCGTCGAGGCGTTGGTCGCACACGGGGTCGAGGTCGACGCGCAGGAGCCGATGTGGCTCCAGACGCCACTCATGTTCGCGTCGGCCAGCGGGCACACGCCGGTGGTACGCGTGCTCCTGGCGGCGGGGGCGGACCCGGCGGTTACCGCGCGCGTCTTGGACATGGACGCCCGGGAGCAGCAGGATCGTGCGGACCGGCGTCGGCAGGAGGAGGCCCAGGCCCGCATCCGTGCGGCCCTCGAGGGAGCTCCCGCGCCGCGCGGGGGGCAGGGCGGCGGCGGCCGGCCAGCCACCGAAGACCTCAACAACCAGCAGCGGGATCGCGTCCCCTCGTCGCGCTACTCACACGCCCAGCTGGTGGGCGGGTACGGAGGCCTCGCTCCCCTCCATCTCGCGGTGCGCGAGGGACACGCGTCGACCGCGATGGCCCTCCTGGAGGGCGGAGCCGACATCGACCAGCCGTCCGCGGGAGACGCGACGACGCCGCTGCTGATGGCGACCATCAACGGGAACTTCGATCTCGCCATGGAGCTCCTCGAGCGGGGCGCGGATCCCAGCCTGGCCAGTGACGCGAACGCGACGGCGCTCTACACCGTCATCAACACGCAGTGGATCCCGAAGGCACGGCATCCGCAGCCTGCGAACTACATGCAGCAGCAGGTCACCTACGTGGATCTCGTGCGGGCCCTGCTCGACGCTGGCGTGGACCCCAACGTGCGGCTGACGAAGCAGCTCTGGTTCACGACCTTCGGCGACGACTACCTGCGGGTCGATCGGATGGGGGCGACACCCTTCTGGCGTGCCGCCTACGCGCTCGACCTGCCGCTCATGAAGCTCCTGATCGAGTATGGAGCCGATCCGGACATCCCGACGCTGAAGACGGCCTCCCAGCGCGGTCGGGGCGGGTCGTCGGAAGAAGGCTCGGATCCCTCAGGGCTTCCGCCCGTGCCCGTGGGCGGACCTGGCGCCTACGCGATTCACGCCGCCTCCGGCATCGGGTATGGAGAAGGGTTCGCGGCGAACATCCACCGGGTCGTTCCGGACGGGTGGATGCCCGCCGTGCGCTACCTGGTCGAGGAGCTGGGCGCGGACGTGAACCTGCGTGACCACAACGGCTACACGCCCCTGCATCACGCCGCCGCGCGCGGCGACGACGAGATGATCCGTTATCTGGTCGAGAAGGGAGCCGACGTGAAGGCCGTGGCGCGAACGGGTCAGACGACGGTCGACATGGCCAATGGCCCGGTCGAGCGGATCAGCCCGTTCCCGTCGACCATCGCGCTCCTGGAGAGCCTGGGCGCCGTCAACAACCATCGCTGCGTGTCCTGCTGACCGCTCGGGCGGGGCAATCCCGGCGGCGGCTGCATCGGGGGCTCTTCGGCGACGTGTCGAAGTCGCCGGGAGCCCGGCGCGTCAGCCGCCCGGGCCGGACAGCGTGGCGAGGAGCTCCTCGAAGCGGGCCCGGAGCTCCCCGTCGAGGCTGATTCGCAGGGTCAGCGCGTCGAAGTCCTCGCGCGTGATCTCGTGCTCCTCGAGGATCGCACGGATCTTCGCCTCCACCTCTTCCCGCGCGCGCGCCCTTCCTTCCGGATCGTGCACGCGGGCGACCTGCCCGTGGAAGTCGTCACGTGCCGCGGAGACGGCGATGTGGGCTCGGGCGAACTGCTCCAGGTGCTCGGGCGTGACCTCCGTTTCCGGCGGCGCGGCGTCCTGAGCGGCGGCCGGCGTGGCCGCCGCGGCGACGACCATCAGGAAGACCAGCAGGCCCGCGGGCCTCATACGACTCTTGATCATGCGTGGTCAGAACCCCGTCTTGATGCGCGGGTGGATCCCCCAGGAGGCGGCGGAGGTACCGTTGCAGAGTAACCGGCTTCCAGCGTACCGTTGAAGCCGAGAAGTCGAACGGTCACGGAAGCAGGGATACCATCATACCGATCTACGAATACTCCTGCCAAGAGTGCGGGCACCGGTTCGAGGCCCTCATCCGCGGCAGCGAAAAGCCGACGTGCCCCGAGTGCAGGAGCGAGGCCCTCGAACGGGCGTTCTCGCTCCCGGCCGTGCGATCGTCGACCACGCGTGATCTGGCCACCAGGGCGGCGCGCCGGCGCGATCAACGGCAGGGGCAAGAGCGGATGCACGCACAGCGCGAGTACGAACTGAACCACGACGACCACTGACCTCCCGACGGGCTCGGCGGGTCCGGTGCGTCGGAAGGGCAACCGGTGGTCCCGTGAACCCGGACCACCTCGGGGTCAGCACATTCAGGAGGGCCGGGGTCTTCGAATGATGGAATAGCGGCCACGCGGTGGCCGTGAGGGCGACGTGCGGGTGCCTTGCCTGCGGCCCACATGCTTCTGGCGTCAAGTGAGGGGCTCGAGATCCGGATGAAATCGTTCAGCGTCTTCCTGGCGGTGCTCGGGGCGGGTGTGGCCTGGGCTGGAGCCGTCGAGTCGCCCGTGGCTTCGCTGCTTCCGCGCGCGGGATCGACCGACGGAGGTCGGCCGGTCGCGGTCATCGCCGGATCCTTCGGCCCCGACGAGGAGAACGCGGTCATCCAGGAGTACTGCGTACGCTGCCACAGCGAACGCCGCCTGAGGGGCAATCTCTCCCTGGAGGGCTTCGACGCGGCGCAGCCGCACCTGGCCGCGGAGATCGCGGAGAAGATGGTCGTCAAGCTCCGGGCCGGCATGATGCCGCCGCCCGGGGTACAGGCGCCCGCCGGGGACACGCTCGAGATGCTGGTGGAGGCGCTGGAAACCCGTCTCGACAGGTGGGCCGAACGCAATCCCAATCCGGGCGGCCGCACATTCCAGCGGCTCAACCAGGCCGAGTACGCCCGCTCGATCCGCGATCTCCTCGGTCTCGAGATCGACCCCGGTGCCTTCCTTCCCCTGGACACGAAGAGCGCGAACTTCGACAACATCGCGGACGCACAGATGCTGTCGGCGACGCTGCTCGATTCCTACCTCACCGCGGCCGCGACGATCAGTCGCCTGGCTGTCGGCGATCCCGACGCGGGACCCAGCTCCACCACGTATACGAACTCGGGATACGCCTCCCAGTGGGAGCGGGTCGAAGGAGCCCCCTACGGGACCCGGGGGGGGGGCTCCGTGGTCCACAACTTCATCGCGGACGGGCGCTATGAGTTCCGCCTCGCGTTCGAGCACACGACCACGGGCGGATACTACGGGGGCTCGGTGCCCGGCGAGCAGATCGAGTTGTCCATCGATGGCGTGCGCGTCGCACTCATCGAGATGGATCGGTGGATGGACGTCTCCGACCCGAATGGCGTGAATATGCGCACGGAGCCGATCTTCGTGCGGGCCGGGCCGCGTCGTGTCACCGCGGCCTTCCTGGCGCAGGCCGAAGGTCCCGTCGACGATCTCCTGTCGCCGCACGACTGGTCCCTCACCGATCGCCAGATCGGCGTGAGCGGCTACGGGATCACGGCGCCGGCGCATCTCAAGGACCTCGTCGTCGCCGGTCCGACCGGGGTGACCGGAGTCTCCGACACTCCGGCCCGGCGCCGGATCTTCTCGTGCCGCCCGACGGTCGCCGCGGAGGAGCGTCCCTGCGCCCGGACCATCGTGGAGCGTCTCGGTCCGCAGGCGTTCCGCCGGCCGCTGACCGATGAGGACGAAGAGGCGCTCATGCGCTTCTACGACCTCGGGGCGAGCGAGGGCGGCTTCGAAGTCGGCGTTCGAACCGCGCTGGAGGCGATGCTGGCGAGCCCCGACTTCGTCTTCCGCATGGAGGAGGCGCCCCGGAGCGTGCGCGAGGGTCAGACGTACGCGATCTCGGACTCGGACCTGGCCGCGCGGCTCTCGTTCTTCCTCTGGGGTCTACCCCCCGATCAGGAGCTTCGCGACCTGGCTGCGGCGGGTCGTCTGTCGAACGACAGGGTCCTGGAGGCTCAGGTCGCGCGCCTGCTGGCGGATCCCCGCTCGGAGGCGCTCGCCACCCGCTTCGCGGCGCAGTGGCTCCGTCTCGACGATCTCGAGAAGGTGCACCCGGACCGTCTGCTGTATCCCGATTTCCACCAGCAGCTCGCCGACGACCTCCGGCGCGAGACGGAGCTCTTCTTCGGAAACCTCGTCCGCGAAGACGCCAGCGCCTTCGAACTGTTTTCGGCGGACTACTCGTTCATGAATGAGCGCGTGGCGCGTCACTATGGGATTCCCGGCGTGGTCGGCGACGACTTCCGCCGGGTCGAGTACCCCGACGCGAACCGCCGCGGGATCCTCGGGCACGCGAGCATCCTGACACTGACGTCGGTCGCGGGCCGCACCTCGCCGGTGCTCCGGGGCAAGTACGTGATGGAAGTCGTCATGGGCACTCCGCCCCCCGCGCCCCCGCCGAACGTTCCGACGCTCGAGGAGACGGAGGGAGCTTCCGAAGGCCGCCTCCTGACCACGCGGGAACGCATGGAGGAGCACCGCGCGAATCCGACGTGCAACGCGTGCCACCGATTCATCGACCCGATCGGCCTCGCGCTCGACAGCTACGACGTCACCGGACGCTGGCGAATTCGCGAGAACGGGGCGCCGCTGGACACGCGGGGCGAGCTCTACGACGGAACGCCCCTCACGAGCCCCCTGGAACTCAACCAGGCTCTGCTCGCGCGGCCCACAGTCCTGATGCGAAACTTCACGCAGAACCTTATGGCCTACGCGATCGGACGGCGGGTCGAGTACTTTGACCAGCCCACCATCCGCCGGATCGTTCGGGATGCCGCGGCAGACGATTACCGTATGTCCACCTTCGTGCTCGGCGTCGTGAAGAGCGACCCGTTCCGCCTGCAGCGGGTCGGCACGACGGTCGACGCACAACACTGAGACCCCGCTCCGAGGAGAGCCACGCGAATGGAGTTCATCACCGGGAAGCACATGGAGCGGAGGACCTTCCTCCAGGGGATGGGTGCGTCGATCGCGCTGCCGTTCCTTGACGCGATGGTCCCCGCCGGCCGACTGTCGGCGGCTGCCCGCGCCCAGGTCGACGTTCCGCGTCTGGTGGCGATCGAGATGGTCCACGGGGCTGCGGGGTGCAGCGAGTGGGGCGCGACGCAGAACCTCTGGGCACCTGCGGCGGTGGGGAGCAACTTCGATCTGACTCCGAGCGCGCTGGCCCCGCTCGACGCCTGGCGGAAGTATCTGACGATCGTCAGCAACACCGACGTCCGCATGGCGGAGGCCTTCCAGGCCCCTGAAATCGGCGGCGATCACTTCCGCTCGAGCGCGGTCTTCCTGACGCAGTCGCACCCGAAACAGACAGAGGGGTCCGACGTCTTTGTCGGAACCTCGCTCGACCAGCTGCACGCCCAGCGTTTCGGCCAGGACACGCCCATTCCGTCCATGCAGCTTTGCATCGAGAACATCAACCAGTCCGGCGGTTGCGCGTACGGGTACACGTGCGTGTACACGGACTCGATTTCGTGGGCCTCCCCGACGGAGCCACTTCCCGTCATCCGCGACCCGCGGGTCGCCTTCGAGCAGCTCTTCGGAGCCGGAGGCACCGCCGAGGAGAGGGCCATGCGGCGCCGGACGTCGGCGTCCATCCTGGACTGGGTCACGGGGCGTGTGTCGCAGCTGCAGCGCGATCTCGGACCCAACGACCGCGAGCGCCTCGAGCGCTATCTCGAGAACGTGCGCGAGCTCGAGCGTCGCATTCAGATGGTCGAGGCCCAGAACCGTTCAGGCGCGGAGCGGGAACTGCCGACCGCTCCTGCCGGCGTCCCGGACTCGTTCGAGGAGCATGTGCGGCTCATGTTCGATCTGCAGGCGCTCGCCTTCGCGTCGGACACGACACGCATCTTCTCCTTCAAGATGGGGCGTGACTCGTCCGCTCGGGTCTTCCCGGAGAGCGGCACCGACAAGCCGTTCCACCCCGCCTCGCACCACGGAGGCCGGGAGGAAGCCATCCTCGACTTCCAGAAGATCAACCAGTACCACGTCAGCATGCTCCCCTACTTCCTGGAGAGGCTCGCGAGCATCCAGGAGGGTGACGCGCACCTGCTGGACAAGACGCTCATCATCTACGGGTCTCCCATGGCGGACGGAAACCTGCACAACCACAGAAGGGCGCCACTGATCGCTCTGGGTGGGGCGAACGGAAAGCTGGGCGGCAACGTGCATCTCAACGCCCCCGACGGGACGCCGATGGCGAACGCGATGCTCAGCTTCATGCACGCCCTCGGGCACGACGATATGGAGTCGTTCGGCGACAGCACCGGGGCCCTGCCGCTCAATCTCTCCACCACTTCCGCACCCGAGCAGGGCTGACGGCCACCGGAGAACGAACGTGAACTCGAGCCACGGACTTTCACTGCGGGCCAACGGACTGGCCGCCCTGGCCGTGACCCTTCTGCTCTGGGCTGGCCCTCCCCCGGAATCGCCGGTCGCCGACGCGGCGATGCGTGGCGACGTGGGCCAGGTGCGCTCGCTGCTGCGGGAAGGTTCCGACGTGAACGCGGCCCAGGGGGACGGCATGACCGCGCTGCACTGGGCGGCCGAGACCGGCAGCGCGGAGCTCGCCGAGATGCTCCTCTACGCCGGCGCGAACGTCCGGGCGGTCACGCGGCTGGGCGATTACACGCCGCTCCATCTCGCGGCGCGCGGCGGCCGGACCGACGTCGTCCGCGTGCTGCTCGGCGCCGGCGCGGATGTGGAGGCGCCGACCTCGACGGGTGCGGCGCGTCCGCTCCACTTCGCGGCACGTGGGGGCGACCCGGTGATCGTCACCCTCCTCATCGACGCGGGCGCCGAGGTGAACGCGGTCGAAACCCAGCGGGGGCAGACGCCGCTGATGTTCGCCGCCTCGGCCGGAAGGCTGGACGCGGTCAAGGCAATGCTGGCCGGAGGTGCCGATCCGAACGTCGCGTCGGCTGTTGTGGACATCCCAGCTCAGGCCGCCGAGGATCGACTCGCTGGCTCGATCCGCAATGAGGTTCTCGCGGCCTTCCGGGGCGACGAGCCGCCGGGAACGTCGTGGCAGCCGACTCCGGCCGAAGTTCAGGCGGCGGTGCGGGCGGCCAACTCGGCCCGGCATGCACCCGGCGGGGGGATGGAAGCACGGCCGAGCGAGAACACTCCGTTCGACCCCGATCTCGGGCAGGTGCGCCTCGGCTCGGGCGCCGCGGGTGAGTACAGCAACGCCTACCCCGACCTCGTGTGGCGGCAGGGCGGGCTCACCGCGCTGCATCATGCGGTCCGGGAGGGTGAGGCCGCGACGGCGTTCACGCTCCTCGACGCGGGCGCCGACATCGACCGGCCGACCGCGGGCGATCAGACCACGCCGATCCTCATGGCGGTTCTCAACGGGCACTTCGACCTCGCCCTCGATCTCCTCGAGCGCGGCGCCGACCCCGACATTCCGAGCCATGCCGGCGTCACTCCGCTCTACGCGGTCATCAACACGCAGTGGGCGCCCAAGGCGCGCTACCCGCAGCAGCAGGCCTACCAGCAGCAGCGCGCGACACACCTCGACGTGATGCGTCGTCTCCTCGATGCGGGAGCGGACCCGAACGTGAGGCTGACCAAGCACCTCTGGTACATGGAGTACACCTTCGCGCAGCTCGACGTCGACACACGCGGTGCGACGCCCTTCTGGCGCGCGGCCTACGCCCTGGATCTGCCGGCCATGCGCATGCTCGTCGCGGCAGGGGCGGATCCTGCCGTCCCCACGATGAAGGCGCCCGAACGGCGTCGGGGCGGGGGAGGAGGAGGGGGAGGCCGTCCGGGCAGCGACCCCTCGGGACTGCCGCCGGTGCCGGCTGGCGGACCTGACGTGTTCCCTATCCACGCGGCCACCGGGCACGCCTACGGGACGGGCTTCGCGGGCGTGTCGCACACCCACGCGCCGGACGCCTGGCTTCCCGCCGTGAAGTATCTGGTCGAAGAACTCGGCGCCGACGTGAACGCGCGGGACGCGAACGGATTCGCGCCGCTGCACTGGGCGGCGTCCCGGGGCGACAATGAGGTGATTCTGTATCTGGTCGAGAAGGGGGCCGACGCGACGGTCGTGAGCCGGCAGGGCCACACGACCGCCGACATGGCCAACGGGCCCGTGCAGCGGATCTCTCCGTTCCCGGAGACGATCAAGCTCCTCGAGAGCCTAGGCTCGAAGAACAACAACAACTGCGTGTCCTGCCAGTAGCCTACTGCCCCGGCCCCTCCATCCGGCGTACCAGCTCGAGATGGTAGCGGGCCTGGGCGAGGCCCGCCTCGGCCCCGTCGCCTCCGATTCGGCCGTCACCGTCACGGTCCTCTCCCCACGTCATCGCACGCACGACGGCAGCGAGTCGGTCCACGAGTCGGTGTGCGGAGACCGCGTCGGTCGAGCCCTGGATCTGTCGCGCGAGCGCGACCGCATCGTCGGCCCGCGCCATCGCGCCGGTTGCGGCTGACTCCACGAAGGGCGCGTGGTAGAGAAGCGACTCCGGGGCACCCTGGACCGACGCTGCAAGCTGGATTGCCGTCCGCACGTCCTCCGCGGCCCTGCGGAAGCCGTAGCCAAGCCCCGCTCCGCCGCCCGTGAGGGCCGGGTCGATCGCGTGCAGCACGTGAATCATCTCCTCCGCCATCGCCCCCACGTTCGTGGAATCCATTCCGGCCCGGCGCACGTGCTCGGCGGCGATTTCGGCTTCCGCCATCCCGGTCGGAAGGAGCCCCATGCGGTTCGGCGTGTCGAAGAACGACGTCGTGATCGTGAGAATGTGCTCCTGCGCGGCCGGCGGCATGGGCCGGCGTTCCTGCGGCGGAGTCGGGGATGAGGGGGCTCCCACGGCTCGGGCCATGGGGCCGAGCGAGTCCGGGGCCGAGGTCGAGTCCCGCACCTGACCGGACGAGGAGGCGGGTAGCGCGACCAGGAGGGCGAGCGCCAGTGCGGCCCCCGGGGCGGCCGGCATCCGGCGGGAATCGGGCGAGGCCGTCACCGTGCTCAGCCGATCAGCCCTTCGCCACGGCGCAGCAGCTCGAGATGCTGCGCCGCCTGAGCCAGACCGCCCTCGCCTTCCTGCCAGCCGACGCGCCCGTCACCGTTCGCGTCGACGCCGTTCACGATGGCGTCGCACGACGCGACGAGCTCCTCCAGCCGCGCCGAGGCGGCGCCGACGTCCTCCTCCTCGAGGAGCGCAGCGGCGAGCTCCACGGCGCGCTCGGTCGTCACAAGGGCGTGGCGGGTCGCGGTGACCACGTGGGGCCCGTGGGTCGACAGGGCCTCCCCCCCGCCGTCGGCCGCCATGGCGAGCTCCACGTAGTGCGCGGTGCGTTCCGCGGCGAGGGTCACTCCGTACCCGAGGCCCGGGCCGCGCTCTGCCCTGTCGGGTGCCAGGGCGTGCAGGACGTGGCCCGCGTGCCGCCGGATGCCGTCGAGATCGCCGGGGTCGCGAGCCGCCAGCGTGGCGTGCTGGAGGGCGATCTCGGCTTCCGCGATCGCCGTTGGGAGGAGACCTGCGCCATCCGGGGTCCCACGAAACTGGACGGCGACGTGGCGAAGGTGCACGTGGGCCGCGGGCGTCGTGGCCTGGGCGAACGCGGTCCCCGGAAGGCCCGAATTCACGATCGTGGCAACGATCAGGCCGCGGACGAGGGCT
>Ga0222714_10003462_pt1 | contig 16057 bp, 15 predicted proteins | sample C33_3DmetaG_FD_165048 | JGI IMG/M metagenome (GOLD analysis project Ga0222714, IMG submission 165048) | Estuarine water microbial communities from San Francisco Bay, California, United States - C33_3D | ecosystem: Environmental > Aquatic > Marine > Unclassified | place: USA: California...
AATGAGAATCAAATTTAAGACAAATCAAATTTATTACATAAAAAAAAAAAATTTTTCCGGAATTGTCCGTCGCTTGCGTGGGTCAGATGGTTCGTCATACGCCGGATTGTATCGTGGAAGACGAGAATGCGTCATAGAATTAATAAATTGTGTTGGATTTTGATGTGATGACGCTCCTCGGAGGTTATGTGGGTCAGATGGTTCGTCATACGCCGGATTGTATCGTGGAAGACGAGAATGCGTCATAGAATTAATAAATTGTGTTACAAACTTATCTTAAGAAAAGAATCAAATTCGCTCAAAATATAATTAATGAAATGAACAAAAAAAACTAATCTAATTTTTATTTCTTTTTATGTTTTGAAATTTTTGTTTGGTTTTTTAGTTTTATATCATAACATCGACAATTTCCATTTGAGCTGGGGGGAGCCATTCCATATTGCTTGTAAGGTCTATCCGAGGCCATTCTCTAATTTCATCTTCTTCTTCATCTGAAGATGGCCAAGGGGAGACTTGCTCTTCAACCGATGATTCTTCTGATGTTGTTGATATTGCATCTTCTTCCTCTTCTTCTTCATCTGTTGATAGCCAGGGCAAAACTTGTTCTTCATTTGATGATTCTCCTGATGTTGTTGTAATCGCATCTTCTTCTTCTTCATCATCTTCATCATCATCTTCATCATCTTCATCATCTCCACCTGTTTCTTCATCATTGAGCCAGTCCAGCATTGAATTCCATTGACCATCTGTGATCTGACCTCTCGGTCCAAGCTCATATGATTCGCCATCTTCTAGTAGACGTAATGCTCTCTCAGATGGCTCTGTCGCCCAGTTCGGGATGAAATCGGTGTTCTCGGGCATCACGCGAACGTTGTTCCTTATTTCAGCGTAAAATTCCATATATACCATCCTCTCTGTCTCATATAGCTGAGACCATCGTCTCACCCCACCCCAACCAAACGCCCCATCCTCTGATGCACCCCAGTCATCTGCTTCTTCAGCCATATATGATGGGAGAGAGAAAGCCGCCATTACTCTATTGATTTGTATGTGAGATTTGTGTAAGTATTCCTCTATGAATTGTTTATATAAAAAATAAAAGATAAGAATCAAATTCATTTAAGAGTTCTTATTCTTATTTTTGTTCTCATTTTTAAGAAATCTCATATGAATTTGATTCTGTTTTTTAAAATAGTTGTTATAAACAAACTCAGAGAATATATACAGAGACACGCTACTTCAAACATACTCATCGCTTTGATACTCTCGCCCTGCTTCTACCCCTCCCTTTCTTCAAGATGACTGATACCTGGGTTGAAGGTACGTGGGTAAGCCTCCCCCAAGAATCAAAGGACTACTACCTCGCCTTCCACGCCCCGATTGAAGATGGTGAACCCCGTGTACCTCAAGAAAACGATTACGTCTATGGAGTACAGTGCTCCCCGAGTGAAGCACAACTTAACGCTGTTCAAGATACAGGTGAAGAACTCGTCCGCACCATCAACTATGCTCTGAATGGACGTCAGCGACAAGCACTCCTTCAGTGGCTAGAAGTTCACCCAGAACATCGATTCAGACCCAGGGTTGAAGAAAATGAAAACATCATCATCTATGATGATAACCAAGAAAACATCAACAACAACTACAACAACGACAACGACAACAACAACGACAACTACAACAACATCGACAACTACAACAACATCGACAACTACAACATCGACTACCCCTTTGCTATCATTCAGTAAGTGTTCTGTCCATTGCCCAATAATCACAGTAAAATAAGAAAAGAAAATAAAAATTAGATTAGTTTTTTTTATTCTTAAATATAGAATTTGATTTTTTTTTTTATGTTGGTTTAAAATATTTGTAAATAATATAATTACCCAATAATGGAACACAACTCTCATATATCAGATACTCTGTCGATGAAAGATGATTCTAAAAATTCAAAAAAACTCATCAAGAGAGAATCATTGGAGGATCTGAATAAACCCGGAACTTGGTCTGATAAGATTAATGAAACTCTTCGTGAAGAAATAAAGGCAACTCATCGGACATACAAGATCTTACTAGATGATAAAGAAAAGGAGAATGAAGAACTTTATCAGATGCTAGATAAAGACAGAGAATCATCTGATAAGATAGAATCACTTTACAAAGTTCAGTTAGAAAATCTAAAATTAACCAGTAGAGAAATAGAATCAGAAAATAAAGATTTAAGGGAAGAGATTTCTGCAACTATTTCTTCTGAAAAAGAGTGGATTGGGCGAACTCTTAAACTAGAATTTATCTTAAAAAAAATGATTCAAGCTGCGGCAATTAAGCCAGATCATTCAGAATGGGTTGTTCCTATGTTTGAAGACATTCAAATTCCTCCTGTCCCAATATCTATTAAAGAAGATTTTGTTCCTACAACTCTAACTGGTGTTGTGGGTGATTCTTCAGAAGAAGAGGAAGATGAAGAGTTCATAAATATTATCCCAATGAATCCTTCTAATTTAACAGATATTCCACAAAGGAATCATATAGAAAGAATAATTCCTACAGAAAATATCACGATTGATATGATTAATGAATATTATGCTCACGTTTATCCCGAAGAAGAAGATGACGAAGAAGAAGATGAAGATGATGAAGAAGAAGAAGAAGAAGATGATGAAGAAGAAGAAGAAGATGAAGATGATGAAGAAGAAGAAGATGAAGATGATGAAGAAGAAGAAGATGAAGATGATGGAGAAGAAGAAGAAGATGAAGATGATGAAGAAGATGAAGAAGAAAATTCATTATTATACGGTAGAGCATCTACATTTGATGAAGTTAGCATTTATCCCGATCCGCCTGGTCACGATTTCCTTCCTTGGTATATAAAGAGATACCCAACACCAGTTGAGAATATAGCTATTATTACTATTCAAAAAGCTTGGGTTCGATTTAGATTACGGCACTAATAAAAAACATAATGATAATAAAAATTATATAAGTAGTTTAGTAATTATTCATTAGATACAACAATTAGATACAACAATTAGATACAACAATTAGATACAACATCTTATTTTTTCTTGTGATTGTTTTTGTGATTCTTTTTCTTCTACTGAATCAATCTTTTTATCACGTGGCTCAAAAATATCGATCATATCCTTCGTAACATTTTTTCTCCAAATAAAGATACCTTTCCTATTCTTTTTCTTATTTTCTTCTTCTTTCTTTTTTAGTTTGTTAAGATAATATATGTATTCTGTTTCTCTTGAGAAACGAACTGAGTTCGCAATCGCGAAACTCATTGCTGACATATTGTTTTATATTATGATATATATAATTCTCTATCATAAATCAAATTTAATTTAACCACAAGCACCAGACTCTTTACTCCATAATTGATCTAATTTATCCCAATCAATATTATCAACAAGACCACACATTTTATTGATGTCAACACACAGATTAATATCGTAATCATCAAAGTGAGCTAATGATTTTTCTTTTTCTTTAAAATGCTTTAAAAATAATATTTTGCTATTTGCATCTCCATTTAGATAATCTTGTGCGTATTTTATATACGGATTTACTTTAAATATTTCACTATATGTAATCTTTCTTTTTTCTGTATAATCGTGAGCTGGATAAATGTGTGTTTCATTATTTAACTGATTTATTTTTTTTATTATATCACATAAACTCCCAAATAATATTTCTTTATTTTTATCATAATCAAGTTCTGATTCTGTTGAATCTAAATCTGTTCTCCCTATACCGGTTATTAATAATGCATCTCCACAAAATAAATAATTTTCCGTTTCAGTTTTTAGTATCAAACTGTGACAATTTTTAGTATGTCCCGGTGTTTTAAATGACTCAATTTTTAGATTACCGATATTAATTATTTCATTTTGTTCATATTTTATATCACTAATTGTATTATCATAATCTCCGATTATAGATGGTATTTCTCTTAATTTTTTTATTTCACTATTTGCCGTAATATGATCTACATGAATATGTGTGTTCATTAAATATTTAATCTTATAATTCATTAAATCACAGAAATTTAATAATGCGTCTGATGTTGGAATATTTTTGTCTATAAAATAAAAATCATTCATAATTTTCATCGTAGGAATTTCATAATTTGTTGAATTATATACTGAATCAATTATGACGACTTCTTTTGTTATCTTATCACCTAAAATATATGTAAAAGATGATGATGGTTTATCAAAAAATTGATGTAATATTATAGTATCACTTAATGATTCTACTTTAATAATATTTTCATATATATCTTCTGTTTTGTATCCTAAATATAATGCAGATAAAGCTAAATATGCCGATGGATCTCCTAACCCCAATCTAATAGGAAATGTTGATGGACACATACCGGTTAGTCCCCAACCAATACCGAATAAACAACTCCCCACAATTAATTTTGTATCTATTATATTTCTTTTAGGTAGCATAAATTTACATTCTTCATCTTTAATATATGTCTGTTCACAAGTTAAAGTTAATGGTTTTTTCATTATATCAACCAATTGATATCCGATTGCCGAAATTAATACCGCCGAGCCAAAAACTATCATTAATCCATAATTCCAATTTTTATCTTTTAAATTTAAGAATTCTTTCACTGCACTATATTTATACATTTTTGATAGTATTAGTCCAATTGAGAATAATGAAGCACTTATCGTTACAGCAATAATATTATAATAATTAATTTTTTTATTTTCATCTTTTTTTTCTGTTTTATTATAAGCATAAATATTCCACATTAATAATAATAATATCGGTATGTATATAATGTTATTAATGGTTTTTTTTTTTTGAACTTTTAGAGTTGTAAAAAATGTTGCCGTTATAACAGCTGAACTAAAAAATAATAATACAGCTATAAATGATCTTTTAGATAATCTTGCTAAACCATTAATTCCGTGTCCGGATGTACAACCCTGAGCCATTCGTACCCCAAATGCTAGTATAAAAAAACTAATAAATGTATACATATTAATTGGTAGAGACTCAACAGTATTTGTCTTTTTTGAGAGAATTATTCCCATTAATATAAAAATACTCAACCACGTTGTTTTCCATCGGTACTGAAAATCATCTGTTTTAATAAAAATTGTATCTAACATACTGTTCATACCAGAAATATAACCAGTCGTTAATAATAATAATATAGCTCCTAATCCAATTAATATACCACTTCCTATATATTTATTCATATAATATTATTATAATATTATTATAATATTATTATAATATATTATATTCAATATGAAATATTTTCATTTAAAAGATTATCAATTATCTTTGATAAAAGATGATACTAAATATAGTTAAATATTCATCAGCTCTAGTAACTGTTATAGTTGGATTACATTTTCTAAAAACTGAAAAAGAAAGAATTCTTTTATTATTAAAAGAAACTGATAATAAATTACAATTATCAAACGAAAGAATACTTGACCTAGAAAAAAAATTAATGGATCAAAAAAATTTAAATAATTATATATTGTGTAATTTTTTACCAAAAGGACCTGAATCAGAACCATCACCTGAACCATCACATGAACCATCACCTGAACCATCACCTGAACCATCACCTGAACCATCACCTGAACCATCACCTGAACCATCACCCTATAATTCTTTCGATGAAGGAAATTTAAATACAGATAAAACAAATACAGATAAAACAAATACAGATAAAACAAATTATGATACTATTGATAATTTACATAATGATACCAGTGAGGATTCAATTGAAGAATTGATTAACTCTGATGATAGTGATAAATCACAAAGAGGAGTTATTGAATTCACCGATTAATAATTTTAATTAAATAATCTTTTGTAAATTTATCTTTTTGTTCAATTTTAATATTTTTATTATCATATTTTAGATATTTACCATATGGACCAATGTGTATCATTAAATCTTTTTTCTTATAAGAACCAATTTTCATTGGATAAAATATTATATTCTCAATATCATTCTTAGTTAGTTCATCTATCTTTTTTTTACTGAATTGTAGATAATTTGCGATTCCATAATTTTTTCCATTATGAACCAAATATGGTCCATATTTACCTGTTTTTAAATCATATCCGTGTATATTTTTATTATCCTTTTTGATAATTTTTTCTTTCATCTGTCCAATAACTATTGGATGAAATGTATCGTATGTCTTCCTAACAACCGTGATCCAATCAATTTTCCCTTGTGCGATTAAATCCAATTCAGATTCTATATTTGATGTAAATGATGGTGTTATAATTTTGTCAAAATGTTCTTGTAAATATTTATGAACTTCTTCTCCTAAATCCGTTAAAAGAATTCTTTTCTTTTGTTCGGGAATTTTAATCTTTTTATTTTCTTGTGTGATTTTTCCATCTATATTAAGAATTGTCCAATCTTCTTTCTTTTCCGATGGAGGAATTGTTTTTTCAATCACATATTTTCTCTTTAATATTGTATCTATTGTAGACGCATAAGTTGATGGTCTTCCTACTCCAGAATTTTCTAATTTCTTAACTATTGCTGATTGTGTATAATAGGTTGGTGTATTTGATTCTTTTTCTTTACAAATGATTTCTTGTAATTCACAATGAATGAATTCATTCTCATATTTTTCTTGAAGTTCATTTTTTGAATCATATGCTAAGAATCCTAAAAAGTCCAGTGTTTTATAAACTGTTAAGAAATAACCATATCTTTTAATATTTTCATTATTCATTGTAAATTTTGTAACATCAAATAATGCTGGTTTCATATGACTTTGAATTGTTTTCTTTTTTATCAATTCATATAGTTTCTTATCACAATCTTCATATTTATCTGATAATGTGTGTTCTAAATCTGTCACTCGAATACATTCGTGAGCTTCTTGTGCCCCTTTAACCTTTTTCTTATTCGGTTTATGAAAGAATTCTTTACCATAATCATTCTGTATTTTTGATTTTAGATCTTTCACAAAATCTTCAGACATAAATGTTGAGTCGGTTCTCATATAGGTAATTTTACCATTTTCATAAAGTTTTTGAGCTATTTTCATAGTCATTGACACTGGAAATCCTAATTCACCTTGTGCTACTTGTTGCAATGTTGAAGTTATCAATGGTTTCATAGGATATCGTTTTTCAATACTTTTCTTTTTTTCTGTTACTTGTATCTGTCTATTTTTAGAAAATATCTGAAATAGATCTTTTATATCTAATTCACTTTCATCATCATCATTAAAATAGAATTCTGTTTCGTGATACGATTCATTATCATCTTTAATTTTTCCGGTAATATCATAAATAAATTCTGGTTCATAGTTATTAATATTATCTTCGTGATCTTTTAGAATCTGTAGTAATGTGCTCTGAACTCTCCCAGCTGATAATCCTGTTTCTTTTGTTTTAATATGTCGCCAAAGAAGTGGTGATAATTCATATCCCATTAGCTTATCTATACACTGTCTTGCCTTTTGTGAATTAACTGAGTTCATATCTAATTTATGAACATTCTCTATTGATTTCAATATCGCTTTTTGTGATATTTCATTAAATGTAATACGATTAAAATCATTAAAATCACAATTTAATATTCTTCCACAATGCCACGCTATCGCATCTCCTTCTCTATCTGAATCAGCCGCTAAAAGAATTCTTTTATCTTTACCCTGTTTTTTTATCTCTTTAACTATTTTACTTTTATCACTCATAATCATAAATGTCATATTAAAATTATTTTCAGGATCAATTCCCATCTCTTTCCTGGGCAAATTCATTATATGTCCATATGATGATAATACTTTTATATTCTTAGGAACAAATTTCTGTATCTTTTTTGCTTTTGCAGGTGATTCAACTATCATTAATGTATCCATTCCGTGTATTATATTTTACTTAGTTTAATTTTAATCTTAATCAAATTTATTTATTTATATTATATATATAATGAATAAAGATTTTTTTGAAGTTTATGGTAATCAGGGTGTACAAGCGATGAGTTATCAACAAATCGGTGATCAAATGCCTATTGTTCAAAAATATTCTTCGGATGATGAATTTCACGATAGTTCTTTAACACCTAAAAGAGTTCAAGGTCACCGTTTCGGTACATTTCAGGGGCAACCTGTTATCGCACAAAGATATTCTAATATTTCTCCAAATGGTAAAGTAATGCCCCACGTTATAGTTCAAGATATGATGGTAGATAGACCCCAACAACTAATGTTAGATGATACTGAACCTAACAGAAATAAAAGGAATAAGAAAGTAAGAACAAATAAAAAATCTAGATCTAAACCCCAAAATGTTGAAGTAATCGCTGAAGCTGATGAAACAAATATTCCTCAGATATTAAAATTTATTGAATTACTAAAACAAAGGACAGATTTACATCATCCTAATAAAAAGAAGGGTTTACAATTAGATATTAAAGATTTAGATGATCCTATCCCAGAAAAATATAAGAAAAAAAAGAAAAAGAAAAAGAAGAAAAAGAAAGACAAAAGTACTAAAGCTAATGCTAAAATAAATAAGAAATCTAAGAGTCAAAAAATTAAAGCTCTTTCTAAAAGGTTAAAAAGAATGAAAGAAGAATAATTATTTTATTTCTATTTAAAATTATCTCTATTTTTACTACTATAATATACTATGAATATTATTTATAATAATCAAATGAAAAAACATCTCTTAGAAAGAAAATGGTATTTTATGAATTATTATCTGAAAGATGTAAATTATAATTTCATTAGAAATAAAATCTATGTTCCTCAAAACTTTATGATACCCTATGAAGAAAGATATGAATGTATCGATTTTAAACCAAATAGTGTAACTTATTTCCTAAAGAAGTCCAAATCCTCTCTAGAAGGAATTAATATTAATAAAAGTATTCCTTTTAAGGAAAGATATGAATGTAGAGATTTTTAATATATATATATATTATGAATAAAATGATGAAAAAAATTATTAAATACTTTTTTATACTTTTATTTACTTCATATATAATTTCTACTTTTTATTTATTTAATTATACAGATACATCATTTTTTGATAATAGTTTACTTGAAAATTTTACAAATTCACTGACTTTTTACATATGGATCATAATATTATTAATTTTTGGAGGTCAGCCATTTTAAAGTATATATTAATAATAACAAAATGATATAAAATTATAGAATCATCCTTTGTATTTATATGAATCATTCATTTTAAGAAAAAAATAAGTATAATTGATATATATTATTATTTGCGATAATATATTCTTATTTAAATCTATTCTTACATTAATAGATTTATGGAAAGTATAGAAGCATCTACTTATGAACAATATATTCCTGATTCTGAATCTAATAGTGATTATGATACTGATAGTGATGATTCTGATCGTATCATTCAAACTCATAATATAGGTTATCACAATGTTCATTATGATAAAAATGATACCTTTATAAATAATACCGATGTTAAAGATTATGAAAAATTAAGAAATGATTTATTCACACCAAAATTATCTAAAGTTCGCATTTTAATTGATAGTAAAAATATGGTTACACACAATGATAATAGAGATACTTCTAATTATGTTGTTGAGTTAGAAAATGAAAATAGTCCACATAATAATACAAATGGGTTTGGTAATTATAAAAATGTTATTGGTTTTCGTTTGATTAAAGCAATCATTCCTAATTCTGTTCACAATGTTAATGATAATAATAACAGAGTTGACTTATATTATGATTCATCAGAAACTAAATATGAAATTACTCTAACAAATGGTTCTTATACATTCTCTAAATTTGGTGATCATTTTAAAGATGCTTTAAATACTGTATTAGGCTCTACATCTTTTAAAATCAATAATAATACAGTTACATACAAATATGAATTAACTAATGGAACACAATATTTTTTTGATTGGAATATTCCTAATTCTGCTTGGCGTCTTGTAGGTGCTATTGCTCAATCTGAAACTTTGTCGGTTTATACATCTCCCCGAACTTTCCCAAATGTTGTCCAACATACAAGTCATTATGTTGATTTAGTTGTTCCCCAGGTACCATATATAGCGTGTAAGCATAATCCTAAAGGTAATCATATTATTGAAAGAATTCCTTTATCTCAAAATAGCGGTTCTTTAGTGTATCACATTAATGAAGAAATTTTTGAGAATCATTTTTTCCCGATTGAATTATCTAAATTAAATATTATGCTCTATGATGATACAGGTGATCAATTTTATGAATGTCAAAATAATGATAATTCTTTTGAATTTGAACTAACTATTATGAATTATTAATCTTCTAAATCAAAGAAAAATAACTGAAATAATCTAGAATTTTCTATTTTATCTCCAAAATATTCCGTTACACCGTGTACATTATGTGATTTAAATAATACTAATCTATTATATATATTTCCAACTCTGTCTACTTCTTCCCAAGGTTCAGGATCTGTAAATGGTTCATCAATTCTTTTAAACCAATCTTTTTTATTGAATATACTATTATCTTTTATTTTGTATTTTTTATGTCTAAAAATACTCGTTCCACAATTCACCGGTGCGTCTGGTGTCAAAAATACTATCCCCGCATATTCTTGGGTATCACAATGATAAACTATTTTTGTATCTTTAGGACACCACTGAAAACATCCATTCGTTAAATAATCCCATTCTCCTATATTTGATCCATTCTTTATCTTTTTATTTAATATCTCCTCAAAATATCTCCTTGTTTCAGCTGTTAATAATCTGTCTTTCTCACACCGGAATCCTACCGCTCCGTGATTCTCTTCTGATAAAAATTCTAAATCTAATGCTCTCCTTCTGATACTTTCCGGATCTTTATAAAAATTATCTATTACTATTAACTCTGGTATATTCTTATTTAATATTTCTTCTTTATAATTATCTCTTTGTAATATCCATAATATATTCTTATTTTCTTCAATTATTTCTTTTAAATTAAAATTCATTAATATGAGTTTTTCCTTTAAACATTCTATAAATTTCTTATTAAACCAATCTATATCATCTAATAACATATATCCATTTTTCTTTATTCTTTCTCCAAATTTTTCTATATCGTGAGTTAAATTCTTTTCCGTATGTTGTCCATCTATATATAGATAATCTATCTCACCTATCTCATCTATATCTACATCACAACTATTTTGCCTCTTCGTTATTATATTCTTTAAATCAAAATCTTCTATTAAATTTTGAAATATATTGTAGTATTTTTCTAAGTCAACTTTACTCCACCATTCATAATTTTCATCACTATAACCTGATATTGAATCTTCTGTTTTCCAAGAATCTATCGCATATATTTTATAATTATCTTTCTTATTTTTTAATTCTAATGATAATGGTAATATGCTCTTACCACCATATACTCCTATCTCAACACATCTTATATCTTTTCCATTAATATCTTTTATAATTTCTATTATTTTTCTACTCTTCTTTTCTGTACACCAACCCCAACTATTATATATTAAATCATAATATTTATATATATCTTTCACTTTATTTATATCATTGGATTTATTCTTTATTATGAATTTTAAATTCTTATATATTAACTCTCTATAATGATCATTTATTTTATGATCTCTTAATAAATCATAATATATATTCTTTGACTCATTTATTTTCCCTTTATTGAATCCACAATGTGCCTTTTGAAATAATAATTGATATTTATCAATATATCCTATATCTTTTATTAATCTTTTTCCACTTTCTTTATATTGTAATCCTATACAAGCAAACATATATGATTTTAACCAATTCCTTCGATAACTATGATATAAACTCATTATATAATATGCTTCTGGCCTTTGTGGATTTATAGATATTGCGTGTTCTATACAAGCCAGTTCTTTTTCATCTCGTGAACCCTGTTTTGATAAACATTTTGATATCTTTAACATACATTCATAAGATATATCTTCATTATTTGTATATTCCGCTGATCTTAAATAATATGAGATAGCTATCGCTGTATGTCCTATCAAATCATATTCATAACCCAAATTAAAATTATTCATATCATCATAGGGATTATTTATTAATTTTATTAGATTCTCCTGTAAGTTTTTATTATATAATTCATTTCCCATTAATATTGATGATATAATTATCTTCTCCTTTTAACACATCTTGTATGAATTCTTGTAAATCATTTTGTTTTATTCTTATTATATAAGAACCATTATCTTGATAACCAAATGCTATTAATATTTCATCATTTAATTTATCCATTCCTATACAAAATTCTATTGAACCTTTCATAAAATTAAATAATTCTGTCATTTGTATTATTTCATAATCTTTATTAAATATTATAAATCTATGATAATAATGAGCATTTTTATGACCATTTATGTTTTTTAATGTAAAATCTACTTCGTGTGTTATACATAAATAAGTTTCATCAAACCATTCTATTAAAGGAGTCCCCCCTCTTATATCATATTTTGTTTTGTATTTCTTCTCTTTAAGAGATATTCTTTTAGCGATTTTATTCTCTAAGTCTACATTGACTACTTCGGTAGGATCACTCCATTTTACAAAATGATATGGTTTAGTTAATACCGGCATCCAATTCTTTTCACAATATGAATATTTATTCTCCACTTCTATTCTCGATCTATTTATTTCTTTAACACTATCTTTATTTATATCTATCTCTGATAATTCCATTCTGCCCTGCCCCTCTGTTGTCGTATCTCTTCTAACACCACATAAATAATATTTATTAGACCATTTTACTAATCTAGCATCTTCTAATCCAACAAATGTCCATATCGGTTCTACATCTAGTTCTGAAGTATCTATTTTTGTATAACGTATTACTTCTAAACTTTCATTATCTAATTCACAATAATAATTATTTGTCTTTAATTCATTCACATCTTCACGATGATAATATGATATCGGTCCCTGATATACACTTTGATATTTTTGTTCATTTTCACATATATATAATGAATATTCCACGTGTCTTAATATAAGATGTATTTTATCTTCTTCAACCAATATCGATGGATTACATATACCCGTTCCATCTGTTAATTCAGCTGGTATTAAAATTGGTTTAATAACTGTTTCATAATTATTAATTATATATTTAACGATATTATCAAACATTTAGTAAAAAGTAAGAAATAAAAAAAAATTTATATTCGCAAATTATATATGATCTGTTAAACTATAATATTGTGAATATTCTGATGGTATCTCCTCATCATCTGTTAAATCTAATTTAACCCTTATCACATCTGTTAATCTACTGACTAATATTGGTTTAATATATATATACGATTCATATAATAAATTATTTTTTAATTCTGGTCTCATTATTGTTCTTGTGAATGTATCACTACCTAATAAATTAATACGGTTTTCTCTATCTGTCATATTAGGATAAATATTAACTGATATTATTAAATTTAAATTATTGTCTGATGGAGTTAAATCAGCGTTAATAGATATATCATCTATAATATAATAAGCATCAGTTAAATCATCATTTGTTATTCCCGAATCTGGAACCAAATATCCACCAATAAAACCCATTTATTCTAACTTAGATATTTATGAAGGTAAAAATATTAAACAAGTCGCGCCATATGCTGATGATGTATTATTATTTGTTGGTCTTTGAGGTGTTGTAACCGATGTTCCTGTATTAATAAATCCAGAACCTATATATTTTATATTTCCACTACTACTATTAGTATTTACATAACCACTTGTAGTATGATATGCGTAACCACCTACCGTATTTTTGAATATTATTTGATACTTACTGTTAGCTGTAACACTTATTGGAGATGATAGTGTTGTATATTTGTAATTTGGCGTTGTAGATGTACTACCTGTTCCCGCTACATTTACTGTTGTTAATGCTGTATTATTACCTAGTTGAAAAACACTGATTTTACCACCATAAAAATTATGTGCTCCAACTGCTACAATTTGTCCAGCAGATAAAAATTCTATTTGTGATCCCATTGAATATGTCTGCCACGCCACATTCGTATTTGAATGATTTAAATGATTATATCCACTCGATATTGGTGTAATACTACTCAATGATCCACTTATAGTATAATTTGTTGCTGTATGAACTGCAAATTCATACTGTGCCGAAATTTTTGTCCAACTAAATGAAGATTCTTTATTATTTAATGTAATATTTGGTGTTTCATTATTCGTGAATGTATTTGCTGGTATTGCTATTATACAATTCCCATTACCACTCGGTGTAAATGTTACTGTGTAAGTTTTACTCGAACCACTAAAATTACTTATTGAGCCATTTGTTAAACTTATATCCCCTGATGTAAAATTTGTAGTATTAAAATTACTAGTTAATGTAAATGATAATGAAGTTAATGCTGATGATGCTCCTGATATAACATCATTTGTTGTTATTGTGATAACAGGTGTCATATCTAAAAATGTTTTTTCACTAAATAAACTCATCTGTATATCCCCTGATGTTGGTATAATTGTTTCATTTGTAATTATTGTATTAATTAATACATTTGTTAAAGGAAATGACCGTTGATTATTCACTGTTCCCCAAATTATTCTAACTATTCCTGCACCCCCTGTAGCTCCACTTATATTTGTATCATCTTCAGCACCTCCTCCTCCTCCTCCATAATTACCACCTATTCCTCCTGACCCCCCTGTTAGGCCACCACTTCCAGCTCCTCCAGGATTATTAAGTGAACCACCACTACCACTATTCCCTTCACCATTTTGACCTACACCACCTCCACCATTATTTTGTGTTCCTCCAATACTTTGACCACCTCCTCCACCACCCCCACCACCACTACCACCTGATCCTACGCCACCATTTCCAGAACCACCATTTCCACCATTTCCACTGTATCCTCCGGCACCTCCGCCTCCTCCACCTCCATCATTATTCAAGGATTCTCCACCATTACCACCTGTCCCACCTCCATCTCTCTCTTGACCACCCGATGAACCACCTGAACCACCCGAACTTCCATTAGTTCCACCTCCTCCTCCACCTGCTGATAATAATTCTGTAAAACTTCTCTTTATTTTACTTGTGGTACCACTACTACCTGAACCTGTTCCTGATCCACCCGAACCACCTGGACCTGTTTCTATATCCAGTGATTCTCCTGGTGTAACCGTGAATGTTCCATATGCTAATCCTCCACCGCCGCCACCTGCACCACTAAAATTACTTGTTCCAGGTGACCCCGATGCCCCTCCACCACCCCCTATACACACCGCTGATACTTGTGTTACACCACTTGGAACTGTAAAAGTCCCATTAGATGTAAATGTACTCTCATAATTACTGTCTAATGTTATATTTGTTCCCAATTTACATCCCCTAAAAGATGATAATGCTATATTTTGACTACTAAATGTATGTGTTCCTGTTAATTGATCTATTAATTTTGTTCTTAATTCATTCAATCCTATATTACTAGTACCAATCACATTTGACATTTTATTATATTAATCTTTTTATTTTTTCTTTTAATTCATCTATATCATTTGAATTTTCTTTTATACACTCAATTAATAAAGGAACTATTTTTTCATATTTTACAGCCAAATATCCATTATTTCTCATTGTTGTTATTTCTGGTATTATTTTATTTATTTCTTGAGCGATTACACCTATATCTTTTCCCTTATATGGGTGAATTTCACCATCTTCAATCCACTCAAACATATAACCACTTATTTTTCTTAATTTTTCTATTGGATCTTTAATCTTATGAATATTTGTTTTTAATCTTTTATCTGATGAATGATATGCTATAATATCATTGGTAGCGATTATAGTTCCTTGAGTTCCTTGAGCACCTACACCAACACCTAGAGAATTTACCTGTGCATCTGAATTACTTAAGAACCCTCCATCGGCCCCCTGTAATCCTTGAATTCCTTGTGTTCCTTGAATTCCTTGAATTCCTTGAATTCCTTGAATTCCTTGAATTCCTTGAATTCCTTGAATTCCTTGAATTCCTTGAATTCCTT
>Ga0222714_10003463_pt1 | contig 16054 bp, 12 predicted proteins | sample C33_3DmetaG_FD_165048 | JGI IMG/M metagenome (GOLD analysis project Ga0222714, IMG submission 165048) | Estuarine water microbial communities from San Francisco Bay, California, United States - C33_3D | ecosystem: Environmental > Aquatic > Marine > Unclassified | place: USA: California...
CGATCGATTTGTCGGTGAGTTCCGATGCCTTGTGGATGCGTTCCAACTCCTCGGCGCTGCGGATCGTACGCATCATGCGGAACTGGCCGTTGACGTCCTTGAACATGGCGCCCGACAGGCGGTCCTGGAAATTCATGTAGTAGCGGTAGGGCAGCGAGCCGACGAGACCAATACGCATGCCGTCGAGCCCGCGCTCACGCATTACCTTGGAAACGGTATCGGAGGTATTGGCGCCCGCCCAGCGCACTTCGCGCACCGCCGACATGACGCGGGCCATCGGCACATGGTTGAACAGCTGCAGGATGACGACGGGGTCGCGGTCCGGCTGAAAAAGGACGAAGGCCTCTCGCGAACCGGGCCAGTCGGTCAGCCAGTAGACGTCGGACGAAAAGCGGCCGGTGCCGTAGACCAGCAAACCGTCGAGATTTTCACGGTCGAGCAGCGCAGCCACCTTGGCGTGGCGTGCCTTCATTTCGGCTTCGGAAAAAGCGGGAAAATCGGATTTCTGACGCATCGGTGCGCACCACTCCCAAAAAACGGGCCCCGCGACGGGGCTGCGACAGGTCTTTTTGGGCGCCCCCCGGGGGCGCCGGAGAGCAGGATACGCCGCGCAAAGCGGCTTGAAAACTGGCCTTATTTAGCCGTCTTGCGGCCGATCAGCTGAACCAGCCCCAATACCACGACCAGCCCCACCCCCAGCTTGTCGAGCAAAGGATCGGGAACCACGAGGGCAAAGCCCGCGGCAAAGGCCAACAGGCGCTCGACCAGCGTCAAACGTCGCAACGCATATCCTTCCAACGCCACCGAAAGAACGACCACCCCCACCGTGGCGATGGCAACGGCGTAGACGACCTCCTGCCAGGGGCCCAGCATGAGCAGGGCCGGCCGGTAGACGAACATGAAGGGGATGATGAAGGCGACGAACGCCGTGCGCGTGGCATGCCAGGCCGTTTTCATCACCGGCGACCGTGCCACCCCAGCCGCGGCGATGGAAGCCAGCGCATCGGGCGGCGTCAGAACCGCAAGCGTCGAATAATACATGACGAAGAAATGGCTCACTGCATTGGCGGTTTGCGGGTCGACGCCGCTCGCCTTGAGGAAGGCCTGGAGCATCGGGATCGTCACCGCCACCTGGGCGATATAGCTGATCGTCGGCGGCACACCCATGCCGAGGATGATCGATACCACCATGGTGATGACGAGACCCATCCCGAGAGTGCCGACAATATGCGTGCCCTGCTGGGCCAGCTTGACGCCGACGGAGGTCAGTTCGAACACGCCGATGATCATGCCGGCGCAAGCCGTGGCCACTGCCACCAGCACAGCGCCCTTGGCGCCGTTTTCCAGCGCGTCGAGAATGGCGCCAAGCCCCATGCGCGTGTCCTTGCGGAGCCACGAGACGACGACAACAGACAGGATGCTGTAAACGACGGCAAACTGGGGCGAGTAATCCTGCTCCATCAGCACGATCAGCAAGACGATCGGAATGAGAAGATGCCAGCGGCCCTTGAGCTGCGCCCGCCAGTCGGGCAGCTCCGACAGCGCCAGGCCCCTCGCGTCATAGCGCACCGCCGCCCAGTGCACGGTACAGAAAATGCCGACGTAATAGAGAATGGCCGGGATGGCCGCATAAATGATGATCTGGCCGTAGGGAATACCGGAAAATTCCGACATGACAAAGGCCACCGTCCCCATGACGGGCGGCATCAAGGCACCGCCCGTCGAGGCCGCCGCCTCGATGGCACCCGCCATGAAGGCCGGATAGCCTGATCGTTTCATCAAGGGAATCGTGACGGTGCCGACGGTCAGCACATTGGCCATGGCGCTGCCGGAAATGGTGCCGGTCATGGCACTCGAAATCACCGCGACCTTCGCGGGACCGCCCCGAAACCGGCCGACGAGGCCTATACTGAAATCCATGATGAAAGCGCCAAGCCCCGAGCGCTCGAGAAATGCGCCGAAGATGATGAACAGCACGATGTAACTCGCCGATGCCGCAAGCGGCACGGCGAATACCCCGGCGAGCGTCAGGAACTGGATTTCCACCACTTCGCCCAGCGAATAGCCGGCGTGGCCCAGCACCCCGGGCAGTCCGGAAATAAACGGAAAGGACAGGAACAGGATGGCGATCACCGGCAGCACCGGCCCGGTCACGCGGCGGCAGAGTTCAAGCAGCCCGGCGATGAAGGCGCAGCCGAACAGGAGTTCGAGCCACGTCACGTCGGAAACGAACTGCATCCGCCCGCCCATGACATAATCGACGTTGATGACCAGCCAGAAGAGCGGTACCAGCGCCGCGATGCCGACAGCGACGGCAAGGGCGCGCGATGCCCACCGCCCGGCAGCGCCGCCGCCGATGCGCGGATGGGCATAGATCATCAGCGTCAGGACCAGCGCGAAGATCAGGTGGATGCCGCTTTGCAGGATTGATTCGAATAGGCCGAATAGGGCGGTATAGACGTGAAACACCGACATCGCGATGCCGATGATCCGGATCGCGTGCGCCTTGAAGGCGGACGATGCAAGCGCCGATGCGGGATCGGTTGCGTGGCTCATGACGGGAAAGCGCGGACAAGCTGCGGCGCCCGGCGGGATGATGCCGGGCACCGCAAGAAGTCGCTTACTTCAACCAGCCGCGCTCGCGGTAGTACTTGGCAGCGCCCGGATGGAAGGGGCTGCCCACGTCGCGGGCCATATCCTTGGGATTGAAATCGTTGAGGGACGTATCGCCGACGCGAACGGCGTCGAAGTTCTCGGCCACCGCTTTGACGATCGCATAGGCCACCTTGTCGTCGAGCCGCTTACTGCCGACCACGACATTGGGGTAGGCCAGGGTTTCGACCCTGTTCGACAAGTTCTTGTAAATACTACGATTCTTAGGCCAAGCCGCAATGTAGAAGCTCGGGTCCTTCTTGGTGAAGGCCTCAAGCGCCGAACGGTCGATCTGCACGAGGCGGATCTTGCGCGTCTGCGCAAGGTTCATGAACGGCGCCATGCGGTCGGATGCCGCATAGAACAGGCCTTCGTAATGGCCGTCCTTGAGCGCTTCCACCGCTTCGCCGACACGCAGGTAGCCGATCGTCGTCTTGCCCTTGATGCCAAGCGAATCGGAGAGCTGCGCGAACACCTCGAGGATCGAATAGCCCTTCGGCGCGACGTTGATTTTGCGCCCGGCAATGTCCTTCACCGTCTTGATATTCGATTCCTCTGGCACGATCAGCACGACATGGAAGGCGTGCAGCGTGAACAGGTTGAGGACGTCGCCGGTCTTCGACTTGAACGGCTTGTTGCCCATGCGCCCGTCACGCAGGCTGGTCGACATCGAAATCGCGATGTCGGATTTGCCGGTCTGCACGCGCACGATATTGCCGACGCTGCCGCCCGGCTGAAGCGACACGCGGCCGATCTGCGGCGTCTTTTCCAGAACCTGGCCGATCGCCACCGTCACCGGATATTGCGAGCCGCCCTGATTGCCAGAACCGAAGTTGAGGTCCATCTTGGCCTGGGCGACCTCGTCAGCCGCCAAGGCCCCGCTCGCGCCCGCGAGCGCCGCCACCGAAGCGAACGCCACCGCCCTGATACAAGAAAAAGCCTTCGTCATTTCGAGCCTCCCCCGCTCTTGTGGCCGTTTTCGGGAAAAGTCTTTTCCCGCCGGATGACAAAGTTTAGACCCTGCCCCGGCTGGGTTACAACCACGGCAACGCCTAAAAGCGAAAGGGCGACCGCCAGCCGGCGGACGCCCTTCGAAAGGCTCGCTCTCCCGCGGTTCAGCCGATTTTCTTGGGCACCGCGACCGTGACCAGGGCGACAATCATGAAAATCGCCATCAGATAGAACACCCATTCGGGCTTGCCGATATCTAGCATGTAACCGAAGGGAATCGGCGCCACGGCGCTGCCGGCCGCAATTCCCGCCGAGACGAAGCCGAAGACCTTGCCGGTTGAGCCCTTGGGTGCAGCCGCGCGCAGCATCATGTCGCGGGCCGGGCGGATGATGCCGTTGCCGATGCCGTTGATGGCCATCAGGGCAAACAGCACGAAAGCCGGCATGTTGATCATCGCGACCACGACCGACACGACCGCAAAGACGATGAAGGTGGCGCCCGCCACGAGATCATGGCGCTTGGTACGGTCGGCGATTTCGCCGCCGAGAAGAATGCCCAGCGCCGAACAGAACAGAAAAGCGGTCAGCGCTGTCGATGCCGTTTCCAGCGGCGTCGCGTGGACGGCGACGATGGACGACACGAAGAAAGCCGACATGCCGCTAGACGTCATGGACAAGGCCATGAAGAACAGGAAGAAGGTGATCATGGCGCGCGAGAACAGAAGTGCGAGACCGCTCTTGACCGAAGCGTCGGGCTGCGGCTCCGCCGCGGCGGCCGCATCGTCTTTTTTCTTCGCCTTGGGCAACGCATCGTCGTGCAGGCTGTTCCACTGGGTGGTCAGGGCCAGCATCACCGCGATGCCGAAGGCACCGGCACCTATGCAAGCCCCGCGCCAGCCGAACTGCTGGGCGAGGAACACGATAGTCAGGGGCGCGACTGCCGAACCGAGATGCCCGGCGAAGGTGTGGATCGAGAACGCGCGTCCCATGCGGTTGGGACTGATCGAGGAATTCAGGATCGCGTAATCCGCCGGGTGGAACACGCTGTTGCCGGTCGCGGCAATGATGCCAAGTGCCGCCAGCAACCAAAAGTTGCTAACCAGCCCCATGGCGCCGAAACCGAGCGCCATCATGATCAGGCCGAAGGTCAGCACCACGCGGGCGCCGTAGCGGTCGACCATGAAGCCGACCGGCACCTGGCTGATCGCAGACGAGGCGTAAATCGCCGTCATCAGCACGCCGAGCTCGGTGAAGCTGACCCCGAATTCCTGGCGCAGCAGCGGAAACAGCGGCGGCAGGACGAGGAAGTAGAAATGGCTCATGAAGTGGCCGGTCGAGATGAGGCCGAGGATCTTGTAGTCTTGGCGGGCGGAACCGGCAGCGGACGCTTCTGACGACATGGTTGACCTTGCTTTTGTTCGTTTTCGGGCGGCGCAAACGGGCAGAGTTTGCCCATGCACATGATAATCCTTCTACTCTAAGCCCCTATTTGCCCCAAGAAAAGCCCCCGCCCCTGCCCCAAAAACAAGTCGCGCGCGGGACGGACCCGCGCGCGACCGTTTCCGCACCTGGGCGCGGGAATGCTTACTTCTTATTCTTCTGGCTGGGCAGGATCGCCTTGGCCTTGGCAACAATATCCGCGGGCAAGGAATAGATTTCCGCGAGCGTCTCCTGCGCTTCCTTGGCCGTCATCGAACTGATCGGACGGCCCGTCTTCTTCGATTCGGCCAAAAGTGCCGGATCCTTCATCGTTGCATCGAAAGCTGCGCGCAGGATGTTCAGGCGCGCGTCAGGCACATCCTTGCGGGTGATGAACGGGCGGCCGATTTCGCCGGCCGCCGTCAGCAGCTTCACGATCTGCTTCCTCTCCGGGGTCGAGGCGAGGTCGCCCGCATAGACGAGACCCGGGAAGATGCCTTCGGGCGAAGACGGCGACGACTTCATCAGGAAGGTCAGCTTGTTGTCGCGAACCCAATCGTCGGGGACGCTGGTCCAGTCGCCACAATCGCCGTCAAGCTCGCCGCGCTCGATGGCGATCTGCTTTTCTTTGGAACTCTTGTAGCCCTTCACCTGCTTGAGCGGCGCATCGAACACGCCGAGAAGCATCGCCTGGTTGAAGTAGGATGCCGAACCGACGCCAGTCAGGCCGTAGTTGATGTTCTTCGCGCTGCCGAGATTGGCTGCGTTCTTCACGGTTGGGAAGCGGCTTTTCCATACGTAACAGACCGAAACGTCGCGGTTCATGGAGCCGATCCACGCGAAGTCACGGAAATCGATCTTCATGTTCTTCGGCGGGCTGACCAGCGAATTGGTGATCTGGCCGAAGTTGAAGATGACGATCGCGCTGCCGTCCTTGGGCGCCGCGGTCTGAAGATACTGCACCGCCTTCAGGCTGCCCGCGCCCGGCATGTTCTGGACGATCACCTGAGGCTTGCCCGGGATATACGATCCCATGTAGCGCGCCAGCAAGCGGCCATAGGCGTCATAGCCGCCGCCCGGGCCGAAGCCCACCGTGATGCTGATGTTCTTGTCCTTGAAGGCGTCCTGCGCCCCTGCCGGCATGGCCTGGGAAAGTCCCAACGCCAATGTTGCGGCCGCAAGCATCGTGCCGCTCATCATCCTGTTCATGATTTTACCTCCTGCCCTGTCGTCATCGGGGATAGACGGTCCCGCCGCCATTGGCTTGATCATAGCCTTGCCGGCGCGCACCGGGAAGCAGGAAGGGAGCATGAAAAAAGGGTGGGATCATGGCCCCCGCCCTTATGTTCGGCTTCCCGTGCCCGTGACCAGCCGCTTGACGGGCGGGTCGGATTTGCCCCCTTCGCCCGCGTCGGTGTAAATGCGATTGCGACCATCCTTTTTGGCGCGATAGAGGCAGGTGTCGGTACGCCTGAAGAGTGATTAGGCGTCATCGCTCAGAATATTCAAAATGGCGATACTCGACGACAGGGTCACATCGCTCATCAGGTTCGATTCGTGCCGAACACCCATGGCCGCCAGGTTGCGGTTGATGGCTTAGATCCAAAACTTGGGCTTGCTTATCTTTGCCGAAATGGGAGATACCGGCGACGCTGTGGTAAACGAATGCCATTATCGCAGTCCTAAGCCGCGGCGGCGGATTGCCCACTAGGCGGGCAACGCGTGAAAACCGTGTTCGCCGCCGGGTGCGCAGATTGGGGACGCTGCCTTCTATGGCAACATAATTTCCTTAAACATATAAAACTTATTTTTTAATCATGCATAAGCGGGAATTATGCGGGTGAAAAGTTAAAAAATAAATCTTTTAAATAATAACAATTAGTTATGTGACTCCTAGCGGCCCCGGAGCGCCTCGGGCGGCAGTTTGGGCGTTGCGCGGCAAATGGCGCCTTCGTCGCTGGCACTGAAGGTCCCGGTCGCACTTCCTTCAAGGGTGCCATGGTCGAGCCATTCGAGCGCCGCGCGCCGCTGTACGTGGCGGCCCTGTTCCCACATCATGAAGTGTGACGCACAGGCGATCTGCAGGAACGCCTTGTGGTTGCCGCCGATGTCCCGATAAAGACCGATGTTCGATGCCAGCAGGCGGTCGCATTCCCCCGCCATGACCAGCGCAGGCACGGCAAGGCGCGCCGCACCCTTGCGCGTCCAGCCCCAGTAGCTGCGATTGGGGCCACGCAGGCCGCCCCAGGTAGCGCCGACGGGATCGGTCTCGGCGCCCGCCCGCCACACGGTTTCGAAAATGCTTTCATCCTCAAGCTGGCCCGCACAGCGGATATTGGCGCGCCAGCGCATGTTCTCGCCATGATCGCGGGTCTGGAAGGCGCAAGGGTAGCCCGGCTCGGGCAGCGCCGCGGGCGGATTGTCGTCGCCGTTAGGCAGGTAATTGGATGACGCCCAGATGACCAGCCGCGCCACCTTTTCAGGGTGACGCAGCGCATAGGTGCCGGTGCGAATGCCGCCGCCCGACCAGCCGATCAGGTTGACGCGTGCGACCCCGCGCAGGCCCCGGATGAAATCGACGACAGCATCGAGATCAGCGGTTTCCGTATCGGTGGTGACGAGGCGATGGGGATAGGGTACCGGTGCATCGAGATCGGCCGCAGACAGAATTCCGGGCGCGAGCTTGGCGCGGTCCTCGGGCGCGAGATTTCGAGGATCGGCCTGCAGCGCAAGGGCCGAACGCCCATGACCGGTCATGTCGAGACAGAAGACGTCGTAGCCCGCGTCGGCCAAAGCCTCCATCCAGCTCATGCCTGGATGGGGACAGTCGAAAGCTACGGTCGAGGGCCAGAAACCGCCATGCACCATCAAGACGACGCGCCCTTCCGGGGCGTGGCCGTCCGGCGCATCGGCGATCACGGCGGGAACCTTTTCGCGCAGGAACTGGCGCATGGTCTGGCCCGCGATGGCGGGCACGGTGGAGATATGTTCGACGTAGCGGTCGATGGTGCGGATGTCTGTCATGGCGGCAGTCTAGACCCACCGGCCCCGCCCGCGCTATTCCCCGCGCTTTGGCCGTGGCACAATCGGCAGCATAACAGGGAGAAATGCCATGTCCGCGCGCACCGCCACCGTCGGCTGCATCAAGCCGACACGCCACTCGGGATCCCATGCCGATCTCGTGCGCCTGCTGCCCGAAGGCATCAAGACCACGGCGCGGCGGCTCAACATCCGCCGCGGCACCATCGGCGAATTCGAGTCCGTCATGGCCGATTACGAAGTTGAAGTCGCACGCTTCGCAGCCGAGGGCGTCGATCTGATTCACCCGGAAGGCACGCCGCCGTTCATGCTGAAGGGGCTCGCGGGCGAACAGGCCATCGTCGCCCGCTGGCAGGATACCCACGGCGTGCCGGTGTTCACCTCCGCCATGTCCCAAGCCGATGCCTTGCGCGCGCTCGGTATCGCCCGCTTCGTCGGCGTCGGCTATGACTTCGAGGATACCGAAATCGTCGCCCGCTATTTCCGCGACGCGGGTTTCGATGTGATCGCACTGGACCGCCCACGCACCACCGCCTGGGAGGACATCGACAACCTTCCCGCCGAGCGCGTGTTCGAACTGATCCGCGATCTCGCCCGCCGCCACCCCGGAGCCGAGGGCATCTATATCCAGGGCTCCAAGTGGCGCGTGCTCGATATCGTCGAGCGGCTGGAGAACGAGGTGGGCCTGCCGGTCGTCCACCCGGTCACGGCGCGCTGCTGGGAAATGCAGAAACGGACCGGGATCGAACGCCCCCTGGCCGGTTTCGGCCGGCTGCTGGCGGCCCTTCCCGAGCGGGTCGGCTGACGCCGGATTCATATTTACCCCGCCCGCACCGGGGCATTATCATCGGGGCAATCCGGGCCCCAAGGCCCGCAATGATAAGTCCGATCAACGAACCCCGGGGAGGCCCCGCAGATGACACCGCTTTTCGCCCGTATTACGTCCGCCGTCGCTGTACTCGCGGTAGCGGCGATCATTCCCGCTGCGGCTTCAGCCCAGAGCGTCCAGTCCTTCTATACAGGCAAGACGATCCGGCTGATCGTCGGCTCGTCGGCCGGCGGCGGCTACGACACCTACGCGCGTGTCATCGCCCGCCACATGGGCAACTTCATTCCGGGCAAGCCGGGCATGGTGGTGCAGAACATGCCGGGCGGCTCCAGCCGGGCGGCGGCCAACCACATCTACAACGTCGCACCCCGCGACGGCACGGTGATGGCGGCGGTGTTCTCGGGCATCCCGGCAGAACCGCTGATGAATCCGAAGTCGGCAAAGTTCGACGCCCTCAAATTCACATGGATCGGCAGCGCCGCGCGCGATTCCCAGGCCGGCATGGTCTGGCATACCGCCCCCGCGCAGACGCTGCAGGATGTTCTGACGAAGGAAATGATTGTCGGATCGTCGGGCGGCGCAACCTATGACTTCCCGATGCTGGCCAATGCCATCCTCGGCACCAAGTTCAAGATCATCTCCGGCTACAAGGGCACGAAGGAAATCGGCCTTTCCATGGAGCGTGGCGAAGTGCAGGGCAATGCCGGCACCACCTGGTCATCCATCAAGACCCAGCACACCGACTGGCTGAAGGAAAAGAAGATCAAGGTCTTCGTACAGTACAGCCGTACCGCGCACCCGGAACTGCCGAATGTGCCGGTGATGCTGTCGCTGGCCAAGACGCAAGCCGATCGCCAGGCGCTCAACCTCGCCTTCGCCCGCCAGGACTTCGCGCGGCCCTATGTCGCCCCGCCGTCCCTGCCCGCCGACCGCACCAAGGCGTTACGCGATGCCTTCAACACGGCGATGGTGGACAAGACCTTTCTCGATGATGCCACCAAGCGGCGGCTTGAGATCATCCCGCTGAAGGCCGAGGAAATGATTGCCCTGATCGAGGACATCTACAAGACGCCCAAGGACGTGATCGCCCGCGTGCAGGAGATCATCAACGTCGATGCGGCGGCCCGTAAGAAGAAAAATAAGAAGTCAAACTAACCTCAGGGGAACGATTGCCATGTCACTAGGCAATGCAGCACGGCGGGCCCGGGTGCCCGCCGTTCCCATGCAGCCCATCGTCGATCCCGCAGGCTGGACGCCTGCGGAATTTCGCGAGGCCGAGCCTTGGGTCCTGCGTTTCTCCGACGATGACGTTGCCGATATCCTCGACGCCGTCGCGCGGGTCGAAAAAGCGAGCACCGATCTCGCCTGTATCGGACGCGGCGATTTCGACCTGCCCGTGGCCGGCAAGAGCCTCGCGCGTGTTTACGACGAACTGACCGATGGCGTCGGCATCGTGCAGGTGCGCGGCCTGCCGGTCGCGCGCCTGACGCGGCGCCAGGCGGCGATCGCCTTTCTCGGCATGGGCACCCATTTCGGCAAGCGCCTGTCCCAGAACGCCCTTGGCCACGTGCTGGGGCATGTGAAGGACCTCGGCTTCGATTACGACGATCCGCGCGCGCGCGGCTATCAGACGGCGGCAGCGCTCGGCTTTCATACCGATCCTTGCGATTTCGTGGCGCTTCTGTGCCTGCGCACGGCCCAGTCGGGCGGCGCCAGCCGGGCGGTCAGTTCGGTCAATCTCTACAACGAGATGCTGAAGCGCCGCCCCGATCTGGTGGCGGAACTGACGGCGGATTTCTACTGGACGCGCCACGGCGAACTGGCCCCGGGCGAGAAGCCCTACTACCTGATGCCGGTGTGGTCCTTCATCGACGGCTATTTTTCGGGGCGCGGCATTTCGACCCATATCCTGAAGGCCCAGAAGCTTCCGGGCGTGCCACCGTTCACCGCGGCGCAGAAAGAAGCCATCGAGACCTTCCGCGCCATGGTGCAGGAACTGGCGGTCGATGTGCCGTTTCAGGAAGGCGATTTCCAGATCCTGTCGAACCACGTCATGCTGCATTCGCGGCGCGACTACGTCGACTGGCCCGATTTCGACGACAAGCGTCACCTCCTGCGGCTTTGGCTCGGCAGGCCCGAGTGCCGGCCGCAGCCGGAACTGGTGAAAGAAGCCTTCCGCGGCATCGAGGTAGCGGGCTTTGTGCCGCGCGCGCCGCTCGAGGCCGAAGCCGAAGCCGCCTAACAGCAGGAAACAAAACCCGGAGGAACCCATGAACCGTTACCTGATCACGGCGGCGGCAGCTGCCCTTGCGGCCATGCCCGCCGCGGCCAAGGCACAGTCGGCCGGCGATTATTTCAAGGGCAAGACCATCGAAATCCGCGTCGGCCACGGCGCCGGGGGCGGCTACGACGTCTACACCCGCGTCATGGCCCGCCACATGGCGGCGCTGGTGCCGGGCAAGCCGACGATGGTAGTCAAGAACATGCCGGGCGCGGGCGGGCTCAAGCTCGCGGGCTATCTTTACCAGGGCGCGCCGCGCGACGGCTCCATGTTCGGCCTGTTCGACCGCGGCGGCGTCATCGAGCCGCTGCTCGGCAACAAGGGCGCCCAGTTCGATGCGCGCAAGTTCAATCCGATCGGCTCCATGGGCAAGCAGGTCGCGACCTGCGCCGCCTGGCACAAGGCCAAGACGACGACCATCGAAGGCGCGATGAAAACCTCGATCATCGTCGGCGGCACCGGTCCCAGTGCGACGACGACCTACCCTGCCATTCTCAACGATGTCGTGGGCACGAAGTTCAAGATCATCTCCGGCTACAAGGGCAGCCAGGAAATCCTCGCCGCCATGGAAAAGGGCGAGGTCGAGGGCGTCTGCCTGTCATGGCCGACCCTGAAGGCGGCCAAGCCCGACTGGGTGCGCGACAAGTGGCTGGTGCCGCTGGTCCAGATTTCGTTTGCACGCCATCCGGAACTGAAGGGCGTGCCGATCCTCTCCGACGTGGTGAAGGACGAGGACGCCAGGAAGATGCTGACCTTCTTCTTCGCCCCCAACGAAATGGGCCGACCCTATTTCGCCCCGCCCGAAGTGCCGACCGACCGCGTGACGGCGCTGCGCCGCAGTTTCGATGCGACGATGAAGAACAAGGCGTTCCTTGCCGACGCCGACAAGGCGAAGATGGAGCTTGATCCCGTCACCGGCGAGGAAATGGCGAAGCTGGTGGACGAACTTTACGCCACCCCCAAGACGCTGACCGACCGCGTCGCCAAGGCGCTGTCGCCGTTCCGCGGCAAGAAGGCCAAGAAAAAATCGAGTTGAGGCCAAGGCACAGACGACAAAAGGCGCGGGGGGGCACCCGCGCCTTTTTCGTTTTCTCAGGCCGCAACACCTTCATAGCGCAGGATGAACAGCCCCCACTGCTTGTCGGTAATAAAGACGTTGCCGCGCGCATCCACGGCGACGTCCTCGGTCTGGGTGACAAGCGCCGTGCGCGGCATCGGCCCCGCCCGCCGGTCGGGAACGGGCGGCACGAACCAGCCGGTTTCCACCGGCCGGCGCGCGTCGCGGATGTCGAAGGCGCGCAGGCCCGCGTTGAACCAGGTGTAATAGACGATGTCGCCGCGCGCCTCGACGAAGGGGTTGTGCAGTTCCTGGTTGGTATTGTGCGGCCCGAAGCGCCCGCCCTTTTCGCAGTAATGGCTAAAGGCGGCGCCGGCGGGCGGCACGGGCTCGGGAAAGAAGGATTGCAGGCGCGGGTGGGCGGGATCGCGAATGTCGATGAGGGCGACGTAGTTATAGGGTTCCTTGTCGCAGCCTTCCTCATGGGCTTCCGACGAGACGATCAGCAACTCGCGCCCCGGCACCGGCAGCACCGTGTGCAGGCTCTGCGGCCCAGCATGGGCATCGCCGAAGGGCGGCACCATGTCGAGGCGCCCGACGATCTTCATCGCCGCCTTGTCGGCGGTGTCCAGCACCAGCACCGCGGGCGCGTAGCCGAGATAACCCGTGCGGCCGTCGGTGCTGATATTGAGCGGTCCGTGAAACCCGACCGGCGCGCCCGCGGGCGGCGCTTCACCATCCTTCTGGCCGGGTAGCCAGAAGCGTCCAGCCTCTTTCGGGTTGCGGGGATCGCGCACATCGAGGGTAACAAGCAGGCGGCTCGAAAAGCCGGGCAGCGCCGCAGACAGGTAGGCGTAGTCGCCCCCCGGATAGATATTGCGATGTGTCCCCGTTGACCCCGTGAGCCAGCGCGACAACTCGCGCGGGTTTTCCGGGTCCTCGATATCCCAGAGGATGACGCCTTCCTCGAATGGGTGGGCGGGATCGCCACCCCAGGCGGGTGAGACGCGCTGCAGCGCCGTCAGCATCAGGTTGCCGTGCAGGGTGACCTGGATAGTCCAGGTATTGGCAGGACCGGGAATGAACTTCACCAGCCGAGGCACGTCCGGATCAGTGACATCGACGATGCTCCAGCCCTGGTGCCAGAGATGGCCGAGGAAGAGATACCAGCGCCCGTTCTTCTCGGTGATGGCGATCTTGAATGCGCCACGACGCCCGCCGAGATCGTTGTAGCCGATGGGCCGAAAATTCTCCGCCTGCCAGCCCGCCGGAATCCGTTCCGCCGCCGATGTTGCGTCCATGCCGTCCCCCTTTGCGCCTTCTTCTTGGGCACAAGCCTAGGCGCGCGCAGGCACGCGGGCAAGGGCGACGGGATATTCCGGCGCGCTCAGACGCTACTGTCGCGAACGATCACGTTGCTGAATTGCCAGGGATCGGAGATGTCGACCGAATCGGGGAACAGGCCCCCGTCACGGTCGCTGAGCGGCGTCCAGTCCGTATAGACGCCGACCACCGGGCCGAGATACGGCCGCTGGATCTGCAGGCAGCGGGCGAAGTCGATCTCGTCGACCTCGACGATGCCGGCCTGAGGATTCTCCAGCGCCCAGACCATTCCGGCGAGCACGGCGGAAGTGACCTGAAGCCCCGTCGCGTTCTGAAAAGGTGCGACGCGGCGGGTATCCTGGATCGAGAGCTGGGAGCCGAACCAATAGGCGTTGCGCGAATGGCCGTAGAGCAAAACGCCAAGTTCGTCGGAGCCATCGAGGATGTCATGCTCGTCGAGGATCATCCAGTCGTCCTGCGCGCGCCACTGGCGGCCTGCCAGCTCGTGCAGCGACAGCAGGGCGTCGTCACAGGGGTGATAGGCGTAGTGGCAGGTGGGGCGGAAAATCAGCTTGTTGTCGTCGCGCACCGTGTAGTAGTCGGCGATCGAAATCGATTCGTTATGGGTGACGAGGAAACCGAGCTGGGACTGCGCCGTCGGTGTCCACGAACGCACGCGCGTGCCGGCACCGGGGCGCATCAGGTAAATGGCCGATCCACAGCCCGCCAGGTGGCGGCGGCCTTCGGGGGGCAGCGCCTTTTCATGGGTGCCCCAGCCGAGCTCGGCGGGCTGGAGGCCTTCGGCAATGAAGCCTTCGACCGACCAGGTATTGACGAAGATGCCGCGCGGCTTCGGCGTGCGGGCGCGCTGGGTATCGCGTTCGGCGACATGCACGCCCTTGACGCCCAGCTTCCACATCAGCCGCGCCCAGCCTTCGCGGGTCTTGGGCGTCTCGACCGCTTCGCCGCAATCGGTGGCGAGGTTGAGCAGCGCCTGCTTGACGAGCCACGACACCATGCCCGGATTTGCGCCGCAGCAACTGACCGCCGTCGGCCCGCCCGGCTTGCGCCGGCGCAGATCGAGCAACGATTCGCGCAGCGCATAGTTCGAGCGCGCTTCGGGCGGCATATGACGGTCCGTGTAGAAACCGAGCCACGGCTCGATCACCGTGTCGACGTAAAGCGCGCCCAGGTCCTTGCACAGGTCCATCATCGCGACGGAGGAAACATCGACCGACAGATTGACGATGAAGCCCGGCACCGGGCCGGCCGTCAGCAGGGGCGTCAGAATATCGCGGTAATTGTCACGGGTCAGCGGCTTGTGGACGAAGGCGACCTTTTCGCGCTCAAGCATGTCGCGATGACTGTCGTCGGGATCGATGACGGTGATCTTGGAATGGTCGCAGGCGATATGGCGCTTGATCAGCGGCAACGCGCCACGGCCAATGGAGCCATAACCGATCACCACGCTCGGCCCATCGAAACGGGCATGGATTGGCCAGTCGGTCATCGAACCTTCTCCCTTTTTTTACGATTGCGCGCTTTGGAACGCTTGCGCGCGGGATTGAACGGTGATCAGGCGGCGACTGTCGTCGCGACGGTACCGCGGGCCTCTGGCGAGGCAGTGGCGCCAAGCACCACCGACCGCGCCAGACGGCGCAACGGCGGGCGAGGCAAGATCATGCCGCTGGCGCCCGCGAGGGCACCCGGCACCAGTTCGAGCCCGAGGAAACGGGCACGGTCGACCGGCCCGGGCAATTCCAGGCCGGCGGTCAGGCGGTCGGTGAAACCGAACCGCGCATAGTAAGGGGCATCACCTGCCAGGATGACGGCGCGATGGCCGCGGCGGGCCGCCTTTTCAAGGGCGGTCACGACGAGCTGATGGCCGATGCCGCGCGAACGCAGGTCACTGGCGACGCCAAGGGGTCCCAGCAGCAGCGCGGGGCCGGCCGAGCCGGCGATGATCGGCCACAGCCGGAGCGTGCCGACCAGTTCGCGTCCTTCGAGCGCGGCAAACGCCAGCCCCGGAGCGGGATGCGCGCCACGGCGCAGCAGTTCGCACGTCTTGGCGAACCGCTCCGGGCCGAAGCAGGCATCCAGCAGGGCTTCACGCGCAGGTACGTGCGCGGGCGCTTCCCGTCTCAGGCGGATCATCGAACCGTCCTTAGATCACATAAGCCTGCAACGGACTGAAACCGTTGAAGGCGACCGAAGCATAGGTCGTCGTATAGGCGCCCGTCGCCTCGATCAGCAGTTCATCACCGATCGTGAGCGAGACAGGCAGCGGATACAGGACCTTTTCATACAGAACGTCCATCGAATCGCAGGTCGGGCCCGCGATCACGCAAGGCTCCACCGCGTCGCCGTCGCGCGGCGTGCGGATGGGGTAGCGGATCGCCTCGTCCATCGTTTCGGCGAGACCGCCGAACTTGCCGATGTCGAGATAGACCCAGCGCACCTCGTCCTCGTCGCTCTTCTTCGAGATGAGCACGACCTCGGATTC
>Ga0222714_10003464_pt1 | contig 16051 bp, 17 predicted proteins | sample C33_3DmetaG_FD_165048 | JGI IMG/M metagenome (GOLD analysis project Ga0222714, IMG submission 165048) | Estuarine water microbial communities from San Francisco Bay, California, United States - C33_3D | ecosystem: Environmental > Aquatic > Marine > Unclassified | place: USA: California...
CCGTCGCTTTCATTGCTTTTGAGCAGGTTGCGCGTTACGGGGTTGAGCAATGGGGCATGCACGAATTTTGTTGGATGAGTCTCTCTTTCTTAGGCTTTATCGCGCTGATTGCTTGGCGTGGGCGTAGTACGGTTATGCCAAAGCCCGTTGCGCCGCCGCTTTTCCCCACGCCGAAGTGGCGTGGCTTGGGGGGCAATATGTAGGTGTGAGTACGCAGGCGAGCGTGGCGCGACACCCGCGCGCTCGTTATGGTTAGAGCGACGTGAGTACCTCAAGCGAAACCCGCTCGGCGGACTCCAGCGCGCCCTCCATGCCGCGACTGCCGATGGACGTATGCTCGCCGCAAAAGAATAGACGCTGGTGCGGCTTCGCCAGCGCGGCGCGCAACTCGGTGACTTGACCCGGTTTGAAGATCGCCCAATCACCCGCTGAGAAGGGGTCGGTCGTCCACGAGTGAGTGGCGGCCACTTCAAGCTGACCTTTGGAGGCAGGCCGGAGCCGGGCAAACTCTGAAAGCACAAGTTGTTTGCCCGCCTCGACGCCGAAGCGATCGACGTAGAGACCATTGAGTCCGCGGCACCAAACGGTGAGACTCGTGATTTCGTCATCACGAGCACCAAATCTTTGAGGCAGCACGAGGCCGAGCGGACCATCCGTCCACATCCCTGGCGACAAGCCGTCGTTTTCCCAAAATGGGCGCTTAGCCACCAAATGAAACTGGGTGATGGGAATGTAGCCGAGCGTATGAATCGCTTTATGTTGCGTCGGTTCCGGTAGGGGTGTGATAGCCACATTACGAAGAGTCGAAAACGGCATCGAGCACACGACAGCCTTTGCGCGATGTACCCGTCCGTCAGCCGTGGTGACCGATGCGCTACCCGGTGTCGTGTCGATTGCCACCACGGTTTGGTTCAATAGCAGATCGCCTTTGAGGCGGGCCGCCATAGCCATCGGTAGGCGTTGATTGCCTCCTTTGAACACACCCACCAAAAGTCCCGGTGGAACTCCAGGTGTTGTGGCTTGCGCTACCGGCGTGTTCCCCGCCGGCGCGTTAGATGCACCCGTGCGAGAGAAAGCCATGATGGCGCCCCGATTCACCTTCTGCCAGTAGTCTGAAAATGCTTGTTGTAACAACGACACGTCGTACGCAGTGGTGCCGTAAGCGATGTTGGTATTGAACCCAAGATCAATCATTTCATTGGTTGCACCGTGTGCCGTCAGGAAATCGTGCACCGAGATATCATGTTTGGCGTGCTTCGGATCGTGCCAATTTTCCAAATCCGTAAACGGCAGATGTTTCTGAAACATCGCATCTGACCAAGTCCACGGTAATTTCTGGCGCATCTCACCTTGAAAGGGATTTCGCGGGTGAGTTTCCCACGCACGAGTATCCACGCGCTCGCCGCCCAAGAAAAATTCTTGCCCTAGGCGACTTCCAAAGAGTCGTGGCGCTAAATTGACGACCTCTACGCCACTACGATTCGCTGCTGCGATACAGCGACCATAAGCATTAGCGATGGTATTGCCGCCTACTTCGGGATTTCCCGGAACATCAAACAGTGAGTACACACGGCCGCCAACTCGATTACGCCCCTCAAGCACACGCACTCGAAGACCATTTTCTTCGAGCGTCAGAGCGCTTTCTAGGCCCGATAGACCTGCGCCGATCACGATGACATCCAATTCTTTGTCAGTTGCCGTATAGGCCAATCGGGATGCGCTGGCCGTCGTCGCAAGCGCGACAGAAGAGGCGACAAACTGGCGACGATTCAGGCTCATTCCAACCCCTCCTGCAGCCTACACTGCAAAACGTGAGACTCCGTGATGGAGCCGATCAGCAGCATATCGTGATGGACAGCTCCAACACTACCGGCGGATATCAGCTCCCCGTCATTGAAATGTGCCGTCAACCATTCACCGGCGAGCAGGTCGGCGGGTGCAATGCCGGGCTCATCGGAGATAAGCTCAGAACGAGGGCTGTATTGCATGATCAAGGACGGCGATCGGTGATCCGGATCACCAAAATGTCTGACGAGGTCCAAGAGTTTCGGGTGGACCGCGACCCAGAGCAATCCTTTGCCATCGATATGAATATTGTCCGGCGAGCCTGGCGTCGGTAAATGACCAATGATCTCTATGTCGCCCGTTCCCGCATTACGCTCAAAAATGGCGATTCGCTTACCGAGCGTCTCAGCGGCAAAAAGCCAACGACCATCGAGACTCATACCGAGACCCACGCCTGTTTTGACCCCGGTTGCGACGACACGAGCTTGTTCGGCCTCGGGCTGAGTGCTATCAAAATAAACTATGGTTGAAAGACCGCTACGAAATAGTGTCTCGCGCAGGCGCTCAAAGCCGTTCGTCGCACCTTTATCATTGACTAAATAAAATTGACTAGGACCCGTCGCGACAATGGCGTTAGGCGAATGGAAGAGGGGGCTCGAAAAAGACGCGACGGGTATAAAAAATCCACCCGACGAGGGTTGCTCGAAGACCTCAATAATGTGACTTCCATCTGGGGGATGACTGATCACAAACAGACGATAGCTGCCGTCACCCATCGGATAAAGGGACATACCGTGTGGGCGAAAACCTACGGGGATTGATCCGAGCGCAGAGAGGGGAGCGGCATCCGGATCGTTAAGATCTAAGATACCAATATCGCCATCTTTGGCAGAGCCGGTGATGAGCCCACGTCGATCAAGCAAAGATAAAAATGCGAGCCCGCGCGAGCGATCAATCTGGATATCTTCCGAGCTTGCGCTTAACGGCAGACTCCGGCAACGATGGTCAGTGGTGGGGGGTAGCTCCGTAAACCAGCCACCGAAGCGTAGAAAATCTAAGACTACTAATGCAAAGAGTAGCGTCGCGACCGCAAGCGCCCAAGCAAATCGGCGTAGTCCGATTTTAAGAGCGCTAGTATTGTTCGAGGACACTACCAAACCCCTGAATCGAATCGTCAATGCCGCTGCGACGAAGCGCGTCCCAATAGGTAATGGCATTGATGGCGAGCACAGGCTTTGCGAGCCAGCGCTCTGCCTCTGCACAAATCCGAATCGCTGCTAAGTTGGTGCCAACTTGCACGATGGCGTCGATGTCTTCGCCACCGAGCTCTTGTAAGCGGCTGCGAACTCGCTCGGCGGGCGTATGCGCAATTTGTACAGGTGACGGACACTTTAGGCCGATGAGTCGACGAACTTCGAAACCCGCTTCCTCAAAATATTGCTGGACCTGCTCGTCACCACGTGGTTGGTGAGGGGTTAGTATCGCAATCCGTTGGGCGCCTAGTCTGCGCAGAGCCGCCGTCGTCGCGGTAGATCCCATGGAGACACCCACTCCCGCTCTTTCGGTCAATTCAGCTTGTAAAGCATCCGCGCTTTTAACGCCGCCCCAAAAAGCTTCGAGCGCAACACCCATGATGACGTGGGTAGGCTGACAGGTCATGACTTGATCAATTGCGGTGCGCATCCCCTCTCGCATCGCCTGCACGTGTTCCATGAACGCTTGCTCGCTCGTCAATGGTCTTTCTTTGATACTGATACGAGCAATGTGATTGGTGACGCCGTAAGGGCGTAGTTGCTCGGACTCAGGCTGGCAGCTGGTATTAGTAGAGGGCACCACCAGAGCGATCCGCCCACGAAAGCCAAGTTGATCTGTCATGGTGCGTAGGTGCTCCCGCCATCTACCGTCACGGAAGCGCCGCTCATGTGTGCCGCAGCATCCGAAGCCAAAAAAATCACATGACGCGCGACTTCATCTGCGGTCGCAAGACGTCGCAGCGCTGCACGACGTAGAAAATCCGCCTCGGCTGCTTCCACGGTGATGCCGTCACGCTCGGCGGCTTGCTGCATGAGGTTATGCCACCGGGGTGATTGCACAGGTCCAGGGTTCACAGCATTGATGTGGACCCCGTGCGGACCCAGTTCCTTTGCGAGTCCGTGTACTACCGCTAAAAGGCCGGAGTTAGCCACAGCGCCTGGCAACATACGCGGTTCAGGTTGTCTGGCTGAGTTACCGACAACGAGCACAATTCGTCCATGGCCCTGTTTGATCATGGCGGGTCCGACAGCACGTAGTGCGCGTAGAGTGCCAAATAATTTTGCTTCGAGGTGACGTTGCCAGGCCGCGTCATCGATTTCCCAGAACACACCACCCTGGGCGGCGCCGGCAGCGGAAATGAAGACATCTAAGCGTGGAAAGAGCGTTAGCGTATGTTCAATTGCGTCATGGGTCGACGCAGTGCTCGCGAGATCCCAGGGTAGAGGGGTCGCTGATGCAGCGCCATTTCTTAAAGCTTTTTCCTGTAAACCCTGTAGTGCCTCGAGATTCCGCCCCCCGAGTATCAGATGGGTGCCTTCTTGGGCCATCGCGAGACTAATGGCGCTGCCAAGTAGTCCGGTTGCACCAGCAATCAGTACAGATTTATTTTTGAGCGAAAGGTCCATTGAGTTAGATTTTTTGTCTCGCGAGTTTGGCACCCGCTCCAAGAGCGCGTAGTTTGCCACGCGCAAGCTCGGCTGATAGCGGCGCCATGCCGCAGTTGGTGCAGGGCAATAATCGACTCGAGTCGACATGTCGCGAGGCTTCCAGAATATTGTGGGCAACTTCTTCGGCGGACTCGAGCCGCCCAGGCAGGACTTCGATAGCACCAATGAGTAATTCTTTGTCGGGAAGCAGTCTCAATACATCATGCGGTACTTTTGAGCCTGCGAACTCCAAAGATACTTGTTGTACACTGCTAGCGTTGATCCAAGGGAAAATCTGCTCGTACTGGCGCCAGCTCTCGCCGAGAGTGGATTTCCACTGAATATTTGCTTCGATGCCATAGCCGTAGCAAATATGTACGACCGTGGTTACTTTGAGACCTCGCATGGCTCTTTCGAGTGCTGGGAGCCCCCATTGACGAACTTCTTCGAGAAATACATTGAATGCGGGTTCGTCAAATTGGATGACGTCGGCGCCTGCAGCTTCAATCGCCAAGGCTTCTTCATTTAATAGTTCGGCAAAGCGCATGGCCATATCTGCGCGCTGGGCGTAGTGGGCGTTGGCGAGGGTGTCGCACAGCGTCATAGGGCCGGGTAACGTAATTTTCAGAGGTAAATGGGTTTGGCTGCGCAGCCAACGCGCATCGTCTACATGGCGCGGCCGCGGTCGAGAGAGTGGACCTGTGACGGTGGGTACATCGGCCTCATAACGATTATTGCGGATACCCATCCGGGTTTTGAGGCTCCAGTCGATTCCCTCGATGTCTTCCAAAAAGCCGTGTACGAAGTGGATACGAAACTGCTCGCCATCACCGACAATGTCGAGACCCGCGTTTTCTTGCTCGCGCAGCCATTCGAGTGCGGCACGCCGTTGTCCGTCATGCAGCGCGTCACCGCTTAGGCGCCAAGCCGGCCACAGGGTTTCGGGTTCAGCTAACCAATCGGGTTTGGGCAAGCTGCCCACGGTGGTGGTGCGAAACATGTGCCCATGCTAGCAACCGCAAGGGCGTGAGCGCGTCTAACAGACTGCTTCGTGCTCGCAAGGCGGATGCCAAAAGGAAAAGGGGCAGGCTTTGCAGCCTGCCCCTTTCGTGTCTTCCATGGACGGGGGTGTATCCATACTCCGGACAATCCTTGTCCGGTACAGCTACTCGGACGAGTAGCCGTGTCCTGACGAAGACGAAACTTAGTTGGGGATGAGCACCGTATCGACCGCAACCACGACGCCGTTATCAGCGATGTAGTCACCCGTCACACGAGCACCGTCAACCCGCACTCGACCTCGCTTCAGCTCAATGCTCACCTCTTCACCCGCGGCCGTCTTGGCGCTTCGCGTGCGCTTGAGATCAGACTCTTCCATCGCGCGGCCCGCAACGACGTGGTTCGTGAGGATCTTCACGAGCTGGTCCTTGTTCTCTGGGCGCAGTAACGCCTCGAGTTGCTCAGCGGGCAGCTTGGCGAACGCTTCATCCGTCGGTGCAAACACCGTGACGGGGCCACCAGCCGTGAGCGTATCTTGCAGGCCAGCGGCTTCGATAGCTTTCGCCAGGGTATTGAAGTTACCCTTCTGCTTGGCCACATCGAGAACCGTGTTGGTGCCCGCGGCGGCTGCAACCATCGATGACACACCTAAAACCGCCGCAGCGAGCGTCGATTTGATATTGAAAACCTTCATGAGCTTTACTCCGTTGTTTTCAGGATTGCGACCTGCGTTCCTGCTGTCGCCTGTCCTGTGACTTCACGAACAGGATGACATTGCCCCGAGAGTCTGTCAAGATGTTGTACATGTTTAAGTTATACAAATCATGAACAAAGTGGCAGCTCAGGCGGGTATCAGTGGCCAGTTCACCATCAAGGCCGTTGCGCAAGCGACGGGTCTGACGGTCGAAACCCTGCGCGCATGGGAGCGACGCTACGAGGTGGTCCAGCCCTCACGCGATGGTTCAGGGCGAAGGACCTACTCCGCCTCAGATGTCGCGCGGCTACGCCTCCTGCGTTCAGCCACCGAGCTCGGGCACACGATTAGTCGTTTAGCCCAGCTCGCCGAGGATGAGCTTGCCAAGCTCGTCGCCGAGTCGGGCGGCCAGGCACGATCCGCCGTAGCTCGCGGTCAAACGTATGTCGATCGGGCCTTGGATGCCACGCTACATTCGGATCCCTCTGGAGTGGAAGAGGTGCTGACGTCTGCGCTGGCTTTATTACCCCCGAATGAGGTGGTGAACTCGGTATTAGTCCCCCTCGTACGCGAAGTCGGGGAGCGTTGTCATCGCGGCGAGGTGTCGATCGCCCAAGAACACATGGTCACCGATATCGTCAAAAGATTGATTATTTCGGTGTCGCGCGGCTATTTGCGCTCAGATCAGGGTCCGTGTCTTGTGCTCGCGACGCTCTCAGGCGAGCGCCATGAACTCGGTATTTTGATGTGCAGCTGGTTGGCCGCTACCCGTCGCTTCCGTACCCATTATTTGGGTGTGGATTGCCCGGCTGAGGAAATCGCGCGTTTTGCCCTCGAAGTGGAAGCTCGCGCGGTATTAATTTCTTTGGTGATGCCAGAAAATGAGGTGCCCGCGCTTGATCAGCTCGCGCGGCTCGCTCAATCGCTAGATGGTCGGTGCGAAGTCTGGGTTGGAGGCATTGCAGCGCGCATGGTGGCTTCGGCCGAGATCCCCTCCGGTTGCGTGTTGCTACCCACCGGGCTGGATTTTGAACAGCGGCTCGATTTACTCGCTGCGCAATATTACAGCTAACAAATTACCGCTACGGCTTACCGCTTAGTGTGCTTCGAATAAAACGTGCGATGCCATCACCGTCTGGGTACCGGGTGTGGTTCGTAGCGTAGGGGCCGCTTTCCACTCCGCAGTGATAACGATAGGGGCCGGCCTCTAGCCAGAGCTCATCGGCGATCCCCCACTCTTCGAGCCCGTCGTTGCTGAGTATGCGAACTCGGTCAAGTTGGACTTCAAAGAATAAGTTTCGATGATGAATGATACGTTCCACTTCCAGTCGGGCTGCGCTCGTATCCATGGTTGATAACGCGCTCGGATTGTCTATGTGGATAGGCAAGGAAACCGCTGACGTCCAGGGTGGCAAGGTTCGCTGTGACGGTATATCAGATTGCCCTGCGCTTTTTTCCCGCCAAATCAATCTTTGTATGTCTCGCTCGGTGGTATTAAAGATTTCTGGACGGGCATAGGCTTGGCACAGGGGCTCCAAGTGCGCAGCCCCCGCCCAACCCCAAATCCTAACCACTCCGATCGGTATGGCAACGACCGATAACCCTATTAATAGATAGGGCCGCCAGCGCTGAAGCGACGCCCAGCGCGTAGATGGTAAAACATCCGTCCAAAATAACACTAAGAGTGCTAATGGCACTGCCGTAATAATCAGCACGACAGCGCCCAGCGTGAGCTCGCTCATCGCGAGTCGACCCGCTGAGTCTTTAGGCTATAAATAAAAGTACCGGTCAAAGAATGAATCGACTCAGATCCTCGTTCTCGCACAAAGCCCCCAGACTCGTGTCGACATAGGCGGCATCGATCTTTAGGTGCTCGCCTTGTCGATCAGATGCCTCGTACGAAACCTCTTCGAGTAAGCGTTCCATGACTGTGTGCAGTCGTCGCGCGCCGATGTTCTCGGTCCTTTCATTGATTTGGCAAGCGAGCTCCGCTAAGCGACGCACGCCATCCGATAAAAACTCAACCTCGAGACCTTCTGTTTGTAATAACGCACGGTATTGCACGGTTAGCGCCGCATCGGGCTCAGTTAATATCCGAACAAAATCTTCGACTTTCAGTGAATCGAGTTCCACACGGATCGGGAATCGTCCCTGCAATTCAGGAATCAGGTCGGACGGCTTGGCGACATGAAATGCTCCCGAGGCCACAAACAACACATGGTCGGTTTTGACGGGACCATATTTTGTGTTGACCGTAGAGCCCTCTACAAGGGGCAATAAATCGCGTTGAACGCCTTCACGCGATACGTCTGCACCATAGCTATCTTGGCGACGGCAAATTTTGTCTATTTCGTCTATGAATACGATACCGTTTTGCTCTGCATTACGAACCGCTGAAGCCCTGAGTTCTTCCTCATTGAGCATTTTTGAGGCTTCTTCGTCAGTCAGTAGTTTTAGTGCATCACGAACCTTATGCTTTTTCGTGCGCGCGCGCCCAGCGCCTAGGTTCTGGAACATGCTTTGCAGCTGTTGTTGCATTTCTTCCATACCAGGCGGCGCCATGATTTCCATACCGAGAGTGGGGCTGGTGAGCTCGATTTCGATTTCACGTTCGTCTAACTGCCCCTCACGCAGCATTTTGCGGAATTTTTGTCGAGTTTCCGCATCGCGGGGTTCGCGTGGCTCATCGGTAGAAAATCCCATGACGCGTGGACGAGGTAGGAGTGCATCAAGAATCCGCTCTTCGGCGGCATCGGCAGCGCGGTCAGCGACTCGGGCGAGTTCAGCTTCGCGCGTCATCTTGACCGATAGGTCAACGAGTTCTTTGACGATGGATTCTACATCGCGACCGACGTAGCCGACCTCGGTAAACTTCGTAGCCTCTACTTTGACAAAAGGCGCATCCGCTAATTTAGCAAGCCGCCGAGCAATTTCGGTTTTGCCGCAGCCGGTTGGGCCAATCATCAAGATATTCTTAGGGGTGATCTCAGGTTGCAGCGCGGCATCGACTTGCATCCGACGCCACCGGTTTCGCAGAGCGATCGCGACCGCGCGCTTCGCCTTATCTTGCCCAATAATGTGTTTGTCGAGTTCGGCGACAATCGCGCGAGGAGTGAGGCTTTTGACGCTCATCCCTGTAGCTCCTCGATCACGAGATTACGGTTGGTATAGATACAGATGTCTGCTGCAATCCCCAGCGCGCGTTCGACAATATCGCGGGCACCGAGTTCCGTATTCTCAAGTAGTGCGCGAGCACTCGCCTGTGCAAAAGGGCCGCCCGAGCCGATCGCGACCAGATCATGTTCGGGCTCGATCACATCGCCGTTACCCGAAATCACGAATAATTTTTGAGGGTCGCCCACCAGCAGTAGCGCCTCAAGTCGACGAAGATAGCGATCGCTGCGCCAATCTTTGGCAAGTTCAATCGCAGCGCGTGTGAGATTGCCAAACTTATCTAACTTGCCTTCAAAGCGCTCAAATAAGGTGAATGCGTCGGCGGTGCCACCCGCGAAGCCGCCGATGACTTTCCCTTGACCCAGCAAGCGTACCTTACGGGCGTTACCCTTCATTACCGTGTTGCCCAGAGTCACTTGCCCATCGCCGCCGATGGCGATGACGCCATGACGTCGTACGCCAAGAATGGTGGTGCCATGTGGATTGAACGAGTCAGTCATCGTTTTCGAGCCCTCGGATGTGACTGGTCATAGATGCGGGCAAGATGTTGGAAATCAAGATGCGTGTAGACCTGCGTCGTCGAGATATCAGCATGTCCTAACAGCTCCTGTACGCCGCGCAAGTCTTGGCTTGACTCGAGCATATGAGAGGCAAACGAGTGTCTAAATAAGTGTGGATGGACATGCACGGGGAGCCCTTGCTTACGCGCCCAGTAAGAGATGCGTAATTGAATACTGCGCGAAGTCAGGCGTTGCCCGCGTTGGCTGACGAACATGGCCTGCTCGCCGATACGCGCCCAGTCATGGCGAATGGCAAGCCAGTGTCGTACCGCCTCCAGCGCCTTCGCGCCCACGGGAACGATCCGAGTTTTATTCCCTTTGCCCGTCACCCGAACGGTCTGGTCTCCCAAGTCCAGATCTGTGAGATCTAGCGAGACGAGCTCCGCGAGACGTAGTCCTGAGGAGTAAAAGAGCTCCATGATCGCCAGATCACGCTTCGCGAGCGGTGTGTCGGCTGAGAACGATAACAAGCGTGACATCTGATCCACGTCGAGAGTAGTCGGTAGCCGACGCGCCGCTTTGGGCGCTCTGACATCGGTGCCCGGGTCGCGGCTTATTAAACCTTCTCGGCCAAGATACTTAAGAAAGCTACGTATAGCGGATAATCGTCGCTGCACGCTACGCGGTGAGAGTCCACCCGAATGGCTGCGCGCCGCAAACAATCTTAGGTGCTGCTCGTCGAGTTCTCGCCACGCGTGAACACCCGCTACCTCGCACCACTTCAATAAGCATTGTAAATCCCGTTGATAGCTGAGTGCGGTGTGCGGCGACAGCCGCCGTTCATTCGTCAGGTGACGAATAAATTGCTCAACGCGTGCGACATCGGCGTCTTGCACCGGCTTAATCCACAGCGCTCTGGCCGTTTGTCGGGGTGTCTGTACGGGCGAGGGCGGCAGACAAGAGTTCGCCGATACGCTCAAGGAAGTCCGTGCTGATGCCTGGCGCAAAGCGAGCCGCCTCTGCGCTCGCTAGCCCAAGAACAGCGCGATCGGCACCGGGGCCGATCGGGATCAGCGCCATCGAGCCAATGCGTTCCGCGATCTCTTCTCCGAAGACACTTTGCCGTTGACTCAAAGAAAAATGCCCGCACCGTGGCTTACCTGCAGAGAGCCACTCGCGAAAAAGCTCGCTCGATTCGAGAAACACATTTAGGGGAATCTCAAAGTCCTCCACCATGGAGTTCGCGACTTGGAGGCGAACCTCCTCGGTGGTACGTGCATGCAGTAGGCGCACCGTAAGTTTGTGAATGCGTGCCGCGAGTTGCTCGTTATTACGTGCATTTCGCACGAGTTCCGCTAAGCGCTCACGACTGGCTGCCTGTCTTTCGCGCAACACCTTCACCTGACGTTCGACCAGTGAAACGGTGTTTCCCTCGCTGGCATGCGGTACATGAAGTGCTTCCAATAGCTCTGGATAGTCGACGAAAAAGTCAGGGTGCTCAGCGAGATATTGACGGACCTCGTTGGAATCGGTCATAGCGGTCTCCACGTCAAAAAAAGATTAGAGATGATTCAGGGGTATCGTTGAGCAGGCACTCAGGCACACGGAATCTCTATTTCCCCAATGAAAACACGTATCGCTTCGCCGGTCATCCATAAAGGGCTTCCCAGGCCTTGCCATTCGATTTGCAAGTTACCGCCCGGTAGCTGGACTTGAACCTGATCGTCGAGTTGTCCGGCGAGATGTCCTGCCGCCATAGCCGCGCACGCGCCAGTGCCGCAGGCCTGGGTTTCGCCTGCCCCTCGCTCATACACTCGTAACCGAAGTCGCTGACGGTCAAGCCTTTGAGAAAAGCCTACGTTAGTACGTTGTGGGAAATGAGGATGCGACTCAAGTAGCGGCCCGAGTTCTTTGACATTAGCGGTATCGATATTGGGAACATCAATCACGATATGGGGATTACCCATCGATACTTGGATGAACTCCACTCGAGTGAGATCGGTGTTGATGGATTGTCGCGGATGGGCCGGAAATTTTGGTTCCCCCATGTTAACCGCAACACACCCTGGGCTCGTAAAGCGCGCGATGACCTCGCCGCCTCGGCTTTGCAGGCGGATCACAGCGTCTAGTTCGCAACGTCCATTCAGTCGTAGCCACTCTGCGACGCAGCGGGCGCCGTTACCGCATTGCTCTACTTCACTGCCATCTGCGTTGAATATTTGGTAACGAGCGCAGGCCGAGGGTTCCGTCGCAGGCAAAATCAGTAACGCCTGATCAAAACCGATACCGGTATGGCGATCTGCCCATGCTCGCCATATGCTGGCGTGCTGCAAGATTGGCAGTTGGTCTAAGACTTTGACCTCAATGACCATGAAGTCATTGCCGAGGCCATGCATTTTGCTGAACTGCAGCGTGGTATTGGGCGACATCATGACATTACTTCATGAGAAGCGCTTTAAGCGAAAAATGGCGGAGATATCGTCATCACCATGACCTTGCTCGATTAATTCTTGGTAGTCGCGCAATGTATCTTCGATAACTGGCAATGCGACTCCATGAGCTGCTGCCATCTCGCGACAAATTCGTAAATCTTTGGCATGCAGTCGAACTTTGAAGCCGCCCGTGAAAGAGTCTTTGGCCATCCAAGGGGCTCGATTCACAAAGTACCAAGAGGATCCTGCGCCTTGACCCAGTGTTTCGATGACTGGCTCTAAGGGCAGCTGCTCAGCTTTGGCAAAGGCCATCGCCTCGGCGACAGTACGAATAATGCCAGCACAGAGAATTTGATTGGTGGCCTTAACCGACTGACCGGCTCCACTCTCGCCGAAATGCCGGATCGTTTTGCCCATGGCTTGCAGGATCGGTTGTGCACGGGAAAATGCGGTCTCGGGTCCGCCGCACATGATGGCGAGCGTTCCGAGTCTTGCGCCTTCTACGCCTCCACTGACTGGGCAGTCGAGAAAGTCCACTTCCTGGGAGGCGAGGATCGCAGCGATCTCCCGTGCCGTACTCGCGGCGACGGTGGAGCAGTCGATGACTAGACTTCCCCGACGAAGATGAGCCCGCATCGAGGCGACAACCTCTCGCAGATCATCGTCTGCTGAAACGCAGATCACGACGCAGTCGCATTGACCCGCAAGTTCTGCCGCCGAGGAGGCTGCCGTGCACCCAAGTTCGGTGGCGAGTGTCTGTGCTTTATCTACCGATCGATTCCAGACCGCGTGCAATTGCCCTGCGCGGGCGAGATTGCTCGCCATCGAGCGTCCCATGGCGCCAAGGCCGATGAATCCGGTTTTCATCCCAGAATCTTAGCAGCAGTCAGCCACGCACGCTGTTCATGCAAAAAAATGGGGCGGCAGTCTTGCGACTGCCGCCCCCAGGTTTTACAGGGGACAACTGTAAATCGAAAATCAGTTGTTGGTGTAGGCGCGCTCGCCGTGGCTGACCGTATCGAGGCCTTCGCGTTCTTCTTCCTCCTTGACGCGTAAGCCCATCGTCATATCGATCAGCTTAAAGAGTACGAAGCTCACCACGCCGGACCAGGCGATCGCGATCAGTACGCCCTTGGTCTGAATAAAGACCTGCGTGGCGATGCTGTGATCGATGCCTACACCGCCCAAGGACGCGTCGACGAAGATTCCAGTGCCGATAGCGCCGACGATACCGCCGATACCGTGAATACCAAACACATCCAGTGTCTCGTCATAGCCCAAAGATTTCTTGAGCCCTATCACGCCCCACAAGCAGGCGATTCCCGCGATGAAGCCAAGAACGATAGCGCCCATCGGGCCCACCAAACCTGCGGCTGGAGTGACTGCCACCAAACCGGCGATAGCGCCCGAGACGACACCGAGCATAGAAGGCTTTTTGTTGAGCACCCATTCCGCAAACATCCAGGCGAGCGCTGCAGCGGCAGTGGCTACGATCGTGTTCAGCAGCGCCAAGACGGCGATGCCTGTGGCCTCTAGGTTGGAGCCGGCATTGAAACCAAACCAGCCAACCCATAGTAATGAGGCGCCTACCAAAGTCAGAGGTAAGTTGTGCGGAGGCATGGGATCGCGGCCAAAACCGAGGCGCTTGCCAATGACCAAAGCGCCGACCAGCGCTGCAACGCCCGCATTGATGTGGACGACTGTGCCGCCGGCGAAATCCAAACCGCCATCTTCAAAGATCAAACCGCCGGTCGCCCAAACCATGTGTGCCATGGGCAGGTACGATAAGGTGAACCAAAGTACCGAGAACACCAACAGCGCACTGAACTTAATGCGTTCCGCAAAGCCACCAACGATCAGGGCGGTGGTGATACCTCCAAAGGTGAGCTGAAATGCGACGAACACGAGTTCGGGAATTACGACGCCATCGGTGAAGGTGGCAGCAGTGCTATCAGGCGTAATACCTGCCAGGAACAGCTTCGAAAGATCTCCGATCATCCAGTTGAAACTGCCTCCATCGCCGAATGCTAGCGAGTAGCCATAAACAACCCAAAGAATGGATATCAAAGAAAATATGGAAAATACTTGGGTCAGCACCGATAACATGTTTTTGGTTCGGACGAGGCCGCCGTAAAAGAGCGCAAGTCCGGGTACAGTCATCAGGATCACTAGCAGCGTAGAGACCATCATCCAGGCGGTGTCGCCTTTATCGGGTACGGCAGCATCCTCAGCAAGGGCTAGACTGGGTAGTAACGCCGCTGCGAGAGCCAATCCCCGTCCCATCCCGACTGCGGTAGTGCTACCGGTGACCGAGCGGGTAGACGGATCTTTGGTCCCAGACCCGTTGAGTGAAGTCATCATGCTGTTCATGCAAGTTCTCCCTGTCGTCATTTATTCAGATCATCCGTAGTGGGCTGATCCGTATGGCATTCATCAAAACGTCTTTACAAGCAGTGCGACGCTCAGGCCGCCGCATCGCCGGTTTCGCCGGTGCGGATCCGGATGGCTTGATCCAGCCGCGAAACAAAAATCCTGCCGTCGCCGGGTTTGCCAGTTCGCGAGACATTCGCGATGGCTTCCATGACCGGTTCGGCGATGCTGGCTTCGACCGCGATTTGCACCATCACTCGCGGCATGAATTCCACTTGTAAATGCTGTCCGCGGTAGTGCTCGTCGTGGCCGTCTTCTGTGCCGTAGCCCTGTACCTCGATCACTGTCATGCCTTGCACACCGAGTTGCGCCACGGCGACCTGTAGGTCGCCGAGTTTGAACGGCCGAACAATCGCGCATACCAGCAACAACGTTCATTGCCTCATCGAGTCCAGTGCAAAATAGGACCATGAGCGACTAATGCGCCCGACATCGCGCTGCCGGCACGTTATCCTTGACGTGCAGTTCAACGCTTGTCGGGGGTTTTGCAGATTCCGTGCCAGTGCCAGCAAGGCACGAAAAACGGGTTTTGCGCTAATGGGGTGGTGTGATCGGTGTGCCGTCGCACCGTTTTGGCGCTTAAGTGGTCAGTCTGTGCGTCATCTCGGGGCAATAGGGAGTGAAAAATGAATTTGCGAATTGAGGATATTGCTCGACGATTAATCGAGGCACTGCCGCCAGGTGTGCACGGGGTACGTGAGGATTTGGAAGCAAATTTTCGAGCTGTATTACGCGCCAATCTATCTCGTTTGGATTTGCTGTCGAGAGACGAGTTTCTTGTGCAGGCCAAGGTACTGGAGCGCACCCGCCAAGAGCTCAACCGCCTCGAAACACGGCTCGCTGAATTGGAGGCGCGTTTGAGTGGGGTCTCTCAGTCACCGGAAAAAGCAGAACGTTCCACCGATCATCCCTAGCCGCGGCTGATCGGGCTCATGGGTGTGGCAAGCCTCGGCTGTCGAGCCCAATTCGGTCTCGACTCGATCCCTATCGAGGTTCAGGTACATCTTGCTGCCGGCTTACCCCAATTTAACGTGGTGGGTCTTGCCGCCACCGAGGTCAAAGAAAGCCGCGAGCGAGTGCGTGCCGCACTCGTACAATGTGGTTATACGCTGCCGCCCGGCCGGATTACTGTGAATCTCGCCCCCGCCGATTTGCCTAAAGACAGCGGGCGATTTGATCTGACTATTGCGCTCGGTATCTTATGGGCCTCTGGGCAGCTTCCTGAGCCTCCTACAGCCTGCGAGTTTCTCGGCGAATTGGGGCTAGATGGAGCACTGCGTCCCGTACGTGGAGCCTTGCCGACAGCGATAGCGATCGAGCGAGCAGGGCGTCGGTTGATTGCGCCACAGGGTAATG
>Ga0222714_10003465_pt1 | contig 16048 bp, 13 predicted proteins | sample C33_3DmetaG_FD_165048 | JGI IMG/M metagenome (GOLD analysis project Ga0222714, IMG submission 165048) | Estuarine water microbial communities from San Francisco Bay, California, United States - C33_3D | ecosystem: Environmental > Aquatic > Marine > Unclassified | place: USA: California...
GGCCTTGTGCGCCTTGCGATGAGCCTTGCGGTGGCGGGAAGCCTTGCGGCCTGCGTTCAGCAGGAGCCACTTGAAGAGCTGCCCCCGCCCGAGCCAGTGTTTCTTGAAGGCTATGGACCGATCGAGGATGACGGCTATCAGCTGCCGGGCATACCGACCGAATATCTCGAGGGGGCGAACCACAAGGTTCTGATCCAGTATCCAGGCGATCAGGAGCCGGGGACGATCGAGATCGATCCCTTTGCCAAGTTTCTCTACTACGTTCTCGACGATGGCACGGCCCTGCGTTATCCCATCGCCGTCGGGCGCGAGGGCAAGGGGCTCCGCGGCACGACCGTGATCCGCCGCAAGGCGGAATGGCCCGGATGGACACCGACCGCCAATATGCTTCGGACCGAGCCCGAGGTTTATGGCCCCTTCGCGGGCGGTATTCCGGGCGGCCTTGCCAGCCCGCTTGGAGCGCGAGCGCTTTATCTCTACCGCGGCGGCAAGGACACCTATTTCCGGATCCACGGCACCAATGATCTGGGATCGATCGGCAATTCCGGCTCGACCGGATGTATCCGGCTCTTCAATCAGGACATCATCGATCTTTTCGACCGGATCGAGATGGGCACCAAGGTAGTGATCCGGACCTATGAAGATTCGGTGCGGATCGAAGGTGAGGAGCTGGCGAACCGCGGCGTCGAGCTGCCGCCCTATGTTGCCGATCCAGATGCGATTTTTGAGGCGGTGGCTTCCGATACGGGACCGGATCTGAGCGAAGGCTAAAGCCGGATCACGTAGTCTTTGGTCGTGGTCTCGACGACTTCCCACGTTCCCTTGAAGCCGGGGCGCAAGATGAAGCTGTCGCCCGCTTTGACGTGGCGGGGCTCGCCGCCGTCTTCGGTCAGGATCGAATGGCCCTCGAGGATGTGGCAATATTCCCATTCGTCATAGACGATCCGCCATTTTCCCGGCGTCGAGCGCCAGAGGCCGCAATAAAGCCCGTCGCGCTCTTCTGCGTTCCAGGTCGTGAACTCGGGCGCGCCGGAGATCAGCCGGTCGGGGGCAGGGGCGCCGGTCTCGGCGGCGGCGGCGTCGGGGGTCAGGCGAAGGAAAGTTTCGGGCATGGTCGGCTCCGGTTTTGGGTCTTTGTATTCCGACCGATAGTGCCTAAGTCTAAAGGCGTCCACCGGACGGGAGGGGGAGATGGCCTTTTTCAAGCTGATCGTTTTCGGCTATGCGGCGCTGACGGTCGTCTATGTCAGCCTGTCGCTCTATTTCCGGTCGGTCCACCGGGAGAACCTTGAAAAGCGCTGGGACAGGGAGACGGCAGAGGGCGAAGACCTTGGCGCGCGCGATGGTTTTGTCGACGCAGGCTTGATCGAGTATCGGCAAGGCCTTGGCCGGCGTTTGATCCTTCTGGTCTATATCGTGCCTACCGTCGCTGTGCCGGTGATCCTGTATTTGATGAACGCCAATTGATGTGCCGTTTTTGAGGGGCAAAAGATGAAATATGTGAAGATCACCTTTCGGGTCTTGCTGGTTCTGATCGTGGGATCCTTCCTGCACTATGTTCTGCCGCAGCATGATCTGGCGAAGATCACGTCGACTGAAGTGATCCGGACCGATCTTTCCGGGTGGAACCGGGTCTTCTATGCGCAGGCCGACAGCGGCGGCGCGGACCTGGCAACCCGCGACCTGCGGTTGATCAATACTCAAAAGCAGAAATCCTGGCTTTTCGGGTTTGTCCCGCGCGATGCCGAAGGGGTGATGGTCTATCGCAATGAAGACTCGGGCTGGATCTGGCCGCCCTATTTCAAGTTTGACAGCTCTGACCTTCAGGCAGAGGCCCAGGCGATCGCGCGGGGAGATCAAGACCAATGGGTCGTGATCACCCACTATGGCTGGCGCAACCGGTTCCTGTCGATCTATCCCAATGCGGTCAATATCCGGCTTGTGGATGGCCCCGACGTGCGGATCATTCCGTGGTTCAATATCTTCTTCTTTGCCTTCCTCGGTCTTGCGATCCTGTTCCTGCGGGCCGCATGGGCGCAGTTCCGCGAGCGGATGATGGATCCCGCGCTTGAAGAGGTGGGCGACCGTTGGGACGTGATCGAGGCGGGTGCCGCCGAGAAGCGGTCGCGTCTCAAGCGCTGGTTCGCGCGGCTCGGGGGCAAGTAGGGGGCGCTGCCCCCTCGGCCCGTGCGGGCCTCACCCCCGGAGTATTTGGGGCCAAAAGAAGCCTATTCGCCGTAGGGCACCCAGATGTTTTTTACCTCGGTCGAGGCGTCGAGGAAGGTCTTGGCGTCCTGTGCGAACCAGTCGCGCGCGCGGCCGTTGTTGACCCATGTGCGTTTGAGATTGCCCGCCGATTTCCTTTCGATCGCGCCGGAGAGGTCTGTCGAGGAAAATGACCAGACCGCATCGATATCGAGGTGGCTGGCGAGGGTCGGGGCAAGCTCGGCGTGGGAGCCGGTGAGAATATTTACCACGCCGCCCGGCACATCCGAGGTTTCGAGGATCTGGGTGAAGTCGGTCGCCGCGAGCGGGAAGGCTTCGGAGGCCACGGCCACCGTGCGATTGCCCATGGCGATGGCGGGGGCGAGGGTGGAGACGAGGCCGAGAAGCGGGGCGTCGTCGGGGCAGAGAATGCCGATGGTGCCGACCGCTTCTTTCATCGCCAGCGCTACGCCGCGGATTGGCACGTTATGGACCTGGCCGTCGACCTTGTCGGCCCAGGCGGCATAGGTGAAGAGGCGACGGATCGAGGCGTCGACCTCCTTGGCACCACCCTTGCCGCCGACCATTGCGTCAATCCGGTGGGCGAACTCGCCCGCGCGGGCGGAGAGGTTTTCAGCGATGTAGTAGAGGATCTGGGCGCGCAGATGGCCTGTGGTCTTGGCCCAGCCTTTGGCGGCGTTGGCGGCTTCGACCGCGTTGCGGATGTCCTTGCGGTTGGCGAGGCTTGCGTGGCCAAGAAGCGCGCCACGGGGGCCGTAGACGGGGCGGGAATAGCCGCCGTCGGGACGGGCCTGCTTGCCGCCGATATAGAGCTTGGCGGTGCGGTCGAGCGGATCGACGGGGGCGCCTTCGCCGGTGAAGGCCGCGACCGGGGCGAGCGGCTTGGCGCGACCCTTGGGCCTGGTGTAGGCCGAAAGCCCCTCCCAGCCGCCTTCACGGCCGAAGCCGCTCTCGCGGACGCCGCCAAAGCCGGCGGCGGCGTCGAACAGGTTGGTGGCGTTGACCCAGACGACACCGGCGACAAGCTTGGGCGCGGTGTCCAGGGCGAGGTTGATGTTCTCGGTCCAGACGGTTGCGGCAAGGCCATAGCGGCTGTTGTTGGCGATTTCGACGGCCTCGGTGGGGGTGCGGAAGGTGGTCGAGACGAGGACCGGGCCGAAGATCTCCTCTTGCATCAGGGTTGCGGCGGGCGAGAGGCCGGTAATCAGCGTCGGCGGATAGAAACACCCGCCTTCAGGCAGGGCGCCGGGTGCGCGGAATATCTCGCCCTCGTTGCAGCCATCGACCAGGCGGGTGATGGTCTCAAGCTGGACCGGATCGACGATGGCGCCCACGTCGATGCATTTGTCGAGCGGGTTGCCCACGCGCAGGGTCGCCATGCGGGCCTTGAGCTTGCCTAGGAAGCGGTCGGCCACGCCTTCTTGCACCAAAAGGCGCGAACCGGCGCAGCAGACTTGCCCCTGATTGAACCAGATCGCATCGACAAGGCCCTCGACCGCACTGTCGAGGTCGGCGTCGTCAAAGACGATATAGGGCGATTTGCCCCCGAGTTCGAGCGTGAGGCCCTTGCCCGATCCGGCGGTCGCTTCGCGGATGCGGCGGCCAACGCCGGTCGAGCCAGTGAAGGCGATCTTGTCGATATCCGCATGCGCGGTGATCATCTCGCCAACCGCGCCATCGCCGGTAACGATATTGACGACGCCCTTGGGCAGGCCCGCCTGGCGGCAGATGTCGGCGAACAGAAGCGCGGTCAGCGAGGTATATTCGGCCGGTTTCAGGACGACCGTGTTGCCCATCGCAAGTGCGGGAGCGACCTTCCAGGCAAGCATCAGAAGCGGGAAATTCCAGGGGATGATCTGGCCGCAGACGCCAAGCGCCTCGCGATCCGGCAACTCGGTGTCCATCAACTGGGCCATGCCGGCGTGATAGTAGAAATGGCGCTGGGCGAGGGGGATGTCGATGTCGCGGCTCTCGCGGATCGGCTTGCCGTTGTCGAGGGTCTCGAGCACGGCGAAGAGGCGCGAATGCTTTTGCAGAAGGCGTGCGATCGCATAGAGGGCGCGGGCGCGGGCATGGGCATCCTTGGCCCATTTTGCTTGAGCCTTGCGGGCCGCGCGCACGGCGGCATCCACATCGGCCTGAGTGCCTTGGGTCACATGCGCCAGAACCTCGCCGGTGGCGGGGTCTTTCGAGGCGAAGGTCTCGCCGGGGGCGGTGAAGGAGCCGTCGATGAAATGGCCGAACCTGTCGCCCATATCAACGAGCCAGGCGAGCGCCTCGGCCGCGCCTTCGGGGGCGGGGCCATAGTCCATCGTGTCGAAGATTTCCTTGACGGTCATGCGCTTATCCAATCGCGTGGCGCCACTGGGCCGAATAGGCGCCGGTGACGTAATGTTCGAGTTGCCGTTCGATGTCGCCCAGAAGGCTCGAGGCACCGAAGCGGAAGAGATCGGGCTGGAGCCAGCGGTTGCCAAGCTCGTCCTTCATCATCGAGAGATAGACGAGCGAATCCTTGGCCTTGGAGATGCCGCCGGCGGGTTTGTAGCCGACCTTGAAGCCGGTGCGCGTCTCGTAATCGCGGATCGCGCGGATCATAGTGAGCGAGACAGGCAGGGTTGCGTTGATCGGCTCCTTGCCGGTCGAGGTCTTGATGAAATCGGCGCCGGCCATCATGCAGATCAGGCTTGCCCGGGCGACGTTGCGGAGGGTGCCAAGCTCGCCAGTGGCGAGGATCGCCTTCACATGGGCGTCGCCGCAGGCCTCGCGCATTTCGCGCATCTCGTCATAGAGCGCCTGCCAGTTCTGGGTCAGGACATGGCGACGCGAGATGACGATGTCGATCTCATTGGCACCGGCGGCAACGCTTTCGCGAATTTCCTGAATGCGCAGGTGATAGGGCGAAAGGCCCGCCGGAAAGCCGGTTGAAACGGCGGCGACGGGGATGTTGGTGCCTTCAAGGGCGCGGACAGCGGCGGGGACCATATCGTGATAGACGCAGACGGCGCCGACGGTCAGGCCACTCATGCCAAGTTTGCCCAGAAGCGCGGGGGCGACCGGCTGACGGGCCTTGGCGCACAGGCGCCTGACGCGGCCGTCGGTATCGTCACCCGAGAGGGTGGTCAGGTCGATCAGGCTGATCGCCTTGAGAAGCCATGCGGCCTGATATTCCTTCTTCACCGACCGCCGGCCCGGCAGGGTCGCCGCGCGGCGCTCGATGGCCGAGGTATTGGCCTGAACCGAGGCAACCCGGTCGAGATCAAGCTCCATGCCCTCGTTTCTGGGCAGGTGCAGCTGGGGCAAATGCGCCGTCGTGGTAACGGCAGTGGGACTGATCGCTTTGGTTTCCAATTTGGCCTCCCGCGGGTGCGGCTAGCGTTACATGCGGCAAGGCTATTGGCAAGGTTTGACCACTTGGTCAAACTCTTTATGCGGGCTGAACCAGATTGCGCTGAAACTGCTTGCGGAATTGGTGCGGCGTCTCGCCGTGATGGGCGCGGAACAGCTTGTGGAAATGGCTCAGATTCGGGATCCCGCGCTCTGCGGCGATCTCGGGAAGGGGATCTTCGGTGCCACTCAGCCGACGGGCGGCGAATTCCATCCGCAAGGCATTGATGAATTCAGACGGGCTTTGCCCCAGATAGCGCCGCGCGGTGCGGCTGACATGGGGATGGGCGCGACCGGTAAGGCGCACGAAACCGGCCGCACCCTCGCGGAATACGGCCGGGTCTTGCGCGGCAAGGCAGGCCTCGGTCAGCCATGCGGGCGGGGCCTCGGACGGCGTTTCGGGAAGAATTTCCTGCACCAGCTCGGCGCAAAGTGGCAGAAGGAAGGCCTCGGCCTCGAGCGCCGTTCTGGACGCCCGTTCCAGCCGAAGCGCGGCGCGGTTGAGATCGGCGAGCTTGCGCATATCGCGGCGGATAATCACCGGTTCGGGCGCATCGGACCAGAAGAGATGGCCGGCCAGCTCGGGGTGGCGCGCGCCGAGGCTGTCGATGATCTCGGGCCGGAAGGTGACGCTGACGACCATCGCGGCCTCTCCGACCCCCTGAAGCGCATGGGCGTGGTCAGGTCGGACGAAAAGAAGATCGCCCTCTTCGAGGGTCAGTTTGCGGTCGGGCAGAGACTGGCGGACCTTGCCGTTCTGGACCCAGAGAAGCTCGGGGAAATCGTGATCGTGCAGAGCCTTGGGCCGGGTATTGGCAAGGCTGGCGCGGGCAACATGATAGGCCGCGCCGTTTTGGAGGATGTCCCGATGGGTCAGAGTGATCCGAAGCATGGCTTTCCCCTCGCACATGAGGCTGCAAGGTCGCTTGGCCAACTTGCCGCAGGGCGGCTTTCGGGCGTGACGGGGGCGTGACCTTGCCATAGTTTCAGGCTAGAGGAACTGCAAATGCCCCTGGAAGGAGCCGTCATGACATTCGATCGTCGCATCAAGATCGCCCCGTCGATCCTTTCGGCCGATTTCGCCAACTTTGGCGCCGAGATCCGTGCGATCGAGGCCGAGGGCGCAGATTGGGTCCATGTGGATGTGATGGACGGGCATTTCGTGCCGAACCTGACATTCGGCCCGCCGGCGGTCAAAGCCTTCCGGCCGCACGTCAAGACCTTCATGGACGTGCATCTGATGATCGCGCCGGTCGACCCCTATATCGACGCCTATGCCGAGGCGGGCGCTGACATGATCACCGCCCATATCGAAGCTGGGCCACACATCCACCGCACGCTTCAGGCGATCAAGGCGACGGGCAAGATGGCCGGCGTCTCGCTCAACCCTGGCACGCCCGCCGAGAGCATCGAGCACCTGCTCGATCTCGTCGACATGGTTCTGGTGATGAGCGTGAACCCCGGTTTCGGCGGGCAAAGGTTCATCCCCTCGGCAGTCGAGAAGGTCCGCAAGGTGCGCCAGATGATCGGCGATCGGGAGATCATGATTCAGGTCGACGGCGGGGTTGACCCCGTCACCGTTGGCTCGCTGGTGGCGGCGGGTGCCGATTGCTTTGTGGCGGGCTCGGCGGTGTTCAAGGGCGGGTCGGTGTCGAACCCTGCTGTTTACGGCCAGAACATCCGCGCGATCCGCGCCGCCGCCGAAGCGGCGCGGTAGGGGGCTCTGCCCCCGCGCCTAGTGGTGCTCCGCGGAGTATTTTGGGCCAAAAGAAGCGGCCTCAGGCTTTCTTGCCGGCGGTCATGGCATGGATGCCGGCGATGCCGCTTTCGCCGAGCTTGACGCTGGCAAAGGGGCCACCGAGGCGCGATTGCGCGAGGTCTTGGGGATTGGGCTCGATGGCCTTGGCGAAGAGGGCTTCGGCCCAGTCTTCGGCGTTGTCCTGCGGTTTGTAGCCGAGGAAGCCCACCTTGTGGTTGGAGACCGGCGCGCGGGTGTTGCCGGAGACGCCATAGGCGACGGTGAAGCCTGTTACCGGTGTTTCGATCGAGCGCACGACGAGCTGGACCATGTCGCGGTAGCTGAGCCATGTGCCGAGGGCGCGGACGTTTTGCGGCTCGGGCGTGCAGGAGAGGATGCGCAGGCAGACCGCCTCGATCCCGCGCTTTTCCCAATACATTTTGCCCAAGTCTTCGGCGAAGCATTTGGCAAGGCCATAGAAGGTATCGGGGCGGTGTGGTTCGTCGGTGTCGATGCCGCGGTTCGTTTCGCTGAGGCCCACGGCATGGATCGAGGAGGCATAGACGACGCGGCGCACGCCGTGGCGGTGCGCGGCCTCCCAGACGTTATAGGCGCCGATGTAGTTGGGGCCGAGAAGCTCTTCGAACGGCTTTTCATCGACGATGGCGCCAAAGTGGATCACCATGTCGGCCACTTCGAGGAGCGGCTCGACAGTGGCGAAATCGGCGATGTCGGCCTGAACGTAGGTCTCGTTGGGGGCGAGGGCGTCGGGGGCCTCGCGGATATCGGTGCTGACAAGCTCGCGGGCCATTCGGGCCAGGACGGGGCGCAATTCGTTGCCGAGGTTGCCGCGCGCGCCGGTGAGGACGAGTTTGTTGAACATCCCTGTTCTCCTTCAGATCACGGCCCGCTCTAGAAGCGGGCGATTGGCGAGGATACGGTCATAGCCGAGATCCGTGAGGTCAAGCGTCTGGTAGGCGCCATGCAGGATCAATTCGGCGATCCCGCGGCCCATCGCCGGCGACTGTTGCAGGCCGTGGCCCGAGAATCCATTGCAAAAGAGGAAGTTCGGAACCTCGGGATGGGCGCCGATCACCGCGTTCTGGTCGAGCGTGTTATAGGCATAGTGGCCGACCCAGTGGTTGATGACCTTGATCTTCTCAAACGCGGGAACACGGGTGGCGATGGCGGGCCAGACCTTGGTTTCCCAGATGTGATGGTCCATCGAGAAATCGTCGAAGGCGACGGCCGGATCCTCGTCGGGCGGGCAGCCGCACATATAATATTTGCCGTCGGTCCGCATATGCACGCCGGACGGATCGATGGTGAGCGGCAAGTCCTTGGGCAGGGGATCGGCAGCCTGGAAGATCCAGGTGAAGCGGCGGCGCGGTTCGACCGGGATCGACAGGCCGGCCATTTGCGCGGTGACATGGGCGCGAGGGCCCGAGGCGTTGACGATCACGCCCGCGCCGATGGTCTCGCCCGAGGCGAGCGTCACGGCTGTGACCTTGCCTCCCTCGCGGGTGATGCCGGTGACGGAGTTGTGGATGTATTCCGCGCCGCGGGCCCTGGCCTTGCGGCGGAACCAGTCGAAGATCGTGCCGCCGTCGAAATAGCCCTCGTCGACCGGATTGTGGCTGCCGCAGAGGATGCCATCCAGATCGTAGAAGGGCCACTCGGCGGCGATTTCGTCGGGGGTCAGGATACGGGTCGCGGCGCCGAGCCGGTTCTGCATCGCCGCATTGTCCCGCAGCACCTCGGCGAAGGCGGGGGTGTCGGCGAGGTAGAGGTAGCCGAAGGAATGGAGGAGGATATCGGGCGCGGCCTCGTCGTCCATATAGGCTTTGAAATTATGGACGAACTCGGCCCCGAAGCGGCTGATCAGAACGTTCACCTCGGAACCGAACTGCTGGCGGATGCAGGAATTGGTGTGCGAGGTCGAGGCGAATTCATAGCTGGGGTCGCGTTCGACCACGAGGACGCGGCCCTGAAAGGCGGGGTTGCGGGTGAGCCAGAAGGCGGCCGACGAGCCAATCATCGCACCGCCGATGATGACGACGTCGTAGGTCTTGTGGTCGGGTGTCGATATCACCGCAGCGCCTCCGCGATCTCGGATGGGGTCAGGCCATAGTCGTCCTCGGCCGATCTGGCCGAGATATAGCCGAGCTTGAGATCGTTCAGAACAGCCTTTCGATCCCGCGTGCGTGCGGCGCCATAGCCGCCGCCGCCGGGGAAGGAAAGGAGGACACGGGTGCCCTCTTCGACGCGAAATTTGCCCTTGCCGCGCATCACCGCGCCGGTTGAAAGGCGGACCTCGGTCGGGGCGCCATCCGCGGCGCCGTGGCGGCCGCGTGCGGGGTGATCGACGCGGTCGAACATGGCCGAGAAATCAAACTCGTGCCCAACGCGCGCACCGACCTCCATGAATTGCCCAAGGCCGCCGCGATGCTGGCCCGCGCCGCCCGAATCGGGGCGCAGCTCTTTGCGCCAGATGATCACGGGGCCGGCGTGTTCGGTGGCCTCAACGGGCATGGTCATGACGCCCGAGGGGAAGGCCGTGGCATTCAGCCCGTCAAGTGACGGCCGGGCGCCCGCGCCGCCGGAGTTGAAGGTCAGAACCTCGGACCGCCGCCCGCCGGGGCGGGTGGGCCGCAGCGAGACCTGAAAATTGCAGAGCGCGCCCGCGCCTTCGGCGGGAACCGTGGCGGGCAGGATCTGATCAAGCGCGCCAAAGACGGTATCGGGGATCAGGTGGCCGATGACATGGCGCAGGGCCACGGGCGCGGGACGAAGGGCATTGACGATGGTGCCTTCGGGGGCGGTGATCTCGAAAGGTTCGAGGCTGGCCGAATTGTTGGGAATATCCGGCGCGATGGCGCATTTCAGGGCATAGCAGGCATAGGCCTTGGTATAGACCATCGGCACGTTGATGCCTTTGGGGTCCGTCCCGCTGGTGCCGGTCCAATCGCAGGTGATCCGGCCCTCTTCGACCGTGACCTCGCACACAAGGTCAATCGGCTTGGCATAGCCGTCGATCTGCATCGCGGCTTTGGCCGTGGCGCGGGGCAGGGCGGCGATGCGTTCGAGCGTGGCGCGGCGCGAGGCGGTAAGGATGAAATCGCCGATCTCGGCAAGATCGGGGGTCTCGTATTCCGAGAGCATCTCGGAAAGGCGCCGCTGACCGATCTCGTTGCAGGCGGCCAGCGCATAGATATCGCCGATCAGCTGGTCGGGTTCGCGGGTGTTGATCCGCAGGAGCCGCACAAGCGTCATGTCGACCTCGCCCCGATCGGCAAAGCGCATGATAGGGATTTGAAATCCCTCTTCATAAAGCGAATTGCCATCCGCGCCAAAGCCACGCCCGCCGATATCGACGACATGGGCAGTGCAGGCGAAAAAGCCGACCCGCTGGCCCTTGTGGAAGGCGGGGGTCACGACGGTGATATCATGCAGATGCCCCGTGCCCATCCACGGATCGTTGGTGATATAGACATCGCCCTCGCGCATCGTCTCGACGCCGATCTCGCGCATGAAATGCGGGACGGCATCGGCCATGGCGTTGACGTGGCCAGGCGTGCCGGTGACGGCTTGGGCGAGCATCTTTCCTTCGGCGTCATAGACCCCTGCCGAAAGATCGCCCGCCTCGCGCACCGAGGTTGAAAAGGCGGTGCGGACAAGCGCCTGCGCCTGTTCTTCGACAATCGAGATCAGGCGGTTCCACATGATTTGCCTGGCAACGCTCATGACAGCTTCTCCACGTCGATGCAGCCGTCGGCGCGGCCGGTGGCGGCATAACCCGCCGGAACGATGATGGTAGTCTCCGCCTCGGTGACGATGGCGGGCCCGGTGACGCGCTTGCCATCGGACAGGGCGGCGCGCGCGACGACCGGCGCCTCGACTTCGGCGTTTTGCGCGGGGCTGAAAAGGCGGCGGTGGCCGTCTTCCTTGGCCGGCGTGGCATGGGGCGCGGCTGCGGTCGGGGCCACCTCCGCCTGCGGTGTGGTGGCATTCACCGCCCAAACGGTTATTTCGATGGTCAATCCGGCGACGGTTCGGCCAAACAGGGCCGAATATTCTGCCTCGAACAGGGCCTTGAGGGTCTCGGCGGTCGGGTTCGCGGCCTCGTCGGCCGTCAATGCCACGGGGATCTCCCAGCCCTGCCCGACATAGCGCATATAAAGCTTGTGATCGGCAAGAACGGTTGCACCCGGGTCGCAATTGAGGACAAAGCCGCGCGCCTCGTCGCGCAGGGCGGCGAAGATCTCGCGCGCGGCGGCCTCGTCGTAGCGGTCGAGCCGCATGTAGACGGATCGGGTCGCCTCGAACGAATAGGGTGCGCGCAGAAAGCCGATGGCGCTGCCGACGCCCGCTCCGGGCGGGACGATCAGGCGGCTGATCCCGAGCTTTTCACACAACCGCCCCGCATGAAGCGGCGCCGCCCCGCCGAAGGCGATCATCGTGTAGTCGGCCAGATCCTCTCCGTTCTCGACCGCATGGACGCGGGCGGCGTTGGCCATGTTCTCGTCCACGACCTCGCTCACGCCATAGGCGGCGGTGGTCACGTCGAAATCGTCGCGCTCGGCCACGAGAGCCTCAAGCGCCCCGGCCGAAAGCGCCAGATCAAGCGCGATGGAGCCGCCTGCAAAATTGGCGGGATCCAGCCGCCCGAGGATCAGGTCGGCATCCGTCACCGCTGGCCTTTCGCCGCCGCGCATATAACAGGCGGGGCCTGGCTCGGAGCCCGCGCTTTCGGGGCCGACGCGGATCCGGCCGAGGCTGTCGATATGCGCGAGCGATCCGCCGCCCGCGCCGATCTCGACCATGTCGATCACCGGGATCGAGATGGGCATCCCCGAGCCCTTCTTGAAACGGTAGGAACGGGCAACTTCGAAGACCCGCGCGGTCTTGGGCGCCCCGTCGCGGATCAGGCAGATCTTGGCCGTGGTGCCGCCCATGTCAAAGCTGAGAACCCGCGACAGGCCATGCCGCCGCGCCACATCGGCCGCATAGATCGCCCCGCCCGCCGGGCCGCTTTCGACAAGGCGCACGGGGAACTCGGCGGCGTTCTCAAGGCTCATGATTCCGCCGCCCGAATGCATCAGGAAGATCGGGCAGGGCGCGCCCGCCGCCGCCAGCCTGTCGCGCAGGCGGCCGAGATAGGCCTCCATCATCGGTTTGACATAGGCGTTGGCGCAGGTGGTATTGAACCGCTCATATTCCCGCATCTGCGGCGAGACATCGGACGACAGCGAAATCGACACGCCCGGCAGCGAATCCGAGAGCCGGTCGCGCACCATCCGTTCGTGGGCGGGATTGAGATAGCTGTGCAGAAAGCCGACGGCGATCGAGTCGAACCCGCGCAGCTTCTCGACCAGCGCCTCAATCTCGGCCCCCTCCAGAGCGATCAGGATCTTGCCACCGGCATCGACACGTTCCTTGAGGGTAAACCGCCGGTCGCGTGGAATGAGGGGCAGGGGCAGAACGAGATTCAGATCGTATTGCTCGAACCGGCTCTCGGTCCGCATTTCGATCACGTCGCGAAAGCCTTCGGTGGTGATGAAGACTGTCTTGGCTCCGCGCCGCTCGATCAAAGCGTTGGTGGCCAGTGTCGTGCCGTGGATCAACTGGCCGATCTCGGCCATCGCGATACCTGCCTTGGCGCAGACCTGCTCAAGCCCGTCGATGATTGCATCCTCGGGGGCGGAATAGGTTGTCAGGACCTTGGTGGAATAGGTCGCCCCGCTCACCTCGAGCACGACATCGGTAAAGGTGCCGCCGATGTCGGCCCCGGCTCGGATCGTCTTGGATGCCATCTGGCCCTCCCTGAATTCGGGGCGACTATAGCGGGGGGAGTGAATAAGGAAAAATCGCTTTACTGTATCTATAGGATCAAGAATTACGATCCTGTGGCGGCGAGAGCCGCTGCGCGATCTTCGCCGCTTCCGCGATATAGGGCGGCAGGGGATCAAGGTCGCACCGCGCCTCGAAGAAGAGGGCATCGGGCCGCCAACCATAGTCGACCTCGCGCAGCCGACCCGCGCCGAGATGCTTTTCGATCATCGGTCGGGGCAGGCAGGCGATCCCGAGTCCGTCGAGGGTCATTTGCAGGCAAACAGCGTTGTTGGTGGCGGGCACGATCCGAACCTTGGCGTTCGCGCTGCGGAAATGATCGTCAAGCTGCCGATGGGGAACGGTGCCGCGCGGATGGGCGAGGATCGGGTGGCGCGAAAGGTCATCCGCCGAAACCTTGCCGGACGGAAGGTCGAGCGCAGGAGAGGCCACCCACGCATAGGGCGCCTGCCCGAGCTGGGCGGAAAAGCGGGTCTTGCGATCGAAGGGGCCGCTTTGAAAGGTCAGGTCGAGGTCATGCGCGGTGAGCGCCTTGGAGAGATTGGCCGAGAGATCGACGGTCAGTTCCACGTCGATGTTCGCAAACCGCTCGCGCATTTCGATGAGGAACGGCTGGAGCCATGTGTGGGCGACAAGCTCGCTCACCCCGAGCCGCAGGGCTCCGCTATGAAGCGTGTCGTCGTCGGCCGCTGCGATGAATGCCGCGTTGGCGGCGAGGATCGCGCGGGCGGGGGCCAACAGGCTCTGGCCGCGGGGGCTCAGGCGCACCGAGCCTGCATCGCGCTCCATCAGGCGAAAGCCAAGCTGTTCCTCAAGCTGGGCGATCCGCCCCGAGATATTCGGCTGGGTCGTGTTCAGCCGCTCCGCCGCGCGGCGGAATGTGCCAAGCTCGGCGACCGCGACGAAGGCCTGAATATGCTTGAGGTTGGGCGTCATGTGCCGAAAGTGGCGCGATGCCCGAGAAAAGAAAAGGGCGGACGCATGGCCCGCCGCTTTCTAGCCTTTTACCGCCCCGTCTCCGAGGCCCGATACCAGATATTTCTGGGCGAACAGGAAGACGATGGTGATCGGCACGCCCGACAGGATCGCCGCAGCCGCGAAATCGCCCCAGAGATATTTGAACTCGTTGAGATAAAGCCGCGAGCCAACGGCCAACGTCAGGTTGTCTTCCGAACGCAGAAGAACGCTTGCCACCGGAAAATCGTTGATCGCACCGATGAAGACGAGCACGAAGATCACCGCCATCATCGGGACGGCCAGTGGCAGGAAGACCAGGCGGAAGGTCTGCCAGGGCGTTGCGCCGTCGATCGCCGCCGCCTTGTCGAGTGCCGTATCGATCCCGTCGAAATAGCCCTTCATCGTCCAGATATGCAAGACGACGCCGGACCAATAGACCAATACAAGGGCCAGATGGCTGTCGATGCCGAGTATCGGGCTGACCTTGCCGAGCGAGTCGAAAATCGCATACAGCGCGATCAGGGCCAGCGTCGTCGGAAACATCTGGATGATGAACAGACCGTCCAGAAGCGCCGCCCGCCCGCGAAACTTGATGCGGCTGAAGGCATAGGCCGAGACGGTTGAAATCGCCAGAACGCCGGCGCCGGCGAAAAGGCCCAGTTTGATCGAATTCCACATCCAGAGCATGACGGGAAACGGCGGCACGATTACGGTTCCGTCGGCGCGCGTATAGTCGAGGCCGAAAGCCAGATACCAATGTTCAAGCGTCGGGTTGCGCGGCCAGATATCGCCGATGGTGAAATTCCCTTCCCGGAACGAGATCGAGACGACCATCAGGAACGGGAAGGTGATGAAGGCCAGAAACAGGATCAGAAACCCGTGGGCCAAGATCTTCTTGACCCTCAGGTCGCGGGGGCGTTCGACGATCATCGGTCAACCCTCTTTTCGGTGCCGCGCCGCATGGCGACGAAATTGACATAAGAGATCACCGACACCAACACAAAGATCAGAAGGGTGATCGCGCCGGCAAGGCCAAACTCGGTCGAGCTGAAGCCAAAGGCGATGCGGTAGGTGAAAGACGCAAGAATATCGGTCTGGCCGGCCGGAACGGTCGTGCCGACGATGTCAGGAAGGCCGCGCGTCAGCAGAAGCACCAGAACCATATTGTTGAAATTGAAGGCAAAGCTTGCGATCAGCAGCGGCATGAAGGGCGGCAGGATCTGCGGCAAGGTGATCTTGAAGAACACCCGCGACGCAGAGGCGCCCTCAAGTGCGGCGGCTTTCTTGTGATCTTGCGGCACCCCCTGAAGAAAGCCCATGGCAAGAAGCATCATGTAGGGGTAGCCCAGCCAGGTATTGACGATCAGGATCATCGTCCGCGCCAGGTTGGCGTCGGTAAACCACTCGGGCCGAACCCCGAACAGGCCTTCTAGGATCAGGTTTATCTCGCCAAAGTTCTGGTTGAACAGGCCACGGAAAACGAGGATCGAAATGAAGGACGGCACCGCATAGGGCAGGATCAGAAGGATCCGGTAGATCGCCTTGCCCCGCAGGTGTTCCCATTGCAACACAACACCAAGCGCCAGCCCGACCGAGAAGGTCAGCGCCACCGAAGCGGTCGCGAAAACCACAGTCCAGATGAAGATGCCGATCATCGGCTCGCGGATCCCGGCGCTGTTGAAGATCCGGTCAAAGTTGTTCCAGCCGATATTTACATACCAGCCCGGAGGAATCCTTTCGCCGTTGTCGGCGAAGTAGAAGCCCTGCTCGTGGTCGGGCTTCAGGATCACCCCGTCTGCGATCCGTTCAAGCTGGTCATCCTCAAGCTCGCGGTAATCCGGCATCAGGCTGGCAAAGGTGCGCAGGCCCGAATTCTGGATCGCGATGCCGTCG
>Ga0222714_10003466_pt1 | contig 16047 bp, 16 predicted proteins | sample C33_3DmetaG_FD_165048 | JGI IMG/M metagenome (GOLD analysis project Ga0222714, IMG submission 165048) | Estuarine water microbial communities from San Francisco Bay, California, United States - C33_3D | ecosystem: Environmental > Aquatic > Marine > Unclassified | place: USA: California...
CAAATAGATACAAATGGTAATACTTTTTTTACTTTACTCTTTTTCCCCATTTAGAAATTGTATTGTATAAATTCTAAATGATTTTTTAATTATAGTAATTGTTCAGTTTTAGTTTATTATGAAGATTTGTTTCATTATGCTTGTGCTTTTTCTACTGCTTTTTCTACTGCTTTTTCTACGGCTGCTTTTGCTTTTGCTGCTAATATTGCTGATATTATTGCTAATATTATTGCACCAAATGCTGACATTATTACCATTCCTACTGGTTTCGGCCAGTACTTAAAAAATGATATCAAATAATTAAGTATGCCTCTTTCTCTCGTTGCTGGTTGACCCATCATAACTAACAATAATGTAATTGGAATACCAATACGAATAATATGTACATACCACGGTTCGTCTTCCAATGCCTCTTTTCCCATTTGTAAGTCACCATTACCATACCATAATTTAGCGAAAATATCAGCAACAATGAAAAAAGAGATTAATATTTTATTATTCCATAATTTATACAAAATATATCGTGCCCACTGTTTTGTTTCGGACGTTTCACAAGTATCCCATTCGGGTAGCCAATAATTATCTCTAATCGCGTTACTCCACTTGGTAAAACTTAACCCACGCCATTTCCCAGGAGGAAACCCTATCCCCTCGGGAAACAAAATCCACATTAGTGCAAACAACCCGATCGGTATAGCAGAAAATCCAGATAATACAACACTCATGCTTATAGAAAATATTGTAATCAAAAATTTCGCGACAGCCGCCATTACACCGAACTGAAAATACGAACCGTCTCCCATTTCTCTAGTAAAATCTAGACCGTGTGCTATCAATATAATAATCAAGACCAATACAAAATAAGTAATCGGTATAAGAGAATAGTATGTTTTTAATGCATTAACAAAGTCTGTTTGCTTTCTATTCATATCCTTTTCGCGTTCTTTCTTTAAAACATCTACGGACCCAATATAAGTCATACCAAAGATGGAGACAAACGATAATACGAAAATTAATGGGAATACATTTTTACTGATTAATAAATTTAAATTGGGTATTAAATTTTGAGTGATGGCTACAATAACTTGTGTGGGGATAAATAGATATTTCATTCCAAATCGCGCGATAAAGTTCATATTTTTTAAGAATAAATTATGTTTAATATCTATATATTCCTCCTTCCAAACGGAAACACCAATTGTTTTTGTTAGAGAATCCAGTATGTTTGCGGTTATCGCACCCCATTCACGAGGTAATTCAGTAGAAACAGGTGCAGGTGCTGACGTAGATTCATTTTGATTAGAGAAAGGAGAAACACTAAAAGTACCGCCACTAGAAGATCCATCCGGGGTTTTTGGATTGTTTGAATTTTCTTCTTTATAATCATCAGGAAAGTTTGACTTAATATCTTCCTTGAAATTTAGATGATATAACTGTAAATAAGCAATTAAAAACACAAAATAGGATGTACCTAAACGCCAATGTGCTTTCGAGTAAAAATCAGTGAACCGTTCGATAAAATTTTTTTGTTTGGTACTAAGGTTTTTTTTATCTTTTACAAATAACACGTCGGTAGTTGCATTCTTTAACTTTGAACTTCCTCTTCCTATTCCTCTTCCTCCTCCTCCTCTTCTTCCTTCTTTGAAACCATCTTTATCATCTTTATCATCTTTATCATCTGTATCATCTGTATCATCTGTATCATCTTTAATATCAGTTAAATGTGGTAATTTTGTGAAACCATTGCGTTGATTTTGTATTGTTCTAAGCTGCTCTTTTAATTCATCTAGCATTTTGTTTTGTGCTTCATCCTTTTCACCTCGGCTTATCTGTGTCTTCCCTTCTTTATTATCCAAACCTTCTTTATTATCCAAACCTTCTTTATTACTTACACTTTTGAATTTATTTTTCCATTTTGTATCCGTAGAGGACATATTATTGAGTTACTATATATTGATAATATAATATATAGTAAATGGCGAATACACTAAATAATTATCTCGCATTCATCATTCCGCATTGACCAGAAACAAAAGATAGAACATTATACCGTTCTTCAAACAATGTCAAGTTATAATTATAATCAAATAGTCTCCAACTGGATTTATTTGTTCCGATAATATTACCATCCTCATCACAAATAGTTTTGAAATCACTGGCGTCACTAAAAGCAGGTGCATGTGTTGTGATTTCCAGTTCAATTGATTTAAACTTACTCATATTAATAGCACCGGATGGTTGATATTCAAATGGGTCGGTATTCAGACAGAAATTATAACAGTATAATCCTTCTTTTGCGTATCCTTTCGTACGGACATACTTTTCTATATAATCATATACACCTCGTGTCATGGTATTTTCCCGATATTCTCCGTCCAATAAGATACCCATTGTTTGTAAAATATGTTTATGATTTTCTACACTGAAATCCCCCGTCATAAAAAAACCCGTGTTTTTATCTGATTTCGGGTCTTGTCTGGGTCCAGTAGTAACACCAATCCCGAAAAGTTCATCACGGAAGGATTGAGGGAAATAATTATTACCAGAAATGTCTAAAATCGCATTATCAATCGCAATGGGGGGTCGGCCATACGGCCAATTTGTGTAATTTGACCATTGATTACGCATATTTACATCATTACGCTGTAAATAAAACATCCAGTTGGCGACCATACCGGATGACGTCAATTTTAATTTCTTTGAACCAGTAACATTTTGGAAATCATAACGAAAAACATCCTTAACGAGGTACATTTGCTCTTTCATTGCGAATAATTGTGCCTCGTCTTTTGATAGAAATCCGTATGTTGATATCATGTGAATATCTGCGTTCCAAGTATTAATCTTCGTGTCATATTTTTCACTACTGATTATAGGATGTGGTGGTGTTTGTAGAAATCTATACATCTGAAAGCGGTCTTCATTGAAATCTGGCGCAACATACGGAAATTCATTCACAGCATCAAATACATCACGAACAACAAATAACTCTTTAATGGGTCTTAATGTAATTGATATTTCCAATTCGCTATATTGTAATGAAACTAGTGGAAATGCACATTTACTATCCAGTGTAAACCAAGTATTAATGGGTATATAAATAGGTCTACCGCGTATAGACGGTTCGGAACCTATAGTATTAGGTGTATAAAAAGCAGAAGGGTATGTGTTAATACGTCCTGTTGAAAATGCCGGGTCATTAAGTTCTTTTAGATTTCCGCTCATTTCGTTAAATAGTTTCTTCTTTTCGCTATTGAAATCGCGTTCAACCATTGCTGCTAAATACTCACCTGTATATTTCTGTAGTGTGAAAGAACCACAAGTGATTTCAACTTCTTTTATCATATGCGTACCGATATTCTCAATCCATTTAAAATCATATGGCGCCCAGCGACCGTCTGTATTCTGCCAGTCGGTATATATTCCATTTTCGTCTTTATATGGTGAAGAAGGATTATAAAACGGACTCCATATATCAGGTAGATTTACCACTAAGTAAGTATCCATAAGTAAATCACCGTAGCGTTTAATCTTAAATTTAAACGTAGAGTCTGTGCTCGTTCTTAGTTCGCGCATACCATCATAATCAAGTCTAAATTTTTGTAGTCCGAAATTTGTATATTTAGAATAAGTGACTTTGAAAAATGTTTTGGTTGGTTCTCCGGTCAATATTATATTATGGGTGCCTTCTGCTATTAAATTTAGTAACCCACCAGCCATAGTTGATTATATATGTAATAGGAGAATAATTTATATTACTTTATAGTATACTAATATATGACAAACATTATAATAAAAATAGTAATCATAATTGTTATAATAATAACAACAATAGTTGTTTATAAACTTTTAAGCGAGAGAACTCAATTACAACGAGAGGGTTTGGTAATGAACGATATAAAAAATACATCTGATATAATATTGAAAGAACCATTGAAAAATTTATGCATAATGGCTTCATCCGATTCTGTTGTATTAAACGGTAATGCATCTACTGAAAATATCGATAAACTTATCAGAAAAGGAGTGAGATGGTTGGATTTCAATATCACCGATAAGGATGGTGTTCCATTCGTATCCGACACGATCCAGTTTGACAAGGTACTAAATGTGTGTAAAACATCTAGAAAACTGGGTCAGAACCCCAATATGCCTCTGTTTATAAATATTCGTGTATCATCTGGTGGGTCCGAACCCTTTTATAATAATATACATAAATTTATTAAAGAAACATTTAACACAAATGAGTTGTATAATAAACCAGGTAAGGTAAAAACTTTACTAAGTGATACTAAAGACTCAGTTATGAAAATTATAAATGTTTTTAAGACAGAAACAGAGAAGAGTATTGATTCGTTAAAACAAGAACCGTTCAAGAATACTGATACTATTTTAGGAACCAAGAACGAGTTATATGAAAATCTAACACCACTTGAACTAGCATACCGAGGTAATAACTGGAATATAAGGGAAGGAATGGAAAATGAAGATATATATGAGAAGTTACAGGCACAACAAATCAAAATAGATGAAATCAATAAAAATCTAATAGATATCAAAAATAAACTTAATGAGACGAACGATATAGATAAACGAAGAGAATTGGAAAAAGAGTATGAGTATATGAATAAAAAATTATCAGAAGAGAAAAAGAAACAAGCGTTATTAGAGAAAGAAAGTGATAAAGGAACAGACGCTACATTGGAAAAGATGACACAAGACGCGTCTGCGATAAGCAGTGATGCGGAAAAGGAGAATCAAAAGATGGAACTAATTAAGAATCAAGAAACTGAACCAGTACCCGGCGCAATTCCGTCCGTTCAGAGAGAGTTCGATAAATTAAGAAATAGTGAAGCATTATTGCGTTTACAAAATGTAACATTACAAGGTGACATTGGTAAATTAAAAAATAAAAATTCATCGTATTCTGATAGCATAACGTCTATCGGTAAAAGAATGAATGAAATGTCCATCGGTGCAGAAAAAGGACTAACAAAGACAGTTCAATGTGAAAGGTGTGTTACAGGTGATACTTTATTAGGTGAATTAGAAGATAAAATTGTATTTGTATTAACTAGAAGTCAATACGCGAACGACGATTATAATAAATCCAAATTAAGTATGTCTACGGAAGACGGTCATGTTAATATAGAAGTGCGTGAAGGCGACCAGGGAGAAGATGATAACTTCTATAATGTTTTATATAGTAAAAACAATAATGACCCTACATTACCTTTAACTTTAATGAAAATAACTAATGTTCCAAATACAACAACTAACGAACAAAATATGATTATAAATAATATACAAAGGCGTAACGTTCAAGTATTACAGGTTTCTAATTTAGAAAATAAACCAGAATATTTAAAAATGTTTACGCATTTTGAATCTGCGTTTATACCCATGAGTGAAGCGTTAAAGTATATAAGTGATTTACAATGAAAAACAATACTAATATAATTTCTAATTGAATTGTATATACATATAATTCAATATGATAAACAAAAGTAAAAATAAAAATAAAAGCAAAAATAAAAATAGATTTGGTTCTAACCTATGTGGTGACAATATGACGTTTCAAGAATGTGAATTGGCTATTCTACGTAATGCTATTGATGAAGGCGATAGAGTCAAGGGTCAGCGATTAATAGAGAATGATGATGTAAAGCGTATTATAAAGGTTGTTGAAAACTTTTTAAGAGATAAACCGCTTATTTGTTATGGTGGAACTGCGATTAATAACATACTTCCTAAAAATGCTCAATTTTATAATTTTGGTAGTGAAATTCCAGATTATGATTTTTATTCAATGAATGCTATGGAAGATGCTGTAGAATTAGCGGATATCTATTATAAGAATGGATTTACAAATGTAGAGGCAAAGGCCGGTATTCATTACGGTACATACAAGGTCTTTGTGAATTATATAGCGGTTGCTGATATTACATACCTAAATCCGGTAATATTTAAACAAATAAAAAAGGAAGAGATAATTATTTCTGGTATAAGTTACGCTCCACCCAATTTTCTTAGAATGGCGATGTATTTGGAATTATCTAGACCAGCGGGCGATACGTCGAGGTGGGAAAAGGTCCTCAAACGCCTAGTATTATTGAATAAATATTATCCATTGAAAACAAAAAAAAACTGTAATACTGTTGATTTCCAGCGTAAAATTGAGAGTGTTGAATTAGATTCCGAAAAATTATATTATATCATACGCGATGCTTTAATTGATCAGGATGTCGTTTTTTTCGGTGGATATGCAGCTAAGTTATATTCTAAACATATGAAAAATGATGATAAGAACCAGATTGAAAAAATACCTGATTTTGATGTTATAACAGATGAACCCGAATTGACTGCTACGATATTAAAAGAGCAGTTACGTTCAAATGGATATACTGATATCAGGACGAAAATAAGACCAGCAATTGGTGAAATTATACCTATGCGTGTTGAAATATCATCTGGTAATGAAACCTTGGCATTTTTATATAAACCAATCGCGTGTCATAATTATAATTCAATATATGTTGATGGTAAAAAAATTAATATCGCGACAATTGATACTATGCTGAGTTTTTACTTGGCTTTTTATTATTCGAACGAACCGTATCATTATAAAGACCGTATTTTATGCATGTCTAAATATTTATTCGATGTAGAACAGAAAAACAGATTGGCTCAGAACGGGGTTCTCCGACGGTTCAGTTTAAAGTGTCAGGGAAAACAAGAAACTATGGAAACAATTCTCGCAGAAAAAACCGCAAAATTTGAAGAACTTAAATTCAAGCGAAATTCACGAGAATATAAAGAATGGTTTCTTAGGTATAATCCAGAAAGAGAGAAAAAAACACAAAACAAGACTAAACGTAAGATATATAATAAAAATAATACTAAGAAAGTAAGACAGAGTTCCAAAATGAGCAATGAGTTTATATTGGATAAATACCGATTATAGTAAAAAAATTGATAATATTTCCAAAGGTTTATATTATCAGTAAACATACGATGTATATTATTTCATTCATTAGAACAGTAAATAAATTCATAGTAAAACCTATGTGTTATATAAAAAAATCACCAAATACAAATTGTGATTGTGTATATGAGTGCATATACAGAGCACCGTTTAAAAATGTGATATCTTATACTAAACTTAGATGTCTACCAATACATTCACCGTCTTCTGTAGAGTGTAAAACAGTCCACCGAAAATAACGCTCTTTAATGCAATGCCGAAGAAATTAATATTTCCATCACTGTTATATATCGACAAAAAAGCAAATCGTTTAAAGAATATTGTATTAACCGATGGCATTTGGAATAAAAAGAATAATATTGTAATTAATAGTGGAACCTGCAGATCTGATAAAATGCGGTCTACCATACTTTCATTACGTTTTTTTTCTCCTCGTTGAAGAATTTTTTCCGTTGTAATTTCCTCATAATCCCTTACATAATCATCTTTAAATCTTACCTTCGGTATATAATTAGTTATAATTTCTTCGTCGTGTAGATACTCCTCTTCTATCATCGGTAAATCACGAGAGGGTATACGAATACGAGGTGTATTACTTATCAATTCCATATCTTCGTTCGTCAAACCATTATTTCTATTGTTTTTAAGTGGACTCATTTCAGGCATGGGAGAATTATGCGGTTGTAATTCATTACCGAATGGATTAGGATGAATATTCATAGGTGCGTAATTACCATCGCCAATTTGCATTGTAACATTATCAGGTAATTGGTCAATACGAGTAGTGTGTTCAGACATAATTATAATATATCACATTATCAAAATAATAATGTAATAACGAATACATAAAATAGATTTAATTACTATTCCCTAAAAATGATAATCCCGTGCTTGTTTGGGGTGCACCTTCAAATTGTTCATCTACCGTCATATCTAGTACTTTCTTTGTCTCTGTGTTACATTTAGACGAAGTAGCAGTGTATTTATAACATTTACCATCTTGTTTATAAATTTTATCATCGAACTCTTTAATAATAGGACCATTGAATACTATACAATTTTTATCAGTACAAGTGCGTCGGAATAATGCAGCTAAACCGATACCTAACAATATGGATATAAAAACGCGACCCATTTTTGTATTAACTAATCTCTGAATGTTCATATATATTATAGTAACAATAAAAATTAAACTCGTATTATGATTGAACAGGTATTTTCGATATTTTATTCGTATCACTAGGGCATTTTACATATCGTTCCTCTAACGAAAAACAATTGTTTGCTTTATCGCGATATTGGATTGAATTTACGTTTTCGTGTGTAGGATAAACTATAATCTTTCGGGTATTGGGTGATGTAATATATACTGCAAAAATACCAAATGCTAAACTAACAAGAAATACAGGTATATTTATAAATTTAAGTAGCCCCATTATATAATATCCAGTTATTTTTTTCCTTTGCCTTTTTTACCTTTACCATTTTTACCTTTGCCATTTTTACCGGTGGTTTGTCTCGGTTTCGTATCACCAAACGAAGATATTAACTCGTCTTCTATTCGCAATTGGTCTACTGAACTACGCTCTTGTTTTATTCCGTCTGACGTAGAGAATACGAGTTTGCCTGTAACTGGGTCACGCTTTATATTAGATGATTTGTTTTCTTCGGCCTTTTTACGTAATCTATCTCGTGTAGATTCTTGGGTGGTCATTCGTTTTAGCGCATTGATATCTATCTTCGCATTTTTTCCCAATCCCATACCCCCTGCAAATTGCTTAAACATTTCATTTACTTCCTTTGACCCACCTAGGTCCTTCATCTTGTTTAATATTTCCCCCGCTTCTTTCATTAAGTCGTCTTTCGATATTTCACCACTATCCATTTTCGTCTGGAGTTTACCACTCACCTTTTTTACCATATCCATCATTTGTTTTGGGTTCTTCATTAATTTTTTCATAATATCTTGTTGTGATACATTTTTCGTGTCGCTCTTCATCATATCCTCGAAATCAATTGATATCTCTTCTGCTAATTCCTTTGCCAATTTACCAATTTTTCCGTCAAAAATTCCCTTCAAATGTTCATGAATCCCTTCCACATCCGGCATTGCATTATCGCTCGCATCAAAACAAAATTCTCCACCAGAGACATCAGAATTGCCGATATCAACATCATTAAAAAAACCAGTGAGACCATCCATAGTTTCCTTGAGTTTTTCCTGTAATATATTATCATCCATCCCTTCGAAAATGTTTGCTGTATCACCGAATTTACTTTTATCTTCGATTGAACCCACTGTTACGAACAATAGTAATTGTAAATACTTCCATAGTATTTTTTTTGTATTCTCACTAATTCCTTCACAATTAAATAACAGTCTGAAATCCACATCTGGTAAAAACATAACATTGGTAGTATCGTCTTTATTAAAAATATCTGCGTTTTGATATAAAATATCAAAAAAACGTTCCGGGAAAACCGTCACCATATAATCGTGTAACTCTTTTAAATCGGAATCGGCACAATTTACCCAAATAGACCATTTGTCCTTATATTCAGGGTATGTATTGTTCAAATCTTTTAGTAAATCTCTTATGGTGCTCTTAAAACTGTCAGGTAATTCATTCATTTTAATACAAAAAATACGGTGTATTGTTTATATATTTATTTTTCTTTAATATTTTACGGTTTGAACCAATAGATACAAAAATTTGTAATAATAATAATATTATACAATGTATATAATGGTGGTATTTGATTATAATATATTATCAAATGAGTTTTTTGAAATAATAAACAAACGTAACAAAATAAAAGAAAAGTATAAGACGCTCGAAACGAAACTTGCTACTATGAAATCCACATATACTTCTCTTATTCAAAACAATAATAAGAAAATATTTATATATTGTTTAGATTCGTTCTTTTTCCAATATAAAATTCTTTTATTGGAACTAGAACATTACGATAATGTTAATAAAACCGTATTGAATCGTATGTATGGTGATTATTATAAATTTTATATAGGAATATTGGAAAGTTGTAAAAATAACGCGTTCGAAATAGATGGGTCTATGAAAACTATACCGTCGTATAAAGACATTGATACTAGTATTGAATATAAAACAGAAGATTTAACTGTATTACATTCCAACATTTTAGTAATATTAAAACAACTTTCAACACATTACAATAATAAAAAAGGTCGCTTACATTCTCACGACGAAGCGTGTAATGTTGGGTTTTCTATTACTAGTTTTTTAGATACTTTAGGTTACGAGAATCGTCTGTTATACGAACAGATAAATCTATATAATAGTTATTTACAATTTTATCACTCTTCGCATAATGGTTATCTAGACAAAATACTAGGAAATATGGATAAATTCGATTCGGATATCGATCGCGAAATACTAGTAAACCATAAAAATGTTAAAACAGAATCTATATCGAAGTTTAATCTGATTAGACAAAAATTTAATAATGGTACGTTATTGGATAGTTTAAAAAACAGTAAAACAAATGAAATAAAAGTTGATGAAATAAAGAGTATCGATGAAATAAAAGTTGATGAAATAAAGAGTATCGATGAAATTAAGGTCGATGAAATTAAGAGTATCGATGAAATTAAGGTCGATGAAATTAAGAGTATCGATGAAATTAAGAGTATCGATGAAATTAAGGTCGATGAAATTAAGAGTATCGATGAAATAAAGAGTATCGATGAAATTAAGAGTGATGAAATAAAGAGTATCGATGAAATTAAGGTTGATGAAATTAAGAGTATCGATGAAATTAAGAGTATTGATGAAACAAAAGTTGATGAAATTAAGAGTATCGATGAAATTGACGTCAAACAAATAAGCGATAATAATGATGATATAATACAACAATTAACATAATTTATTTGTTAGTAACTTGTAAAATTGGTGGTAAGTGATTTTATTTCTTTGATAATATATATATATATATAATAACAATGGATAAGAAAAATAGTCCCGCCCCTTCACCTCCATCTGAAAGTGGTTCTAGTAAAAGCCAATTCAAAACATCAAGTGATGATAATTCTGGCGAAAAAAAAACCAAAGATAAACATATTAACTGGTCGCCAGAAAACGAAGAAATTCTTGTAGAATGGTGCGATGTTGCGAAAGTATATAAATGGTTGAGTGCGAAATCACATGCAAAATATCGTAGACTAAGTGCTCGGTTTACATTACCCGCTATTACATTATCTACTATAACGGGGACAGCGTCTTTCGCCCAGTCAAGTTTACCTCTAACCCTTCAAGCATATGCACCTGCGATTATTGGTTCTATTAATATCTTTATAGGTATTCTCACTACGGTTCAACAGTATTTGAAAATAGGTGAATTGAATGAAGCGTATAGAGTAGCGTCTATTGCTTGGGATAAATTCGCTCGTAATATTAAAATAGAGCTATCGAAAGACCCGTCTGAGAGAACGGATGCAGGGCAGTTTACAAAATTATGTAGAAACGAATATGACCGTTTAATGGAAACCAGTCCACCAATAGAAGACGATATTGTTAATCTTTTCAAATCTACATTCCAGGGTAAACCAAACACAGCAGCGCGTGAAATATACGACGAATTAAGAAAGCCTGATATATGTAGTACTATTATAAGTTGTAATGCTACGCGAAATCCTTGGTATAAGAAGATAGACCAACAAACAACTCTGAATGATTTTGATGATATTGAAATGAGTGATAGTGTAGAATATTCGCTTAAAGAAAGGTTAGACGCAGATGAAAGTAAGTTGGATGAATTGATGAAATTTCGTCAGTTTGAAGAATCCGAGAAATTAAAGGAACAACGAATAGAACAAATTCGTCAGAATGATATAAAATTAAAAGAAGATACGATTAATAAAGAAATACAAATAATCCGTAATTATGTAATAGAATTTAATAGAATAAATGGTCGCGCGCCTATACAAGAAGAAATTGATATTAATTTGAAAGATACTGTAAGTATTGAAGCAATCCAACGTTTCAATAGTGTAGATGAACAAGTTTAGACCGTTGAAGATTTTATTTTATTAGTAACCACGTTGTTTCAAGTGTAATTGACCCTAAAAATATAATCATAAACCATACGTATTTAAGTTCGGCATAAGATATTATATATAAAAGTAATAATGCGAGTAAGCGATATGTATTATAGTTGGATTCACTTCCAAATGTTACTCCAATAAGAGTGACATATATTATGAATGGTACTATTACTCTTCCTATGTTACCAATTTTTTTCACGAACCAATCAGATTGATATAACGATGAAGTAGAAATACCGTCAAATTCACGATCTCCCCCATCTCTATTGTATTGTCCTAAAATCCCATTGACTAGTTGGATTACAGTATCTATTGTTTCATTTATGATGCCCGATTGTTGTGGTTTTTTTAATTCGTTTACACGCCATTTTGCGAATTCTAATGGTGTTTTATAATGGGGGTCATCTATTTTACTTATAGTTTTGGTGCCTGTTTCCATTGTATTTATAATATATCTCTATTTTTATAACGTAACATACACAATAACTACCTATATATTTATTATTTAACAAATATATATAAAGTATGCTTACTATGCTATTATACCTAGTTAACTAGAACCAGCTATTCATTCAATGTCAAATTTTTTTGAAACCGATTCTGTTAGTGATTCAGACAATTCAACTGAAAGTATTAATTATAATGATCTAACTGCTGATGAGAAGGCAGAAGCAGATGATTATAAGAGATTTTTCGAAAAGGATAAATATGTTATTCGTAGGCGACTACCTAACAATACCGATAAAAGTCGCGATCCCAAAGCAAATTGGAAAGCTTATTATAATAAGAAGATTACTATATATTCTACTAGACATACACCTAGGTCGAATATTCGTGACCCTGTGTATGGAACCTTTACAAAGGATAAGGTAGGAACAAAGGATGAATATAAATATTTCAAGGTTCGTATGGCTGATTTTGCGACGGAAGACCGAACTCCACTTACGCTTTTTTATGATAGTCCAGAAGGTTATGAAAAGCATCAACATACGCGGGTTTCTATGGATATAAAGAATAAATGGCATGATAGACGCATGAAACGCGATGGTTTTGCTACTCCGCGATTCTAGTTTCTATTTTGTTTTTTAGCGGTTCTAATATTTGATACAGCATTTAGGAGCATCATATAGTAATTTAAATATTTCATTACTATATAATAATATGTCTACATTAGGAGGTCCTATATTACAAACAATAAATAACGCAATAACGAATGTTCCAAAAGGCATGCCATTGAAGGACCTGTCATCCGATAATAATTCGTCGTTTGCTATGGGGAGAATGTTATACAGTAAAAGCACAGAAATAGTCACAAACAAAGCAGAAAAAAAATGGTTTGGGTCACGAGATAGTTCCGATGTAGTCCATCGACGTAAGTTAAACGCAATCGGTAAAAATTCACTTACTCTAAATTCGGGTGCTTTGTCGTTCACTAATACAAATAATACAAACGATGCTAGACAAGCATTAGGCAAAACCAGGAATTTGGGTGGGGGGATTCCCAAGAAAGTAACTAGTTCTACCGATATTTATAGATAAATATAATATTATTATTATATAGTATGTTTAATTACGCAACATATAATGGTGTTCCTATTATTACATATGTTTTGATTGGTTTAACCACTTCTATATTGGGTTTGGTTACGCTCAATCCAGGTATGTTAGAATTGAAAGAAGATGGGACACAAATAACCATTTCCGAGGCAATTGGTTTAGATAAAATTAGTATGCCTCAACTTCCATCGTATGTTCCTGGGTTGAACGGTATGCCACAACCATTTTCTGGAGACGAAAATGATGAGGAAGAGGAAGATGAAGAGGAAGGTGAAGAGGAAGAGGAAGAGGAAGATGAGGATAATGATGATGACGAACAGTCCAGTGTCTTTAATCCGTTGCGTCAATCTGGAGGAAAGAAAACGCGAAGTAAGCGTAAGATCAAGAGGAAAACCAAACGTAAGAAATAACATTTTTGTGTGTTGCTCTAAATGCCATATTTGTTCACTCAATAATTGGTAGATGGGTTCTTCGAAGAAGTTATATAATATTCGGTGATGCCAACTACAAAACAAAAAAGACTATTGGTCTTTGTTGTTTTGCTCCTTCCAGGAATCGAACCTGGGTTGTCCGAATCAGAATCGGACGTGATAACCAACTACACTAAAAGAGCCAAGAACGAGTTTTTAGTGTCTTATAATTTTGCTCCCGGTGAGGATCGAACTCACGACTTTTGCGTAACATATGTTGTTGCTAATGTGGGGTTTATACCACTCTTGCATACTGGTAACAGTATAAGCACAACGCTCTAACCAGCTGAGCTACGGGAGCCTTTTTGTTTTTACTATTCACCCTTCCCAAGATACTAACGCACTTATTCTTTAAGTGTTTTTGTTGATATCATTTTTTTATTACTATCTTATAAGCGTTTGTTGTTTCGTTGTGGTCTAAATACTTTCAACTTTAACTGTTCGAATTAACGGATTATTCTTCTCTATTATTTCTCGCCCCAGTTTCTTATAGTCGAAATTACAATCATGTCCTTTATCACTAGGTTTCGTACGAGGAGTACGACAACTAGCACAGAATACATTTGGGTCGTTGTTCTCGTTTAGACACCTACATGTAAACCCCAGAAATCCAACTTTCTTATTACAGCAAATGCATCGGTTCTTTACCATTTTGTTAGTTTTGTATACTAATTCATTATATAAAATATAGTTCAATTTTTGTAATTTATAATTCCTGAACTTTGTGTTATGTTTTCTATTACCTTACCAATTGTAGTCTCTCGATCCGCACTCGGGAACAAATTTCGTTGTATGTTTAGACATTTCATAGAAAATTCAGAATCTCCGTCTTTGTATTCATCTGCATTGTTCTGCTTTTCTTTCATGAGAGTTTGTAAGGTTCTCTTTGTAACTTCATTGATTCCTTTTTTCAGTATATCTAGAGAACCTTCCTTATCCCATTCATTATTTTCTTTAATATATAATGTCTTTCGTTTTTTATCACTACAATGAATGGGACGTTTATCTTGTCCCAATTCTCGTAAACTTTCTATAAAAAGCTTGGAAATCCCTTTAATATACCCGTTTTCTGCCTGGTTCTCCAAATCTTCAAAAGAAACCTGTATTTGTTCCAAGAACTCTGAAAAGTTCAATGCGTCTTTACAATCCTCATTTAAAAAGACTTGTAAATTAAATTGATTGTTATTATTATTAGTGGTATTTGTGGTGTTTCCTACTTTCGGAATTATCTCATTGATTGTTTGTTGTATATTGACTGAATGTTCTCGAAATGTTTTGAATAAACACTGTGTTTCTTCCTTATGTTGTTGTTGTTGACTAGTCAATAAAGTCATTAATTCTTTATTTTGAGCAATTAACCCTAGTATAATTGACTCGTTTGACTCATTTTTTTTACAGGATGATTTATGTCTAGATAAACTAGCACAATGTCTATATTTTTTTCCACATTTACATTCGTATTTAGTATTGGTAGTAGTAGTAATAGTAGTAGTAGTATTAGCAGTAGTATTAGCAGTATTTTTGTGTTTAATTGTATTCAAATGCTTATTATAATTACTCTTATCACTGCAATTGTAATTACACAATTTACAATTATAGTAAATCTGTTCTGACTGGTAGTTTTGCGTTAGCATACTTTTGCTAAATAATGCTAATATTTTAAAATTGGAAGATGAACACATTAAAACTCAAGAAAAAAATTATGCTAACAAATATTTCTGTTAAAAACGCGTTTCACTGCATTATGCTAAGAACCCATTTTTTTAAAAAGTCGTTGAAAAAGTAATTTCAAAAAAGTCAAAAATGGACATTTATTTTTGTCCATTTTTCAGAAAATCAAAAGAGAATCCAAACCAACAAATAATCCAATCCGCTATGCGGATTGATATTCTTTGTGGTCAATGACCGATAACCATTTGAAAGCGCACCCTACGGGTGCGGATTAAAAGGTT
>Ga0222714_10003468_pt1 | contig 16041 bp, 17 predicted proteins | sample C33_3DmetaG_FD_165048 | JGI IMG/M metagenome (GOLD analysis project Ga0222714, IMG submission 165048) | Estuarine water microbial communities from San Francisco Bay, California, United States - C33_3D | ecosystem: Environmental > Aquatic > Marine > Unclassified | place: USA: California...
TATGATGCACTGGTGGATGTATCAAATACCTATGGACATCAAGATTTAAAAGTTGAAACATTTAAACCTAAAGGGAGTTTTCCTGAAGCTTACGTCAGACCTAGAAGTGCGTATCATGCACCAACTAGAAATGTAAAATACGAAGAAGCGGTTGGAGAAATTGCTGCTGAATCCGTGATGATTTATCCTCCTGGTATTCCAATATTAATTCCAGGTGAAATTATTGATCAAGCACTTGTTGATGAACTTGTGTTTTACGTATCTCAAGGATCAACCATATTAAGTGAATCAGAAGATGGATATTTTAAAGTAGTAGATAAATTAACATGGCCTAAATGGGAGGAGATAGACGATGAGCTTTAAGAAAGTCGATTTAAGTTTTCAAAGTTGTAAAAGCGAATATGATGACAGTGATGTCGTGATATTCAGTGTTCCAATGGACTGGACAACAAGTTTTAGACCAGGAACAAGATTTGCTGGAAATCAAGTACGAGTTGATTCCTTTGGAATTGAGTGGTACTCTCCATACCGTGAAGCTAATTTAAGAGATTATAAGACTTCTGATATTGGAGATTTGGAGTTGCCAATTGGTGATGTTGAAAACAGCTTAAAAGTTGTGTATGAAACATCTAAAAAGATTTATGAAGATGACAAATTTCCAATCATGATTGGTGGAGAACATCTTGTTACATTACCAGTATTACAGGCTGCAAAAGAAAAATATGACAATTTACACGTCATTCATTTGGATGCACATACGGATTTACGTGAATCGTTTTTTGGTCGAGAACTCTCTCATGCAACCTTTATGTATCATGCACACAAGTTTTTAGGAGATCACACCATTTATCAATTTGGGATTAGAAGTGGTGATCAACATGAATTTGATTGGGCAAAAAAACATATTTATCAACGACTATTTGATTTTGAAGGATTAGATAAAGCAGTAGAAAAACTAAAGAATGTTCCTGTTTATATCACCATTGATATAGATGTCTTAGATCCCTCAGTCGTCTCAGGAACTGGGACACCTGAACCAGGTGGCATGCAATATAAAGATGTATTATGGGCGTTTGAACAATTTGAGAAATTAGGTCACATCGTTGGATGCGATTTAGTAGAACTTAATCCATATTTAGATCCATCAGGAGCATCCACTGCAGTTGCTGTGAAAACAATTCGAGAACTGACTTTAATTTTACAAAAAAACATTTCAAAAAATAAATCAACATAAAAACGTTATCAACAAACAAAAATAACCGAATGTGTTGTAAAAAAACGCTAAAAACACTATAATAAGTAATGTAAATTCGATAGGAGGCTTATATGCAATTCAAAGATTTCGATCCACAAAAAGGAAAGCGCCTTGAAATTTTAGATGCCCAAGGAAACGTAGTTAATGCGAAACTTGAACCTAAAATTGATAAAGAGACGCTTTTAAAAATGTATAAAACCATGACATTAGGTCGTGTTGCAGATATCAAAGCATTACAATATCAACGTCAAGGGCGTATGCTTACGTATGCACCAAACATGGGACAGGAAGCTGCTCAAGTTGGTTCTATGGCTGCACTTGATAAAAAAGACTGGTTATCACCAGGATTCCGTGATTTAAACTTAATGTTATACCGTGGTGTACCATTAAAACAAATCTATTTATACTGGTATGGTAATGAGTGGGGTAACCATTTCGAAGAAGATATGAGAATTTTACCAATTAACATTATTATTGGTTCTCAAGTGGCACACGCTGCAGGTCTTGCTTATGCATCTAAAATCTTAAATAAAGGTGAAGTTGCACTTGCAGTCATCGGTGATGGTGGTACCTCACACGGTGAATTTTATGAAGGTTTAAATTTTGCTGCAAGTTATGATGCACCGCTTGTTGTTTTAATTCAAAATAACCAATATGCGATTTCGACACCACGTCGTAAAGCGACAAAAGCAGAAACACTTGCTCAAAAAGCAGTTGCATTTGGAGCAGAAGGCATTCAAGTTGATGGAAACGATGTCCTTGCGATGTATGTTGCAATGCAAACAGCTGCTGAACATGCACGTTCTGGTAAAGGTGTGGTTTTAATTGAAGCTGTTACATACCGTATGGGACCACACACAACATCTGATGACCCATCCATTTACCGTACAAAAGAAGAAGAACAAGAATGGGCGAAAAAAGATCCAATCGCACGTTTCAAGAAATATTTAATGGACAAAGGCTACTGGTCTGAAGAAGAAGAATTAAAACTTGACGAAGAAAATAACAATTTTGTTAAAGAAACATTTGAATGGGTTGAAGCAAATGGTGCCGCAACACTTGAAGATATCTTCAAATATACATATGCTGAAATGACACCACAACTTACTGAACAATATGAAACTCACAAAAAATTCCTTGAAGAAAGCGAGGGTAAATAATCATGGCTGTTTTAAACTTAGTTCAAGCAATTAATCAAGCAATCGATCAAAAAATGGAAGATGATAGCCGTGTTGTTGTCTTCGGTGAAGACTCAGGTTTTGAAGGTGGGGTTTTCCGTGTCACTGCTGGACTTCAAAAGAAATATGGTGAAGATCGTGTTTTTGATACACCGATTGCAGAAGCCGCAATTACTGGTTCAGCAATAGGTATGGCTGTCAATGGACTTGTTCCAGTTGCAGAAATTCAATTTGATGGATTTGTTTTCCCAGGAATTACTGAAATCATTACACACATGGCAAGATATCGTAACCGTTCACGTGGACGTTATGGATTACCAATCGTTGTTCGTTTCCCAGTTGGTGGAGGGATTCGTGCACTTGAACACCACAGTGAATCATTAGAAGCATTATTTGGACAAATACCAGGATTAAAAGTTGTCATGCCATCTACACCATATGATGCAAAAGGACTTTTAATTTCTGCAATTGAAGATCAAGATCCAGTAATCTTTATGGAACCAAAACGTATTTACCGTTCTGGTAAACAAGAAGTACCTGAAGAAATGTATCGTATACCAATTGGTAAAGCTAAAGTCATTAAAGAAGGTAGTGATGTCACCGTTGTTGCTTGGGGACCATTTGTTCGTGAAGTAGAAAAAGCAATGGACTTACTTAAAGCTCAAGGCGAAAATATTGATATCGAACTTATTGACTTAAGAACCATTAGTCCTATTGATGAAGAAACGATTATTAATTCAGTTAAAAAAACTGGACGCTTTGTTGTTGTTCAAGAAGCTGTTAAATCATATGGACCAGGTGCAGAACTCATTGCTCTTGTTAATGAAAAAGCATTCTTACACTTAGAAGCACAACCTACACGTGTGACTGGATTTGACGTTACTGTCCCACTTCCACGTGGAGAACATTTCTTTTTTATTCAACCAGAAAGAATTGCAGCTGAAATTAAAAAAGTTGCGAAATTTTAAGGAGGCCTTACATGTTTGATTTTAAATTTTCAGATGTTGGTGAAGGCTTACACGAAGGTGTCATTTTAGAATGGCATTTTAAAGAAGGCGACGCTGTTAAAGAAGGACAACTTTTAGTTGTGATTGAAACAGACAAAGTTAATGCTGAACTTACAGCACCAGTGTCTGGTGTCATTAAAAAATTAGGTGCCCAGGTCGGACAACTTATTCACGTTGGTGAAACATTAGTTGTGATTGACGATGGTTCAGGCGGAGAAGCGCCACAAGCTGAAGAACCAAAAGCGACGGAAGAAGTTAAAAAAGAAGCTGCTGGTGAAGGTGAAGAAAATGAACAAGGTGTCATCGGTGAAATTGAAGTTTCATCTGCTGTCATGGCATCTTCAAATGAGGGTGTGACTGCAACACCCGCGAAAGCTCAAGCTTCTCAAAGAGCACTTGCAACTCCTGCAGCTAGAAAATTAGCGCGTGATTTAGGCGTTGATATTAATCAAGTCAAAGGATCTGGCGCACATGGCCGTGTCATGAAAGAAGATATATTAGCTTCTTCAGGTTCAACAGCAACACAAACAGTTGCTGCACCAAAAGTCACCATTTCTACACAAGGTAATGTTGAAGTCGTTCCAATTACGAAATTAAGAAAAGCCATTGTTTCAGCAATGACACGTTCAAAACAAATCATTCCACATACCGTTTTAATTCAAGAATTAGAAGTCGATCAACTTGTTGAACTACGTCAATCTGTTAAAAATCAAGAATTGTATGCAGATGTTAAAATCACATACATGCCTTTCATTATGAAAGCTGTTGTTAAAGCACTTCAAGCATTCCCGATTTTCAATAGTTCGTTTGATCAAGAAAATGATCAAGTGGTATTAAAGAAATTTTATAACTTAGGAATGGCTGTTGATACACCAGATGGTTTAATTGTTCCTGTAATTAAAGATGCGGATCATTTATCAGTCGTTGGTCTTGCAAGAGAAACAAGAAGACTTGCAGATTTAACGAGAGATCGTAAAGTTCAACTTGCAGATTTAAAAGATGCGACATTCTCAATTACAAACTTTGGATCTATTGGTGTACCATTTGGAACGCCAATTATTAATCATCCTGAAGTTGCCATTTTAGGAGTCGGTAACATTTCAAGAAAACCCGTTGTTCATGGCGATCAAGTTGTTCCTGGATATGTGATGCCTTTATCACTAGCTGTTGATCATAGAATTATTGATGGTGCAGATGCAGGACGTTTCTTAAACCTAGTGAAACAACTCCTTGAAAATCCAAGTCTTTTACTCATTGATTGAGGTGATATCATGAAATCATACGATATCATTGTGTTAGGAAGTGGACCTGGTGGTTACGTTGCAGCAATTAAAGGCGCACAGTTAGGCAAAAAAGTAGCTATTATTGAAAAAGAGTCCATTGGTGGGGTTTGTTTAAATTGGGGTTGTATTCCAACAAAAACCTTACTTAAAAATGCAAAAGTCTATAAATATGTTCAACATGCACTTGATTATGGTGTCGTTGTTGATGGTAAAGTTTCTGTAGATTGGTCAAAAATGCTTGCTCGTAAAAATAAAGTTGTTAAACAACTTACAGGTGGCGTATCCGGTTTATTAAAGAAAAATAAAGTCGATGTCTTTATGGGTGTTGGTAAAGTTTTATCTAAAAATAAAATTGAAGTCAACGGTGAAACACTTGAAACGAAAAATTTGATTTTAGCGACAGGTGCATCTCCTTTAACTCCTCCAATTCCAGGATTAAAAGAAGGACTTCAATCGGGATTTGTTAAAACTTCAAAAGAGATGTTAGACACAGAATCCATACCTGAAGAACTTGTCATTATTGGTGGTGGTGTCATTGGTGTAGAATTCGCAACGATTTTCTCATCAATGTCTAAAAAAGTTACGATTATTGAAAAACTAGATGGTATTTTACCAACAGTTGATGATGATATTCGTAGTAAATATACGCCAATCTTAGCAAAAGACGGGATTGAAATACTGACTTCTGCTGAAGTGAAAACCATCGGTAAAGATAGTGTGACATACTTAAAAAATGGTAAAGAAACAACGATTAAAGCTTCTGTAGTCTTACTATCTATTGGTATGAAACCAAATTCTGAAGGTTTAGAAGTCTTAAATCTTAAATTAGACCGTGCTTCTGTTGTCACGAATGAAAAATTAGAAACCTCAGTGCCTGGTGTGTATGCCATTGGTGATTTAAATGGAAAATACATGCTCGCGCACGTTGCTTCTACTGAAGGACTTGTTGCTGTTGAAAACATTTGTGGACATCAAACAAAAATGGATTACACACAAATCCCAAGTGCCATTTATGGATCTCCTGAAATCGGGATGATTGGGTTAACTGAAAAAGAAGCAAAAGCTCAAGGAAAAGATTATAAAGTCTCAACCTTTCCTCTTGCAGCAAATGGTCGTAGTTTAGGAGAAAATGAACCAAACGGATTTATCAAAATTATTTTTGATAAAAAGTATGGTGAAGTCTTAGGTGCCCATTTACTTGCATATAATGCATCCGAACTTTTAGGTGAAATTGGTGTGACCATGAAACTAGAAGGTACCGCTGAAGAAATTGCTCAAACCATCCATGCCCATCCAACGCTTTCTGAAATTATATTAGAAGCAGCGCATGGTTACGATGGAAAACCAATTCATTTATAATTAAATAAGTGGTGAATTACCACTTTTTTTATGCTAAAATAACATTAGGGGAACACATGACATATTTACTTATTTTTAATCCGAAATCAGGAAAAGGAAAAATTCAAAAAGATTTACCTAAAATTATATCATTTTTTAAAGAGAAAAAAATACTTTTAGATATCCATGAAACGATATCTCAAGATGATGCTACAAACTATTTACTACAAACAAAAAAAACGTATGATTGTGTGATGGTTGCTGGTGGTGATGGTACCATTTCAACGGTATTAAATGGCTTATTAAAACTTGATAGAAAACCGATATTAGGCGTATTACCTTACGGATCTGCAAATGATGTGAGTCACATCTTAGGCATTCCTAGAAATATTAAAAAAACGTTGGAACTTTATACGAATTCAAAACATGCATATATTGATGCCTACCAAATGAATGAACATTATTTTATGTATACGGCAGCGGCAGGGTTGTTTACAAGAATAAGTTATGATATTTCTAGACAATCACTGAATCAATTTGGTCAACTTGCCTATTATATCGAAGGTATTAAAGATTTAACATCAGAATATAATTTTCAAATGAAATTTCAAACAAAAAAACAATCATTTCAGAAGAATGTAATACTATTACTTGGATTATCTGCAAATAGAGTTGGTGGTATTCCATTATTATTTAAAACAACATCAAAATTAGATGATGGGTTATTTGAAATTAATTTATTTGAGAGTAAAGGCTTTTTATCAAAACTTCGTGTTTTAAGTTTTTTTATCAGGTTTGGTAGAAAAGTAAGTAGTGATATTGTTTTAAAAGAACCTTACTTTAAAATCACTGCACCTCAAGATGTTAAGTGGAATGCTGATGGCGAACATGTTTGTGATGGTGATATCGAAATTAAAGTTTTACCTAAAATACTACCTGTATTTATGTCTCAACGTGCAAAAAGAAAATTGCTTTTAGGAGGATCAAAATGAAAGATAGAATATGGATCATCAAGTTTATATTAGCGGGTATTTTACTCGGTGTTGGTCTTTTTATGGCATTTTCAGAAGATGTCGTTTATTTAATGACCGGTGTGATTTTAGTCATTTTTGCATTATTTAGAGTGTTTCCATTGTTAAAGACACTAAAACATGAAGTTTCTAGAACCATTCATTTACTAGAAGTACTCATCACTGCAATTTTAGGTGGTGTCTTAATTTTTGCTTCCTTACAAATGGGAAGTGATGGTGGAAATACATCTTTATGGGAACTCGTTTACCGTTTTGGATTAGGATTTGTGTTTTATGCACGTGGTGTGATTTATTTTATGTCAACTGTATTTTTTAATGAAAAAACAAAAGTCTTAGAATTTATCATCCATTTAGCATCATTATCGATTGGAACAGCAATCGTCTTTAGTCCACAATTTGACGCGTCACTAATCGGTATCTTTTTCTTAATCATTTCAGTCATAGGTGCAGGCATCTTATCCGTTGATGGATATGGAGGATATAAAAAATATCGTCAAATGATCACCCAAGATGAAAAACAAAAAGATAAAAAACCCGAAAAAATAAAAGAAAAACAGCAAGAGGTCCCTTTAGAAGATCCTAAAGATGAAAGACCTTATGTCAATTAAAAAAAAGACCTAAAGGTCTTTTTTTTATGCTTTTTAAATTTGAATACGTTTTCATGAAACAAAGCATTGTATTTTCACATCTTAAGCGTATAATCGTGATGGAAATAGGTAGACAAAGTTATTTTTTGTCTTTACGAAGGAGTTTACATGGATATTTACATCTTTTTATTATTAAGTGGTATTGCATTACTGACTGGATATTTTTTTGGAAGAATTGCAGAAAAACTAAATTTACCTGCAATTACTGGATATGTCATAGCAGGTGTCTTTTTAGGGCCATCTATATTTGGTGTGATTTCTAATGAAACGCTTGAGGGATTTAATATCATTAATAATGTTGTATTAGGTATTATAGCGTACCAAATAGGAACTGAGTTATGGTTACCTAAACTTAAGAAAAGTGGGAAAGCAATATTAACAATTACAACGGTACAAGCTTTATTAACAGCAACTCTTGTATTTAGTTTAGTGTATGCAATTGATGGTCGTTTATGGCTTGCATTAACGTTATCAGCAATTGCAACTGCAACTGCACCAGCGCCAATTATGGTAATGATTAAAAAATATAAAGCAAAAGGTCCAATTGTTGATACAGTAGTTCCTGTTGTTGGGATTGATGATATGTTTGGGGTTGTCATTTTTGGACTTTTTACATCCATTGCAGTTTCAACCCTTGGGGCAACCGTTCTAAACATTGAATCAGCATTGATTGAGCCAATGACTGAAGTGATATTATCTGTTTTAGTTGGATCAGGCTTTGGACTTTTTTTAGGTGTGATGTCTAAAATATTTGTCGTGAAGTTAGAAAAGAAAGAAAAATATATTGCATACTTAATTATTTCATTATCTTCAGTTCTTATTAGTGTGTATTTAACTCACACATTTCATTTATCTAATATTTTAACACCGATGATGATTGGGATGGTATTTACGAATTTTATTAAAAAAGAACCTTTTGAAATTCAAGAAGCCGCAATCTCAAATTTTTCTGGACCTTTCATTATTTTATTTTTTACATTAGCTGGCGCACAACTTTCACTAAGTGTTTTAGTAGATGCTGGATTCATTGCATTATTATATATAGTTTTTAGATCCATCGGTAAAATTGGTGGTGCGTATTTAGGTGGTGTCCTTACCAAAGCACCTAGAAATGTTAAAATTGGTACAGGATTATCGATTTTACCTCAAGGAGGTGTTGAAATAGGAATGCTGGTTGCAGTATCATCTATGTTTCCTACAAATGAAGCGTTACTTATTAAGACAGTGGTACTAACAGGCATTTTATTCTTTGAAATTGTAGGACCGATTTTATTTAAAAAAACTTTAGAGCATTTCGGAGAAATAAAAATTTCTAAAAAACCACTAAAACAAAAAGAACGAAACGCAAGTGGACTTGTTGTTGAAACATAAATCATATTTGAATATTCAAGAGATTATTTCAGTTTAATAGATACGAATTAGATTTAAAAAAACCTTATATGAAGTTACACAATAAAAGGATGAAAGATTCATCCTTTTATTGTATTTTTAGGAACATTAGAGTATTCTAATATTAGAAATCATTATCACTTTGCAACTTTATAGAATATTATTGTGAGGGTATTATGTCTTATATACTTGTGATTGACCAAGGAACAACATCAACGAGAACGATAATCTTTAATCATCAATCAGAAATCATTTCAATGTCCCAGAAAGAAATTACACAATACTATCCAAATCTTGGATGGGTCTATCATGATGCCAATGAAATTTGGTTGTCCGTTTTAACTACCATGACCCAAGCCATTTATCAAAAAAATATTGATCCTAATGAAATTCAAGTCATTGGTATCACCAATCAAAGAGAAACAGTCGTTGCATGGGACAAAAAAACAGAGCAACCTCTTCAGCATGCCATCGTGTGGCAATCAAGACAAACTCAAGATCATTGTGAAAGACTTAAAAAAGAAGGTTATGAAGCAATGATTCAAGAAAAAACTGGACTTGTGATTGACCCATATTTTTCAGCATCCAAACTTTCTTGGCTCATGAAAAACATCCCCAATATTGATACTTTAATTGAAGAAGATAGACTTGCTTTTGGAACCATTGATAGTTTTATTACATATAAACTAACTGGTAATCATGTGACAGATGTATCCAACGCATCAAGAACGATGCTTTTTAATATTCACACATTATCTTGGGATTTAGACTTACTTTCATTATTTGACATTCCCTTACAAACCTTACCAAAAGTCAAACCCTCATCATGTATGTTTGGCTATACAAAGGCGCATCATTTTTTTGGAAATGAAATACCAATTGGTGGGATTTTAGGAGATCAACAAGCTGCATTATTTGGTCAACGTGCTTTTAGTCAAGGTGATGTTAAAAATACTTACGGGACAGGTTGTTTTTTATTGATGAATACTGGAAATGACATTCCAAAGTCTAAACTAGGATTATTATCAACGGTTGCATGGCAAATAGGTGATCAAGTGACGTATGCTCTAGAAGGATCTGTTTTTGTTGCAGGGTCTGCTGTACAGTGGTTAAGAGACGGATTAAAAATCATTGAAAATGCAAAAGAAACTGAGCCACACGCAAAAGCGTTACTTCATAATGAAGGCGTCTACATGGTTCCGGCATTTGTTGGACTAGGAACACCTTACTGGTCAAGTGAAGCAAGAGGTTCCATTTTTGGGATTACCCGTGGTACAACAGATAAACATTTTTCTCGTGCCGCATTAGAATCCATTGCATATCAAAGTTATGATGTGATTGAAGCCATGAAAAAAGATAGTCAACTTCCAATCACATCAATTCATGTTGATGGCGGAGCAACTAGCAATTTATTTCTAATGCAGTTTCAAGCAGATATCATGGGGCTTGATATCATTAAACCCGATCAATTAGAATCTACAGCACGCGGTGTTGCTTGGATGGCAGGGTTAACCGTTGGTATATATAAAGATTTGGAGGCGATTTTAAGTATTCATATCCCCTCACAAACATATCATCCATTGATGTCAAATCCTCTAAGAGAAAAGCTATTAGAAGGTTGGCAAGAAGCAGTCAAAGCTACCATACAATATAAAAGACCATCCTTAGATGATCTTAAGTGATAAATAACTCTGGATGTAAATCAACATATTTATTTAAAGATCGTTGAAGTAAAGCTTTATCGAACATAATATCAACATATTCATAGTGATGACCACGTAAATGAATACACTTTAAATAAGAAATTGGCGTTTTATACGTTTGTTCATAACCAAGCTTATACAAATTGAGTTGTAATGATAAATGTGTTTGATGAAGATGTGCCATACGCTTTACATCAACGATACCTTGTCCTTTCATAAAAGGAGAGGTAACAATCATATCAAATCTTCCAGCAGCAATAACAATTCCTAAATGTGAAATGACAACAATTTGCTCATTTTTAACAACATCAATTTGATGTTGTTTTTTTAATTTCAAATAGTTTTTAAATTCGGTTAAATGACTGATTTCTCCTGTTTCTTCAAAATGTTCAATCGAATCATGAAGTTCAGTACCGCGCTCAGCCGCACGCGCTAGAATCGTTGGATCAACACGTTTATAAGGAGAGGGTAAAATTTCTTTAATGAGTTGGGTGACTGAAATGACAGGAACATGATCAACCCAATATTGATGTGTTTCAGCGTCAAATTCAATGTAATAGTCTTCTACTTGTAACGATGTTTTCATTGAATAGCCTCTAATAAATCATTTTTAATGATGGTTTCTTTTGAAATTGATGTCATCGAAGAGATGATTGAAAGATATAACGTAGATGGTTTAGATAAAAGCATATATTCATAATATAAATGCTTTTTTAAATCGATGAGATACGTTTCATCAGAATTTAAAAACTTTTGATACGCTTGATGAATATGAGCACTATAGATAAAATAAGCATCATGCCACAAATGAGCGACTTGATAGAAAAATGAAGCAAGTTTCATATAATCATCTTGATAGCTTGATTTTTTGGATAAGAAAATTAAATACTGATCAATAATAATATCAAAAAGTAAGATTTGAGACATGTAGAAGTTTTTCTCTAGCAAACTTGAGGTGATGATGTCGTGATAAGTAAGATTATCAAAAATATATGCATACAAAACAAAGTAGCTTAAGGATTCGATATTTGATATTGAATCATCAAAAAAATGCTTGCTAGAATCAAAGAGTTTTCTAAGTTCATCTAGAGATAAAAGATTCGTTAAGTAATCATAATAGGAGACATAAAGGAATACTAAAGTATTAAGATTAGAAGAGTCTTTATCGTAATGTTTTAAATTTTTATAGAAAGGTTTTGCAAGTTCATACTCTTGATAATGTGTATTGGTTAAAAATTCAATGATACCAGAGGGTTTTTGTTTGATTTTCAAGACATAAATTAAAATATCTGGAAAGTCTACATCAAGTTTAAAAATGAGTTTTTCTAGTGTATTTAATGGAATCGGTAGTTCTTGATTAAGATAACGTCGATAACTTCTCTCAGATGTCACATCTTCAATCAGATCATCAATGGATAACCCTTTTTCTTTTCTTAGGGATTCTACAGCTTCTAAATAATAGGTGAGTTCTTTATTAGAATAATCCATTAAATCTTACCTGCTTTCATAAAGTATAAATTATTTAGAGAAGTATTTTTAACGATTGATTTTAATTCATCTAAGGTTAGTAGATTTTGAAGTAAAGCATCATTTTTTGCTTGGTAGTTTAGATTTTGGAGTCGTTTGATCATTAAATAATACATGATATATTTAGAAAACGATTGATCTTCTTTTTGGATGTAATGAAGTGCATCTGTAAAAAAAGAAATCAAACCGTCATCTAAATGATATTTTTTTATATTTTCCGTTGCATATAAAAAGGTTTGATCAATTGATGAAGAAAACGCTTCTTTTAATTGTTTGTTGGAAAATAATGAATGAGCAAGACTTTGTATGACATTCATATCAATATCATATTGTTGAGTGATCAGTTGTTTATCACCAAGCATGACTTCAAATAAGATAGGAACAACCTGGAATTGATCTTCAAATGTTCCATCTTGTAGCAGTTATAGAAGAACTTTAATAGCGTTTCTACCGATAATTTTTCTTAATTTTAGATGTTCAAGATTGATTTGACTTTTTAGAAAATGAAGATATTCATACTTATCAATGTGATGGTTAAGATAGGCGTAACGTTTTAATAAAGAGGGTAAAATGACTTTACCAACATGCGTATAAAATGGAGGATTAACAGTATCTAATAATTTTTTTGCTTCATCAAACATTTCGTGGTCTAAATAATGAGATAAATAGATTTCTTGCTGATGTTTAATAGAAATATGATTTAATGAGAAAATGATAAAGTCACGCATTCTCATTTGAAGTCTATCAACAAGCAATACAAGGACTTCAAAATTAAAAGGTTTACCTTAATTAATATATCGCCTATACGAACGTTCAGAAACAATATCTTCTAAGAAGGTTTGATAAGTGAGTTTTTTCTGAAGACGTAGATGCTCAATGACTTCTGTAAATTGACTTTGACCAATCATATGGACTCCCTAATCATAGTGTATCATAAAGTTTTATATAAATTTATGATAGAACATAGACTAAATCTTAAAAAAAACTTAATTTCGGACAGATTTGCCGTTTTTTTATCATAAGATTTATGTTTTAATACATGTGTAGCTGGGATTAATGTTATTGGGGGATACATTAGTTTCTGGGGGGAACTACACATAAACACGTGAGTTTCACGTGTTTTTTTAATGGTTCTTTGATAAGATGTAAGAGAGGTCTAAAATGAGAGTATATGCTTTTAATCCAAAATTTAAAAATGACTACATCGTAAAAGCATTGTGAGAGATAATGATACAATGAGAGAAACAGAATTATATATTCCTGTAAAACAATTGTTTGAGTCATTTGAATTTGAGGTAGAAGCTGAGATTGAACATATCGATATCATTGCAAAAAAAGAGGATCATTTGATAGCAATCGAACTAAAAAAAGAGCTCAATATTAATGTCATCGCTCAAATATTAAAACGACAATCTTTAACAGATGAAGCGTATATCGCTATATTTAAACCAACTAAAAAAGTGCTAACATCAGTGACATTTAAAGATAAACTGCTAATCTTAAAAAGATTAGGTATTGGATTAATCTTTGTTGAAAATAAAGCTGAGATATATAAAGAATCTGAAGTCATTATCCCTAAGAAAAAAACTAAAACTAAACAACGATTAATCGATACATTTCATGCTTTAAATAATGATAATATAGGTGGTTCAAACAAAGTAAAACGTATGACATTGTATAAGAAGCAAGCAATGATCATCGCTCAATGTTTAGGTCATCAAATTAAAAAACCATCTCAAATCAAAAAAGAGACAAAGATTGATAAAACCTATTCAATCTTATATAAAAATTATTATCATTGGTTTGAATCTTTAGGGAATGGTATGTATCGACTCACGGAAATAGGTAAAAAAGTAAACAGTATTTAACTTTATTCATGTAAAGTGATATAATGTTACGGAAGAGGTGTATGATGGCAAAATCAAAATTAAAGAATCCAATTCTGGATGAATTATTTAACTCTTTTTCAAACATTAATTCAAAAAAAGATTGGTATAAAATTTTTGAAGATTTATGTACCATTCAAGAAATCAAAGATATGGCTTTACGATTTGAAGTTGCTAAAAAACTTAATGAAGGTTTGAGTTATCAAGTCATAAGTGAACAAACAGGTGCATCATCAACCACCATTTCAAGAGTTGCAAAAGCATTAGGATATGGTGAAGGTGGATACAAACTATTATTAAGAAAAAAAGATTAGATGAAAAACTAATCATTTTTTGACTAGGTTTTTTATGTTAAAATTAAACTAAAGAAATTTAAGGAGATAAATTATGTTGCTTGAATCAAAACATCAAGCCCGATTTGATATTAAAGGCAAAGTTTTACAAGGATTTTTTGCGATTATTTTAGTAAGTATCTTTACGTTTTTTGCAACCTTTTTAGTTGAACTTATCAACCCATTTCCGACACCTGTTCCAGTCATGGGTCAGAATTTTTGGGAACAAGCGAATGCCTACTCTCCCGAGTTTTTATCAGGAACCATATTTAATTTAGTAACAAGCATTGGTCTAAGCTTTTTCTTTGTGAGTGTATTATCAATAGGTCTAAATAACTTTTTTATTAGAAATCATCAAGGTAAAGAACTTGATGTGATGACATCTTTATTCATGGGATTTAAATTAAAATACCGTTTAATTTTAAAAACATTATTTGCTGTATTTGTTGCACTTGCAATTTATATTGTTCCATTATACGCAATGATGATTGCAGGACTTATGTTTTTATGGAGATTACCAATTTTGGGTTCAATCATCTCAGTACTTGTCCTTGTTGGTTTTATATTTCTAACCATCAAAATATTGGATTATGCGCTCGTTACCTTTTTACTTGCAGATGAAGATATCGTCTTTAATTCTCCAAAAGAATATTTAAAAGCATCTAAACGAATGATGAAAGGATATAAATTTGAATTTATATTATTAGGATTCACATTTATTCTTTGGTTTTTTGCTTCATTATTTACTTTTTTCCTACTTTTAATTTGGTTATTACCATATGTCTATCAATCTTATGCAAACTTTTATTTAAATCTTAAACCTAAACCACAATTTGAAAATGAAGAATTAGAAATTGAGAATGTCATTTCAGAATAATTTCAATAAAAAAAGAAGCTTATTAATAAGCTTCTTTTTTTATTTTATTGACAAGTTTAATAAAGTAATCAATCATTGGTCCTATGGTAATCGCAAGTATCACTGTTCCAATTGAAACTGAACTTAAACCAATTCCAATAACTAGACCTTGAGTGATTGCAATTAGTACTGCTAATAATTCAACACCAACACGTACTTTTAAGAAGTTATTGATATGAAGAATTTCCATAAAAGCAAATGTCATCTCATCATAAACCATCGAAGGAAACTTAGTTGTAATCATGAGTGATAATCCAAAAGGCAATAATATTGATCCTAAAATAAACCACAATATCTGATCAAATAAACCAAAAGGATAGATTTCATGTAATATAACGATATCCCAGATGTCCATCATCGTTGCGATTCCAAAGATAGGAATGATAACAATTAAATACTTTAGATTTTTACGATAAATTAATATAAATGTTAATATGGTGAAGTTTGTAATAAGTGAGGCTGTTCCTAACGTAATCCCAAAAAGAATTCGTGAGTGATCATTAACAGCATCCCAGGTACCTGCACCAATTGTTGATCTTAAGATAAGAT
>Ga0222714_10003469_pt1 | contig 16039 bp, 17 predicted proteins | sample C33_3DmetaG_FD_165048 | JGI IMG/M metagenome (GOLD analysis project Ga0222714, IMG submission 165048) | Estuarine water microbial communities from San Francisco Bay, California, United States - C33_3D | ecosystem: Environmental > Aquatic > Marine > Unclassified | place: USA: California...
AGGCTGGCGCGTTGCGCTTCTGACGCCCCGGGTTCTCGTTGACGGCCTCGGCACTTCGCGGGTAGTCGACGAGATCCTGAAAGTGGTAATTACGAACGCTCTCGCCGTTGAAGCCAGACAGGCGGTCTTTCACGTACGTGGCATACGACGGTTTCGTCATTTCGCCATCGTTGATCACCGTGACGCCAGCATCGATCTGCTTCTTTACGATTTCGTCGATTGCGGTGTGAAATCGCGCCTCGAGCTTGGCCGGGTCGACGGGCACCCCGTCGCCGAGCGCCCACATCGTCTTAATCAGGTCATCAGGGCGGGGGAGGCTACCGGTGTGGGTACTGGGGATGCTGCGCGACATGAAACCTACGGTAGCTACCTAGCGCCGCCCGAGAATTTGATTTATTTCGTCGGCGGTGCGGCGCAATTGAGGAAGAATTGAGTTCAGCAGCTCATCCTGCGACACTCGTTCGGTTTGAGTTCCAACGTTCAATGCGGCAACAATGCGACCTTCTCGATTTGCGAGTGGCACCGCCAGTGACCGCAATCCCTCCTCAAGTTCGCGATCAACGAGTGCATAACATTGTTGGCGAACGGAGAGCAGCTCGCGCTCCAATCGGACTCGGTCAGTGATTGTGCGCTGCGTGTATCGAACCAACTTCGCTTGACGGAGAAAGTCTCGAAGTACGTCGTCGGGCAGCGAAGAGAGCAGAATTCGACCCATCGAAGTTACGACGGCGGGCAAGCGCGACCCGAGCGCGAGACCGATGCTCATGATTCGTTTGGTTGGTACCCGTGCCACGTAGACGATCTCAGTTCCATCAAGCACCGCCAGCGAGACCGACTCATCGAGTTGTTCGGAGAGTGTCTCCATGAATGGTTCGGCAATTTCGCCGAGTTTTGCGGAGGACAGATACGCATATCCGAGGTCAAGTACGCGTGGCGTGAGCTGGAACGATTTGCCGTTGGTCTCCGCGTAGCCAAGCTGCATCAACGTATGCAGGCACCTACGGGTGGTCGCGCGAGTGAGCCCAGTAAGGCGAGCAGCGTCGGCAAGCGAAAGACGCGGATTGTCTGCAGAGAATGCGGTCAAGACGCGCAAACCGCGAGCCAATGACTGAACGAATTCCCCCTCTCCACTTGACAGTGCATCGACGTTGTTCATAGAGTGCGTTCTGAGAGCGTACAACTGTTCGCACTGCGCACACAAATGAGGTAGCCATGACTGAATATAAAACGGTCTTCGGGTCGCTTGATTCGTACGAAAAAGGTCGAATCGAAATCATTGATGATGATCCAAAGCACTACGCGTTCTCGAATGTCTTTGAAGTCGCAAACAAATCCAAGGCGTACGAGAAGGTCGCGGTTGCGCTCAACCAGCAATATGCACTCGAAGTGATTCGGGCTGAGGGCGATAGCGATTGGTTCGTATGCGATCACGACGAGACGATTCTGTGTATGGACGGTGAAGTTCGCGTCGAGTTCGTTAAACCGGACAAGGCACTTCACAGCGATGGTGCCGACGGAAGCCATCCAATTGCCGGTGTGCCGGCCGGCAAGCCGATGGGTCACGTGTTGCTTCGTCGTGGTCATCAGGCATTGCTACCGAAGCACAGCGCGTACCGCTTTTCGGCCAAGAAAACCAGTGTGCTCTTGCAGCAGACCCTCAATGGACCGTTAACCAAGCAACGCTGGGCCAGTATTTGTTTGTCGTGAGAGAGCAAGTCGATATCAGGATCCAAGTCAGGAGCACAACATGAGCACAACAGATACAACCGTGAAGTCCAGTCCGGCGAATGAGCACGGCTACAAGTCGTTCGAGTTGGGAGGCTTCAAGTTCCATCGCGACGAATTCTTCGTGCATGTGACCTGGCCGACTGGAACGCATCTGATGAGTGTCGATACCTTCTTGCGCGCCTTGCAGCGCGACTGCGCGTGGAACTTCTTCTACGGCACGGTCAATTTCGACCACGTCATTGGCACGATCAATCACTACGGCAACGTTGACTTGTTCGCCGGCAAATTCAATGATGCCTATCGAACGGCGGAACTCGACCATCTCGAGAACTTCCCGAGCGAGCAAATTCTCGGTACGTTTCGCGAGATGCTCGCCGATTGGACGAATGCGGGTTACGACCCGTTCGCTAGTCCCGCTGAGACCGCCGCCCCGTGGGGTGTGAAGAACGGTGACAACACCGCGGCCATCACGCGACAGCGGGTGGCCGCAACTCGCATGGTGGGTGTGAAAGGCGACGAGAAGATTCGCAGCGACGAGAGTGGGTATCCGGTCAACCGCATGTTCGCTGACGTACCGCAGGATGAGCCGGAAGTGCACATCGAACCGGGATTCGAGTCGGAGATTGCCGCTTTCAATCTGTTTGCGTACCTCTCGCGTTCCGATGTGACTTGGAACCCCTCGGTGGTCAGCGTCGTGAAGGAGAGTCTGTATTGCCCGACGACCGAGGAGTACATCCTCCCCGTGGTGCACGGCAATGATCGAGTGGAGTGGTTTATCCAACTCAGCGACTTCATCTCGTGGGACGTCCAGGATCGTGATTCGGGAAGTCCGCGGGCAAAGGTAATCATGAAAGCTGGTGACGTCGCCGCAATGCCGGCCGACATTCGCCATCAGGGCTATAGCCCGAAGCGATCGATGTTGCTCGTATGGGAAAACAATTCGGCTGATCTTCCCGCGCTCATTGCAAGCGGGAAAGCTCCGACGTACCCAATTAACTTCTAGCGATCGACCATCATCGATCGTGCACAACGACCTATTTATTGGCGGTGAGTTTCGCCCCGCGGTATCCGGATCACGTCTACCCGTCGTAAACCCTTATGACGGCTCCGTCCTCACCGAGATTGCAGAAGGCCGCGCCGAAGACATCGACATCGCAGTCACGGCCGCGACGGACGCGTTTCCTGCCTGGAGGGCGGTGCCCGCGTCGGAGCGTGGGAAGCTCTTGCTTCGCCTGGCGGATGCATTGGAAGCCAACACGGAGGAGTTTGCCCGGCTCGAGTCGCTCAACACCGGTCATCCAATTCGCGACTCGCGCGGTCTCGACGTACCGCGAACTGCGGCGTGTTTCCGTTACTTCGGTGGAATTGCCGACAAGCTCGAAGGTGACGTCATACCGGTAGACACCGGTTTTCTGAATTACGTCGTACGTGAACCCCTGGGGGTGGTCGGTGCGATCGTGCCATGGAACTTCCCATTGATGTTCTGTAGCTGGAAACTCGGCCCGGCGCTGGCGGCGGGAAACACCGCTGTCTTGAAACCAAGTGAGATCACACCTCTCACATCGCTCAGGCTTGCTGCACTCATGAAAGAAGTCGGTTTTCCAGATGGCGTTGTCAATGTGGTACCCGGATTCGGGAATACCGCTGGCGAACGGCTCGCCACCCATCAGCATGTGGCAAAGATTGCGTTTACAGGCTCGACCGTGGTGGGGAAGCGAGTCGTCGAGCACTCTGCCTCGAACCTCAAGCGGGTGCAACTCGAGCTTGGTGGAAAAGGCGCAAATATCGTGTTCGAAGATGCAAATCTCGTCGCCGCAGTCAACGGTTCAGCGTGGGCAATCTTCCACAATCAAGGTCAGGCCTGTATCGCAGGCAGTCGGCTGATCCTCCATGAGTCCATCGCGGATATCTTCCTCGAACACTTCGTGAAACTTGCGCGATCGATACGACTCGGAGATCCACTCGACCCGAAAACTGAGATGGGTCCACTGACATCGGCAGTGCACCGAGATCGAGTCCTCAGCTACGTGAAGATCGCGCTGGATGAAGGCGCCGAAATTCTCACCGGTGGCAAGCCACCATCCGGTGCGGCGCTGGAGAAAGGGTTCTTCGTAGAGCCGACGGTTATGCGCGTACCCGACTTTCGGAGCCGAGTGTGCCAGGAAGAAGTGTTCGGCCCATTCGTCACGGTGAGCACGTTCGCCGACGATGCGGAAGCCCTGGAAATAGCGAATTCGACCGATTACGCACTCGGTGGAGGTTTGTGGACGCAGAATCTTGCGCGTGCGCACAAGATGGCAGCACGTATGCGCAGCGGCATGGTGTGGGTGAACTCGTACAAGCGCGTGCACCCCGGATCGCCTTTCGGGGGATTCGGGCTCTCTGGTTACGGCCGCGAGATGGGGTTCGAGGCGCTATACCAGTACACGGATCCAAAGAGCGTGTGGATCAACTACGACGCCAATATTCCTGCCTGGTATCAACGCTAGAACTCGTAATCGTTGATGAGCATCATCGTTGACCTTCGGCAGGCCATTGCTGAGCACGTAAAGAATGGAATGACCGTTGCTATGGAGGGCTTCACCCACCTCATTCCGCATGCAGCGGGTCACGAAATCATTCGGCAACGAATTCGTGACCTGCATGTCATTCGAATGACGCCAGACGTGATCTTTGATCAGCTGATTGGTGCGGGGTGTGTGAGGAAATTGACGTTCTCATGGGGAGGTAATCCAGGGGTTGGCTCGCTGCATCGGTTCCGTGATGCAGTGGAGAACTCATGGCCGCGGGCGATCGAGATCGAGGAGCATTCGCACGCCGGAATGGCGGCACGGTACAGCGCTGGGGCGAGTGGATTGCCATTCGGAACATTACGCGGCTATCGCGGCACCGACCTACTGGACCTCACCGAGAATGTACGGTTCATTGATTGTCCGTTCACCGGTGAAAAGCTTGCGGCCGTTCGAGCCATCAACTCGGATGTTTCAATCGTGCATGCGCAACGCGCCGACAGGGAAGGCAATGTGCAAATCTGGGGCATCATCGGTGTGCAGAAAGAAGCTTTACTCTCGGCAAAAGTCGCGATTGCAACGGTGGAAGAAGTAGTCGATCGTCTCGTGCCCAGACCAGGCGCCGTCGTTCTTCCCGCTTGGGTTATGACTGCTGTGGCCTGCGTGCCAAACGGCGCACACCCGAGTTTTGCTATGGGGTACAGCGAACGCGACAACGACTTTTACCGGGAGTGGGATCAGATTTCAGGCGACCGTGTCGCCTTCGAGGAGTGGATCCAGAGGCATGTCATCGACACTCCGGACCACGGAGCCTTCATGCATTCAATTGCGAGAGCACCGAGCAGAGGTCGTAATGGCATCTGACGCCACTCTGACCGCCGACGACGTGATGATCGTAAACGCCGCACGAGCGCTTGGTGAATTGGCACGCGCGGGGCGGGCGACGTGCTTCGTGGGGATTGGGCTTCCATCGACAGCTGCGAATCTGGCCCGACATCTTTATCGACCTGCGCCGGTGTTGATATACGAGTCGGGTTGCATAGGTTCCAAGCCCTCTCGATTACCGCTGTCAATAGGCGACGGTGAGCTAGGCGACACGGCCGACGCGGTGGTGAGTGTTCCTGAAATTTTTGCCTATTGGCTTCAAGGCGGACGCATCGATGTCGGATTCTTGGGTGGTGCGCAACTTGACCGATTCGGAAACATAAATTCAACAGTGATTGGTTCGTATGAGGCCCCGAAGACTCGTTTGCCGGGGGCGGGTGGAGCGCCGGAAATCGCCGCGGCAGCAGGGCGTGTAATTGTGATCATGAGACAGACACGACGCGCATTCGTCGAACGTTGTGATTTCCGAACGTCGCTCGGATTCGGGGATGGTCCGGGGGACCGGAAGAAGCACGGACTTACTGGAGGTGGGACACGACTCGTCATCACGGATTTGGGCATCCTCGAACCTGAGTCAGGAACATGCGAGTTGGTCATGACGCAGCTGCATCCTGGTGTAAGTAGGCAGCAGTGCCTCGAGAACACCGGGTGGAAACTCAGATTTGCCGACGGCCTCAATGAGACAGTGCCAGCAAACGACGATGAGTTATCGACGCTTCGGCGCGTGCGCAGTGGAGAAGCGTTATGACCGCAAGCTTTGTTTACATACAGCGCGAACGGAAACTGGTGTTCGGTCGTGGTAAGCGCCATGACCTCGCCAAGTATCTGGATGAGCTCGGTGCCCGAAGAGTATTCGTCATCAGCGATCCGAACGGCGCTGACGTTGTTGCAGATATCGTCGCGCCATTGGCCGATAAGGTTCTGCAAGTCTGGACGGATGTTCGCCAGCACGTGCCCGAAGACCTGGCCGCGGCCGCACGCGACCAAGTCACGAGAGTCGGTGCGGACTCGGTGGTTTCATTCGGCGGGGGCTCTTCGACCGGCCTTGCCAAGGCGATAGCAATATCGCACGGGCTACCGATCATTGCCATTCCCACGACGTATGCGGGAAGCGAACAAACCACGATCTACGGAGTTACCGGAAATCGGCACAAACAAACCGGAAGTAATCCAATTGTTCTGCCGCGAGTGTCCATCTATGACGTCGAGTTGACACTTGGACTGCCGAAACATGTGACGGGCGCATCCGCTTTCAACGCGCTGGCACACTGCATCAATGGGCTCTCGGCAATGGGGGCCAATCCCGTAACCTCCGCCATCGCACTTGAGGGGGTGCGGGCAATCGTTGAATCCCTGCCCTCGGTGATGGCGCATCCAGGCGACGTGGAGCCCCGCGAACGCCTGCAATACGGAGCGGCAATGGCCGGAATAACGCTTGGTGATACGTCGACGGGACTACACCACAAGATCTGTCATGTGTTGGGGGGAACCTTCAATCTGGTTCATGCCGATGCCCATTCGGTGATCCTCCCGCACTCGACAGCGTTCAATGCCAGCGCTTTGCCCAGGGAGATGGCGCGGCTGAGCGAGGCACTGGGTTGCCGGCGGGGAGACGAAGGAGGTGCACTGTGGGAACTGGCAAAGCGTTCCGATGTCCCGATTTCGCTAAAGCAGCTGGGACTGGAATCGGGGCAGTTGCACGAGACTGCAGAGCGAGCAGCCAAGGAAATCTCGTCGAATCCGCGGCCCGTAACGGCTGAGCTCTTGGAGACATTGTTGAAGTCTGCCTACGCGGGAACCCGACCTTGAGTCGTCTAAATGTTCGGAGTGCGAACACTGCAACTTTGTGGCACACGGTCTAGTGAGTTACCATCGTCACAGGCCGCCTCACATCGCACGAGCGAAGTGAAACGACTCCAACCAACAATGGGGGAACCATGAACAAGAGAAAGATCACACCAAACATTGAGGGCGCCGTATCTCGTCGCTCGCTCATAAAAGGAGCAATGGCTGCTGGTGCTGCGGCCGGAGCGGGTGGGCTCCTCGCGGCCTGCGGTGGAGATGACACCGAAACATCTGCCGGAGGGCCGGGCGCTCAAGATGAGTCGAAGGGAACCGTCAAGATTGGTTTCGTCACACCACAGACTGGTCCGCTGGCTCCGTTTGGAGAAGCAGACGCATTCGTCATCGGTGAATTGCGGAATCTGGTGGCTGGTGGATACGACGGCTGGACGATCGAGATTGTCGATCGTGACAGTGAATCGAATTCCAACACTGCAGCTACGGCAGTGCAGGAATTGATCGGCGAAGGCTGTCAGTTGATTCTGGCGGAGGGTACTCCCGACACGACGGTGCCAGTCGTTCAACAGTGCACCAACAACGAAATGCCCTGCATCACGAACAATGCTCCGTGGCAGCCGCACTATCTCGGAATCGGTGGTCAGCTCGGACCGAACGTGACACCTGGTGTCGCATCCGAGTACAACTACCACTTCTTCTGGGGTCTAGAGGACGTCGTGCAAGTGTTCCTCGCGATGTGGAACGACGCGGCTCCTGGAGCAACGGTCGGCGCGTTGTGGCCGGACGATCCGGACGGGAACGCCTGGAGCGATCCAAACGTCGGATTCCCGCCGGCCCTTGCCGCAGGCGGATTCAGCCTGGTCGATCCGGGTCGCTTCCCACTCGGCGGCAACGACTATTCCGCCCAAATCGCCAAGTTCAAGGAAGGCAACGTTGAGATCGTCACTGGTGTGCTTCCTCCGCCGGACTTCGCGAATTTCTGGGCGCAGGCGCAGCAGCAAGGCTTCTCACCCAAGGTGGTGACGGTCGGTAAGGCACTGCTTTTCCCCGGTGCGATTGAGTCGTATTCAAATCCGGCTGGAATCTCAACCGAGATCTGGTGGAGTGATCGTCACCCATACACGTCGAGCCTCACGGGTCAATCCGCCGCCGATCTCGCGGCGGCGTATACGGCATCGACGGGCAAGCAGTGGACGCAGCCAATCGGCTATGTGCACGCCCTGTTCGAGGTGGCGCTCGACGCGATCAAGCGTGCCGGCGGTGCCGGTGACAAGCAGGCGTTGCTCGACGCAATCGGCGCAACGAATCTGGAGACCGTCGCAGGAGCCGTCAACTGGGGTAACTCGGTGGTTCCACACGTGACGAAGACGCCGCTGGTTGGTGGTCAGTGGGTCGCGGGAGAGCAGTTCCCGTATGAACTCAAGATTCGTACCAGCGAACAGTTGCCGTCGTTGACCATCGATGGCCCAATGGAAATCATTGGGCTCTAGCCTGCACGATTTGCAGAACGGACGTCCGCGAGCGTCTTGGTGAATGTTCTCGAAGTACGAGACGTCTCCAAGGCGTTCGTCGGGCCGGTCCTCGAACGCATGTCTTTTTCGGTGGCGGCTGGGGAGGCGGTAGGAATCGTCGGACCCAACGGGGCCGGCAAAACCACCCTGCTTAACGTCGTGGTCGGCGATGTTATGCCCGATTCAGGGTCGGTGTGGTTCAAACAGCAGAACATCACATCGCTATCGGCCAACGTACGATGTCGGCTCGGCATTGCCAAGGCCTCCCAGATTCCCCGACCCTTTGAGGGGCTGACGGTCTTCGAGAATGTACTGACCGCGGCTACGTTCGGGCGCCCAGGTGACACCTCAGATGACGAAGATGTTGCTATCGCCAGTTTGCGGACGACCGACTTACTGGCGAAGGCCAATTCAGCAGCAGGCTCGCTGACATTGCTCGATCGCAAGCGACTCGAGCTGGCCCGCGCACTCGCGACTCAACCGAGCGTTTTGCTGTTGGATGAAATCGCAGGCGGTCTCACCGAAGCCGAGATCCATGTGCTGATCGACAAGGTGTCCCAAATCCATCATGACGGAGTCACAATCGTGTGGATTGAGCACGTCGTACACGCGTTGATGCGCGTCGCGCAGCGCCTGATTGCCATGAGCTTCGGTCAAAAGATCGCTGACGGTAACCCGACCGAAGTCATGGCGGATCCAGCCGTTCGCGAGGTGTATCTCGGGGTGGAAGGAGAATAACGGATGCTCGTCGTGGACGGAATGAGCGCCGGATATGAAGACTTCCGTGCATTGTTCGACGTGAGTATGTCGGTGCGTGAGGGCGAGACCGTGGCCATGGTTGGTGCCAACGGTGCGGGAAAGTCCACGTTCTTGCGTGCGGTGATGGGCCAAGTGAGGTTGCACTCTGGGACGGTTCGCTTCGACGGTCGGGACATCTCGTCGCTGAAGGCCCACGAGCGGGTTAAATTGGGGATATCGCTCGTGCCGGAAGGTCGAAGAATCTTCCCGAGTCTGACGGTCCGCGAGAATCTCCTCATTGGTTCATTCGCCAAACGATCGGGTCCGTGGACGGTCGAGCGAGTGGTCACCATGTTTCCAATGCTCGAGAGGTTGTTGACCAGATCGGCGGCGAAACTGTCGGGCGGTGAACAGCAGGCGATAGCGATAGGTCGAGCCTTGCTCAGTAATCCGCGGCTTGTTCTGTTGGATGAAGTCTCGTTGGGACTCGCACCCGTGGTCGTCAAACAGCTTTACTCTGCGTTGCCAATGATCTCCGAGCAAGGAGCCACTGTGATCGTAGTCGAGCAGGACATACATCAAGCGCTTGCCGTGTCGGACCGCGTGTATTGCCTGCTTGAAGGAAGGGTGTCACTCTCCGGTGAAGCGTCGACGGTCAGCACCTCCGATATCACGGCGGCCTACTTCGGGGCAGCGATATGAGTTGGTTGAACGCTCTGGTGCAGGGCGTGCTGCTCGGTGGTCTCTATGCGATATTTGCGACCGGGTTGTCCTTGGCCTTCGGTGTCATGCGATTCGTCAACCTCGCTCACGGGGACCTGGCGATTCTTGCCGGATACCTCGTGCTCTCCACCGCCTCAACGATGGGCGTGAACCATGTCGTGTCATTACCACTAGTCGTGATCCTGATGGCGGGAATCGGCTACGTGGGTCAGCGTTTTCTGTTCAATCGAACGATCGGCCCCGACCCTTTGGCGGGAATTCTGTGCAGCTTCGGCATCGGTGTCGTGATCCAGAACTTCCTGCTCGCACGGTACACCGCAACCGACAGGTATCTGGATGCCGGACCGATCGAGACGTCAACGATACGTATCAATGATTCGGTCTCGATCGGCCATTTCTCTTTGCTCACGTTCGTCAGTGCGATCGTGCTGCTCGGTGCGTTGCAGCTGTTCCTCTCGCATACGACAATCGGTCGGGCGTTCCGCGCCACTGCCGATGATCCGTCGACCGCCCAGTTGATGGGAATCAATGACAAGCGAATCTACGGATTTGCCATGGCCATTGCCTTTGCAACGGTAGGAATAGCGGGTTTCTTTCTCGGGGCGCGCGAGACGTTTGCACCGGCGTCGGGTCCCAATCAGTTGTTGTTTGGTTTTGAAGCGGTGGTGATCGGAGGGCTGGGATCGTTGTGGGGGACATTGATGGGTGGAATCGTTCTCGGAGTTGCACAGGCGTTCGGCAATCAGCTGTCTGTCGGTTGGAACCTATTGGCGGGACACATCGTGTTTTTGATGGTGTTGGCATTCCGTCCCAACGGCTTGTTCGGCACGGGGGTGCGAACATGACCTCACGAGTGGTTCGAGTATCGCGAAGTTCGCTCATCGGTACGGGTGCAATCGCGCTCATCTTCGTTGTGCTCGGGTTCTTCCCGTTATACGGAAGTGACCGAATGCAGGTCACACTCGTGCAGGTCCTTTCATATCTGACGTTGGCAATCATGTGGAACCTGCTGGCTGGTTACACCGGGCTCGTCTCCGTCGGGCAGCAGGGTTTCATCGGGATCGCCGCGTATGCACTGTTCTGTTTGGCGGAGTTAAACCCGGTCGATCCGTTCCTGAGTATTCCCATCGCCGCACTCATCTGCGCTGCCATTTCGGTTCCCGTTGCGCTGCTGGTATTCCGGTTGCGCGGTGGTTATTTTGCAATCGGCACGTGGGTGGTAGCTGAGGTATTCCGGCTCTTGACGCTCGAGATCAACGTCTTGGGTGCGGGAAACGTTCAGTCACTCACGACCAAGAATGCATTCAGCGGCTACGGACTGGAATTGCGCAAGAACTTGGTGTTCTGGTCGGCTTGGACGTTGGCAGTTGGTGCGACGCTAACGACCATCTTCGTCTTGAGGTCGCGGCTCGGACTGGCACTTCAGGCTGTTCGTGACAATGCCGAGGGGGCGCGTGGCTTGGGAATTGACATCACGCGGGTGCGCTTGTTCATCTGGGTGATCGTCGCCGGGTGGACCGGTGCGACGGGGGCACTGATCCACATCAACTCGGCCACGGTAACCAACAGGGATGCATTTTCTGTGGCGTCCTGGACTGCACTCGTCGTGTTCATCGTGATCATTGGCGGTGTCGGAAGCACGATCGGGCCGTACCTCGGCGTCGGCGTGTACTGGATCATCACCGAACAACTGAAACAACAGAACACTTGGCGATTCATCGTGCTCGGGGCCCTGGCGGCAATCATTGCGGTTGTGTCGCCGAAAGGCATCGCGGGACTGCTCCGTCGCTGGAAGTCCTTCGAAATATTCCCAGTGACTCGCCGACTAGAAGTGGGAGACTGATCGAACATGTCCGAGCAGGTCCGTCCCGTGTACATCGTCGATGCCGTGCGCACCCCGATCGGACGAATAACAGGGGGGCTCGCCCACATTCGACCCGACGACCTTGCCGCGGTCACCATCGCCGGAGTCGTTTCTCGTCAATCATCCATCGATCCTGCTGCGATCAACGATGTGGTGTTTGGCAACGGAAACGGTGCAGGCGAGGAAAATCGCAATGTTGGACGCATGGCAGTGTTACTGGCAGGACTTCCGCCGACTGTGCCCGGTGTAACGACGAACCGCCTATGCGGTTCGGGTCTCGAGGCAGTTGCTCAAGCAAGTCGCATGATCGCACTAGGTGACGCAGACGTGGTCCTGGCTGGTGGAGTCGAGTCCATGTCGCGGGCCCCGTGGGTGGTTCAAAAACCTGAATCGGGTTATCAACGAACCGATCAGACGATGTTCTCCACGACATTGGGGTGGCGCATGGTGAACCCTCGGCACAAGAAGGATTGGACAGTATCGCTGGGACTCGGTGCCGAGGTGATGGCCGACGAGTTCAAAGTATCTCGGGCCGAGCAGGATGCCTATGCGATGGCGAGCCATCAGAAGGCAACCGCTGCATGGGCGTCGCACGGGTTCAAGACCGAAATCATTGCTGTGCCCGATTCAAACCTTGCGCATGATGAATGTGTTCGCTCAGACACGAACATGAATTCTCTACAACGACTTAAACCTGTGTTCAAGACTGACGGCACGGTGACTGCGGGTAACTCATCGCCGATGAATGACGGCGCTGCGTGCGTCATGCTCGCGAGCGAGGATGCGGTAGCTAAATATTCGCTGCGCCCCATGGCACGGGTGGTGTCGCGTGGCGCCAGTGCGGTAGAGCCCCATCGTTTCGGAATCGGCCCGGTCGAGGCAGCGAATAAAGCCATCCAGCGTGCAAAGATCTCGTGGTCCGACCTCGTCGCAGTGGAGCTCAACGAGGCTTTCGCCTCGCAGGCGTTGGCGTGCCTCAAATCGTGGCCAGAACTGCGTAGAAACGTCGTGAACAGGTCGGGTGGTGCGATTGCCTTAGGTCATCCGATCGGTGCCTCTGGCGCGCGAATCACGACGACGCTGGTGCACGAATTGAAGCGTCAGGGCGGCGGTTACGGTCTTGCGACAATGTGTATCGGCGTGGGGCAAGGGATAGCGCTGGTCGTCGAAAGCGTGTAGCCACACCTCCGATGGGCATCGGGTTACGAAAAGACGATCCCACCGTCAAGCACGATGGACTGGCCGTTCATGCCGTCGGCCGCATCGGATGCCAGATACAAAACCAGAGCGGCGATCTCCTTCTTGGTCACCGTGCGACCGATGGTCGAGGATGTCTCGATTTCGTTCCACACGACGTCGACATCCTTGCCTTGGGCGGCTGCGAGTTCATCGAGATCAATGAGATCGGTGCGTGTGAAGCCCGGGCACACCGCATTTATCCGGATGTTGGTTCCACGAAGCTCAAGTGCGAGGCATCGGGTGATGCCGAGCTGAGCGTGCTTCGACGCGTTGTATGCGGCCTGGCCCAGACTGGCCTTTTTTCCGGCAATCGAGGCGATGTTGATGATTCGCGCTCGCTGCAACGGGAGCATCATCGGTAGAACGCAGCGGATGACGCGAACCATGCCTGTGACATTGACGTCGAGAATCGATGACCAATCGTCGGTCGAATAGTCGAGGAATCTGCGGGCCTTGTATATGCCAGCGTTGTTTACGAGGATGTCGATCGGCCCGCCGAGGCCGTCGCAAACTTTCGAAACTCCCTCACTGACACTTGCATCCGAGGTTATGTCGAGACGCGAGCCGACTGCCTGCCCGCCCCTTGCGATGATCTCACGTACCGTCTCTTCGACTTGGTCGAGCGAGCGTGCCGCTACACCGACAGCGGCGCCATCCTGTGCGAGCCGTAGTGCGATCTCACGTCCGATCCCGCGACCGGAACCGGTGACGAGGGCCCGACGACCGCTCAGCGAGCCCTGTACTACCATCCGACGAGTCTTTCCGAAACGACAGATTGTGATAGAGATACGTTCATCGTCGTGAGACTCTATGCCTCGCGATGCACGACGGACAAATAGGGAGTAGCCATGGCAATAGGTGACCGAATCGATACTTCGTACGCGAATTTCACATGGCCCAAGGACAACACCGGCCTTGAGTTCTACGATCTCAGCATCCCGTGGGGACACGGAGTCGCGAACTGGCCGTACTTCGAGGATGTGAAGATCGAGCGGCTGCATTACATGGCAAAGTCGAGAGTTCTCACCCAACGAATCACCACGGTGATGCATTCAACGACACACGTCGATGTTCCTGCCCACGTCATCGAGAACACACCGTTTCTCGACGAAGTGCCCCTCGATCGTTTCTTTGGCACCGGGGTGGTCGTGTCCATTCCGAAAGGAAAGTGGGAAGTCGTCACCGCGAAGGATCTGGAGAACGCTCGTCCGCAGATCCGGGAGGGCGACATCGTGATCGTGAACACGGGATGGCATCACACCTATGGCGACAACTCGGCGTACTACGCCTATTCGCCCGGGTTCTATGACGAAGCCGGAGAGTGGTTCGCTCGACGTGGCGTGAAGGCCGTGGGTACCGATACCCAGGCGCTGGATCACCCACTGGCTACGGCGATTGGCCCGCACGGACCTGGTGCACCCGACGGCTTGTTGCCGTGGGCATGCGAGGAATACCGACAGGAAACAGGAAGAACGGTCCTGCAGGACTTCCCACTGTGGGAGCCGTGCCATCGGCATCTGCTGGCCAATGGGATTCTTGGATTCGAGAACGTTGGTGGTGACATTGACAAGGTCACGGGTCACCGGGTGACGTTCGCCGCCTTTCCCTGGCGCTGGATGAAGGGTGATGGGTGCATCATTCGACTCGTTGCGATGCTCGACCCGTCCGGCACTTTCAGGATCGAGAAGGGGTCGGCGAAGTGAAGGTCAATCGATTTGCCGAAGTGGCAAAGTACGCAGCCCCCAATCATCACGATTGTTCTTCCTTTCGGTTGCAGGGATGGGAGGCGAGTGAGTCCGAGCACTTTTGGGTGGGATTGAGCCATTTCTTGCCTGGGGGAGGGGCATCTCACGAAGCAACACCACTCGAGAAGGTGTATGTCGTGATCAGCGGTGAAGTAACGGTCGTGACGGACGGTGGTGAGACAACACTCAAAGCGTTCGATTCATGTCATATTCCGCCGAACGAGGCGCGTACCGTGAGCAATCGATCAAATCATCCGGCAACGATGCTGGTGGTCATGCCGTATCCGAAGGGCCGCGGCAAATGACACTTATGCCGACTCCCGATTCAATTTTCGATCTGACGGGAAAATCGGCACTCGTCACGGGTGCCACCGGAGCGTTTGGTGAGCAGGCGGCTCTGGCGCTGGCTGGCGCCGGTGCGCATGTGACAATCGCCGGGGCCAATGAGGAGAAGCTGCGTGAAGTGGAGGCCAGCATTACTGCGGCCGGTGGCCGTGCCGCAACGGTGACGCGAAGACCGAGCAATGAAGCTGAGGTTGACGAAATTATGGCTCGCGCCTGTGCTGGTGGCCGTGGTATCGACATCGTAGTTTCAGGCACGGGTACGAACCTCGTGTCTCCGATACATGAGCAATCGGTCAAGGATTGGGACACCGTGATGGATGTGAACGTTCGTCAGTCGTGGTTGTTGTGCCGAGCAGCTGGCAAGATCATGTTGGAACAGGCCAGAGGTGGCAAGGTGATTCTCATGTCTTCGGCCAGGTCCACGCTGGGAATGGCCAACTATTCGGCGTATTGTCCGTCGAAGGCAGCAATCGACCTCCTGACCCGAAGTCTGGCCTGCGAGTGGGGTCCCCACGGCATTCAGGTCAATGCAATCGCACCAACCGTGTTTCGGTCGGAGTTGACGGGTTGGATGTTCTCGGACGAGGGCAATGGCCCCGCAGTGCGCTCGAACGTGTTGAGGCGAATTCCGCTCGGTCGACTCGGTGAACCGACTGACTTCCATGGCGTGATCCAGCTCTTGGCATCGAAGGGAAGCGACTTCATGACCGGCGCGATCGTGCACGTCGACGGCGGCTATACAGCAGGATGAACCCATGAACCTCACACCCGCACAGCACTTGGAACAAGTACTTACCGCCTTCGCCTCGCCGGAGAATCCGCGTCTACGTGAGCTTTTGGCGTCGACGATTCGACACTTGTACGCGATCGTTGAGGAGACGAATCTGACGCACGAAGAGTGGTTCGCGGCAATCGACTTTCTCACCAAAGTTGGGAAGCAGTCGGACGAGG
>Ga0222714_10003472_pt1 | contig 16028 bp, 27 predicted proteins | sample C33_3DmetaG_FD_165048 | JGI IMG/M metagenome (GOLD analysis project Ga0222714, IMG submission 165048) | Estuarine water microbial communities from San Francisco Bay, California, United States - C33_3D | ecosystem: Environmental > Aquatic > Marine > Unclassified | place: USA: California...
TACAGCTTTGGCTGGTCTGACCCTAGATGTATATTTGGTAACGGAAACTTACCTACTTCATAATCTTAGGTTATAAAGTTAAATAAATTAGGGCGGTCTTCACGACCGCCCTTTTTTTATGTATAATAATATTACTGAATATAAACAAATATTTAATACAGACTGAATTCAGCAGACGGCCTAGAGACTGTATTGGATAAACTAGGAGAATATAAACATGGCACAAACAACTTTTTCAGGTCCAGTAAAATCAGATAATGGATTTATTGCACCTTCATACACTTTAGTAGAAGCAGCGGCTATTAGCTCACCAGCTACTGGTTTAGTTATTTACGTTTCTGATGCAACTGGTTCAGGAGTTACTGGATCCCTTTGTTTTTATAACGGAAGTGATTTTATAGACGTTACTACTGGTATTGCTGTAGTATAATTATTAAAATTATAGAGCTCCTTCGGGAGCTCTAAAACTTAGGAGAATAAAATGGGTTTTAAAGCAGACATACAAGCTACAAGATCAGATGCAGCAGCTGGAGCAACAGCTATTGTGGCTCCTGCGGTTAGACTAAGAGCAATTTCAGTTGCTTCTAACGGTGGCGGTGCAGGATTATTGGAGCTTACAACTACTAGCAATGCTGGTACTGTTTTATTAGCAATTGATGTTTCAAGCGGTGATGTTATAAACTTAAATTTACCAGAGGATGGAATTTTATTCCCAGCTGGTATTTATTGTAAAACAAAAACTAACGTAACAGCTTACACATTATTTACTGATAAATATGCAGCGCCTGGATTAACTACTACTAACAGTTAATTAAGGAATTAGTAATGAATAATTACTATAGCGATATATTAGGTTATGCCAAAGGAGGCATGCCAGCAAGAAATAAAAAGAATTTCCGTTCCACTAAAAGTGGAGCGGGAATGACTCAGGCTGGTGTTATGGCTTACAGGAGAAAAAACCCTGGATCTAAATTAAAAACAGCTGTAACAGAAGATAAACCTGGACCTAAACGCGCAGCAAGAAGAAAATCATTTTGTGCTAGAAGCGCAGGACAAATGAAAATGTTTCCTAAAGCAGCCAAAGACCCTAACTCAAGACTAAGACAAGCAAGAAGGAGATGGAAATGTTAAATTATATTAAACATTATTTTGAAATGATCAAAGGTAAATTAATAAGTTTACCAAATCAATATTCAGGAATTATTTTATTAGCTATTTTAATACTGTTGTTATTAAAATAGTTAAAACTGTGTTATAAGATTTTATGGAAAACACTTTACTAGTACATAAACATCTTATCGTTAGAGCGGAGGCAGTCAATCCTCCTATGGAAGTTAATCATCTAACAGATTGGCTACATAATTTTATAGACTTTATTAATATGAAAGTATTAATGGGTCCTTATGTTGTGTATCATGATGTACCAGGAAATCGTGGAATTACAGGTGCAGCTATTATAGAAACTTCACATATTGTCATGCATGTTTGGGATGAAGTGTCTCCAGCACTAATGCAATTTGATGTGTACAGTTGCGGTGAATTTGATGCAGAAACTATTTGTAAAAAAATACAAAAAGATTTTAATGTAACTAAAATAGATTATAAATTTTTAGATAGAGAAAACGGATTAAAAGATGTTTCTGGTGGATATCATGTTTACCAAAATAGATTAAAAGATTTAGTTGCAAAAAATCATGAACAAAAAGAAAAAGAAGCAAAAGAAAAATTATTATTAAAAACAAGAAAAGAAGTTGATATTAATAAAAACGGGTCTGGATATACTATAAAAAGTGGTGTAAACGCAGGAAAAACTTTAGCTCATATACAGATACCTACTAAAAACATTTAAAGGAGGGGACCATGAAAAGATGGATCTTAGGTAAGCTTTTAACATTTTTTAGTCGCATGGAGAATAAAATTTGGAGAGAGCTTTACGTTTGTAATAAAAGGAAGAAATGAAGCATTGTATTTACTGGGTGTGTATGGGTTTTTGCCTCTTGTTAAAAGATTGTAAATGTAATAAGCTAAACAGAAATGAAACTATCAGCAAACTTCCAGTTAAGTGAGTTAGTTAAATCTCAAACAGCGGAACGAAAAGGAATTCCTAATAATCCTTCTCCTGCTCATATTGATAACCTCAAAGCGTTGTGCGTGAATGTACTACAACCTATTCGTTCTCATTTTGATTCCCCTGTAATTATATCTTCAGGATACAGATCTGGAGAGTTATGTGTTGCTATTGGTTCTAGTATTCATTCACAACATACTGAAGGTAAGGCCGCAGATATAGAAGTGGTGGGTATTGATAACAAAGAACTAGCTCAATGGATTAAAGATAATTTAGAATATGATCAATTGATTCTCGAATTTTATCGAGATGGTGAGCCCGATAGCGGCTGGGTCCATGTCTCCTGGAACTCAGGCGAGAACCGAAATATGTCCCTTCGAGCTATTAAAGAAGAGGACAAAACTAAATATAAACCATGGTAATATCAAGAGGTCAAATATCTAAACAGTTAGAACCAGGTCTTGGTAATAAAGATTTAAAAAGATTTAAACAAGTTATTAAAAAGACTCATGGAACAATTTATAAAGAAAAAACCAAATCCCATAGCAAAAAAAGTAAGGTCTAGAACTTATAAGCCTCAAGTGGTACAATCTAAGAAGTTGTACAACCGCAAAAAGGAGAAGTCATACACTCTCAAAGCGGCCGCTATTAAGGAGATATATGAAACGTAGAAAACTTAAAGTAAAAAAATTTGAAGACGGTGGGTATGGAGGTTTTGACGGAACTGAAAGCCTAGGTGATGAGGGTTTTGGATCTGTAGGTTTAGATGGCTCTACCGATACAGGACCTGGAGGATATTCAAAAAATGTTGGAAAATCTCACACAGGAGATACTGGACTAAGTTTTTTAAGTAACCTGGGCGCTAGGACACAGGAAATGGGAATAATGAATGTTGTTCCAGGAGCTGGCGCGCGTAATGCATTCATGGCAGCTCGAGATACTTCAAGAATGAGAGATGAAATGAACATGGGTCCTACCTACAATCCTACACAGGAAAGAGGAGGAGATGTTAAACCTTGTAATAGAGATGCGTCTGGTAAATGTATGCCTGAAGCAAAAAAATTATCTAAAGGTGGCGAGTTTTCTTTTTCTAAAAACATACAACAAAGTTATTATAAGGATATTTTATAATGTCGAAAAAAAAAGAAACAGAATGGGAAAAAATTAAACGTATGGGTACAAAAGAATATTTGTATGATGCAACAACTGAAAAAATGAGGTCTTCGTTAAGAAGAGAGTTTAATAAAACAGGTCAATACTATTTTGAATTTTCAAAAGGTGGACAAGTTAATTATTATAAGGATTTAGTATAATGGCTACCTCAGGAACAACTAGTTTTAATTTAACTATCGATGAACTTATAGAAGAAGCATATAACAGATGTGGTATGAGACCTAATTCTGGATATGATATGCGTAGAGCAAGACGTAATTTAAATCTTTTATTTTCTGAGTGGGGAAACAGAGGAGTACATCTTTGGAAAGTAGGACATACAGAAGTTGCATTAGTTAATGGAACAAGAAGCTATACTACTCCATCTGATTGTAATGATGTATTAGAAGCTTATGTATCTACAGGATCTGGAAATGGACCAAGCATACAAGATGTGTCTTTAACAAAAATAGACAGATCCGCATACGCAGGAAGACCTGATAAAGGAACTACAGGACAACCTTCAGAATATTATGTAGATAGACAAGAAACTCCAATTATTTATTTGTATCATACACCTAATGCTGCAACTTATACTTATTTAAAATATTATTACATGCAAAAAATTGAAGATGCAGGAGCCTACACAAATAATCCTGATATTGTATTTAGATTTTTACCATGCATGATTTCAGGTCTTGCTTATTATTTATCTTTTGAAAAAAGACCTGATTTAACTCAAGGATTAAAATTGGCATATGAGGATGAAATGGCAAGAGCTTTAGATGGAGATGGATCTAGAACTTCTTTATATGTTGCACCACAAACTTATTTTGGAGATGGAGTTGCATAATGGCTTACGCAAAAGGAAATAAATCTTTAACTACTTCTGATCGTTCGGGACAAGTTTTTCCTTATCATGAAATGGTCACAGAGTGGACGGGAGCGCTTGTTCATATTTCTGAATACGAGCCTAAACATCCACAATTACGTAGAAGAAAAGTAGTGTCCGATGCTATTGCTTTACAAAATTCTAGACCTCAAGATTTTCAATTACCTACTAATGTAGGAGGAGTTATTTCTAGTTCAGGTGGACAAGGAATGATAACCGCTAATTTAACTCTACCAGGTGATTTTGCTTTTATGTCTAATGGAATGCAACCAGATAGTGGAGCAGAACAAAATAGACGAAGAACTATACTGTCTTTAGTAGGACAAGTAACAATAGGAATATCATAATGGCTATAACTTATTCTGATTTTTTAACTCAAATAAGAAGCTACACTGAAGTAGACTCTAATGTTTTATCAAATACATTAATAGATCAATTTATTACTAATATTGAATTAGATATAGCAGGAAAAGTAGACTATGATGATTTAAGAAAATACTCTACTTCTAGTTTCATTACTAATCAAAGATATTTATCTATGCCTTCCGATTTAGTTATATTAAGATCAGTGCAGACTATTATATCTGGAACTAGAACTTTTTTAGAAAAAAGAGATGTTAGTTTTATATCTGAATACAATAACACAGGAGCTACAGGAACCCCTATTTATTATGCAAATTGGGATGACAATACTATTGTAGTGGCACCTACTCCTAATGCAGCAGCTGCAGCTGGACAAGTACAAATCAATTATATTATTGATCCTCCACATTTTACTTCTACTAATAGCACTTATTTAGCACAACATCAGCAGGGAATGTTATTACATGGTGTTTTAACAGAATGCTTTGCTTACTTAAAAGGCCCTGCGGATATGTACAAACTGTATTCTGACAAGTATAATGAAGAAATACAAGCTTTTGCTCTACAACAAATGGGTAGAAGACGTAGAGGAGAATACGATGATGGAGTACCTAGAGTTAAGGTTCCTTCACCATCACCATAAACAAAATTAATAAGGAGAAATAATTATGGCAATTACAACAAACGCAATTACTAATACATTTAAAGAAGATCTATTAAATGGTTTGCATGACTTCGCTCCATCAACAGGCGATGTTTTTAAATTAGCATTATATAATTCATCTGCATCTATTGGTGCGGACACAACTTCATATGCAGTTGGTATCACAGGACAAGTAGGAGATACTGGTCAGTATACTGCTGGTGGCGGAGCATTAGTTAATGCTTTAGTATCAGTAAACGGAACAACAGCTTTCGTAGACTTTAATGATTTATCATTCACTGGAGTTACTCTAACTGCTAGAGGAGCTTTAATTTACAATACATCTGAAACTAATAAATCAGTATGTGTTTTAGATTTCGGTGGAGACAAAACTGCAACAGCTGGAACATTTACTATTCAGTTCCCTGATGCAAACGATACTCAAGCTATTATTAGAATATCGTAATAAAGAGATAATATGGAATGGCCAATGCTTGGAATGAACTTGTCTGGGGTATAGGAGATTACGGAGAACAAAATAATTCTACCGTACTTGCTTCTGGATCTAGTTCAATATCAAGCGTTGGTTCATTCAATGTTCAAACAGAACAAAGAATCGAAACAGTAGGATTTGCGTTAACTGCAAATTTAGGTAACGCTACTGAAAATATCATAGACAATGGATGGGGAGCACAGCTTTGGGGCTATGGTGCTTGGGGTATTAAAGGTGATGTCTTATTACAAGGACAACAATTAAATACTGCTATCAACGATGTTACTTTCTCTATCTCAGCTGAAGTAGATGTAACAGGATCTGCATTACAAACATTTACAGGACAAGCAGCATCAAGAATTGATGCAGAGGCATTTCCAACAGGATCTCAATTACAAACATTTACTGGTAACGAAGGAACAGAAGGAAATGCAATTGTTATTCCAACAGGAGCCACTGCTACATTTGATTCAGGACAAGCTACTATTGATCCAACTTATCTAATTGGTGAAGGTTGGGGAAGAGATACTTGGGGTAACTTAGCATGGGGAGTAAACTACTCTGTTATTGCCGCTGGTGCTAATGGATTATCTGCAAGTATTGTTACTGGAAACGAAGATGCATTTACAGATTACACTCAAGAAATAACTGTTTCGTTCGGATTAAATACAGAAATAAATTCTGTAGATATTATAGCTGATGGTAATCATTATGTTGTAGTTACTGAACATACGATTAATACCAATATAGAACCTGTAACTATAGAAGCAACTGCTTTAGTAGAACCTACTGGAATCGGATTTAATGCTGATATAGGAATATCCGAAGCTGGACTTAAAACGGAAGTACCAGTAACAGGAAGTGAAATAAATATATTTACTGGAAATGAAGATACCGCTGGAGATGCGAATGTATCTGTAACTGGAAGTTCTATGACAGGGTATGTGGGTCAGGCTGGATACATAGCTGGATTTGATGTTACAGGAAGTTCATTACAAACATTTAATGGAGCGGTGTCCATAACTGGTACAGGTAAAGTAATACCTACTGGCATTGGCTTGACAGTTAGTACAATAACCCCTAATATTATCGCATGGGCTGAGGTTGATACAGGAACCGATGTTGTATGGACACCTGTTGATTTAGCCGCTTAACGATAGTAAAATACATACAGGAGATTTTAAAAAATTATGGCATCTAGTTATTCAACAGATCTTAAACTCGAACTAATGGTCACTGGCGAAAACGCTGGTACATGGGGAGATAATACTAATAACAACTTAAACCTTATTCAACAAGCTATCGCTGGTTATGAAGCAGTTGCTTTAACCGATGGTGGAACTGTCGCTCTTGCAATGACAGATAAAACTATTTCTAATGCAAGAAACATGGTTATTAAATTTACTGGAACTTTAACTACAGCTTCCACTGTAACTATTCCAAATTCAATTGAAAAATTTTATATCTTTGATTGTTCTGCAGTAGTGGCTCCAACAAATTTAACAATCAAAACAGTATCAGGAACAGGATTTACATTAAATGCAGCTAAAATTTTTGCAGCATACTCTGACGGAACAAATTTAAATGAAATTTCATTAGACACTTTAGGCGGAACTATTGCTTTTGCAAATATTACAGGAACAGTTGCTACTGCTCAGATTGCAGACAATGCAATTACTACAGCTAAAATTTCAGACAATCAAGTTACAACTGCTAAAATTTCAGACAATCAAATTACAACTGCAAAAGTTTCTGATTTACAAATTACAACTGCAAAAATTGCAGATGATGCAGTTACAGCAGACAAACTTGCAGACACTGCGGTAACTCCAGGTGCTTACAGTTCAGCATCTATTACTGTAGATGCTCAAGGAAGAATTACAGCAGCGTCTTCTGGCTCTGCAGGTGCTGGTATGGGAGTACCAACATTATTTGCTGTTGGTCCCGCTTCGGGAACATTTACCGCATCCCCTACAACTAACTACGCTACAGCTTATATTCATGGTGCTGGAGGTGGAGGCGGTGGTGGAGTAGCAGGTCCTTACAACCCAGGAGGGGGTACTGGAGGAAGTGGTGGGTTTGGTATGTATGCTTTTCCTATTTCACAACCTTTTGCTGTACCTTATTCTGTAGGTGGTCCAGGTAATGGAGGAGGTCCTGGTGTGAGTGCTAGTGCTCCTGGTGGGGGTGCTGGAGGAAGTACAACTTTAACCAATGTGGGAACCGCTAACGGCGGGGCTGGGGGTGGCAGTGCTCCTGGTGGATCAACTGGAGCAACTGGCAATGCACCAGGTGCGTCTTTAACTTATCCATCACGTAGTTTTATTGTAGGTTCAAATTTTGGATTAAATGGGAATGCTGGTGGACGAGGTAACGTTACTATGGAAGGTCAACAAAATCCAGGGGGCGGTGGTGGAGCAGGAACAGAGGGATGTTTAGTTATATTTGAAAATACTGGAGTTTAATTATGGCAATATTTATATTTCAAAAAAATTCTTCAGGGTTATATAGGATTGCTGAAAATCAAAATGTTATGGATCAAAATAAAAATTTTATTGATTCTGACTATGATTTGGTAACGGTTAGTCAAGAAGATTTTAATAACGTAAGATTAAACAAAAAAACAATTGTAAGTAGAGTAGAAAACACAGTCACCTTTGAAGACACTTTTTTCGCTTTTACAGAACGTGCTAGAATGCAGGAAAATATAAATTCTATTATATCGGGAATAGACATTTATCTTGCTATTAATTCACACAAAGCTATGGCTAGCGATATAATTACCTACAAAAATTACATACAAACAATTGATCCTAGTACCTTAATCACAGAGGTGGACACATCTGTTAGTCCTAACGTTCCTGCTATTCCTTTAAATATGTCAGTAGAAGAATATACTGAAAATCAAGGAATAAAAGCAATAAATTTATTACAACTTTTATAAGTTTATCTATTTACTAAAACTATTAAAAAATATATAAGTTCTTATCTATATGAAAGAACAAAAAATTACATTTAGTGCACCTGGCATATACTCTGATCTAAAACAAGATCTTCCTACTCCAATAAAATTAAACATACCTAAATGGTATAAAAATTTACAACATTCTTTTGAGGTTCCTACTATTAAAGGATGTATTCCTTTTTTAGAAACTTTAACTACTGGATATTTATTAAAAACCCCACAAACTATGAAAGTTAATTTTAATACACCTAATCCAGAAACGGGGCGACCAGACTGTTTTATAAATTTAAGTAGGGAGCTTAAGAATGACGTTCTTTTTGCTCATGCCTTGAACTTAATGTACCATGGAGAAAAAGGACATCCCACAAGTCAGGTTGAAGGATGTCCTTATATTGATACAAATAAAAATGTACCTTTTATAAAAATTATAAATCCGTGGAAAATTACTACTCCGCCTGGTTATTCCTGTTTATTTCTTCCACCATTAAACAATACAGACGATCGTTTTTTTATTATACCAGGTATTGTACATACGGATAAATTTCCAACTGAAGTTAATTTTCCAATTGTAATAAATGGAGATAAGTACCCTACTTTACAAACAGTTATAGAAAGAGGCACTCCTTATGTGCAAATAATTCCTTTCAAAAGAGAAAGTTGGAAAATGGAAGTTGTATCAAGCGATATTAAAGAAAGCAGGAAAAATAAACTCATGCAAAGTTTAGATTTAGTACATACATATAAAAAAATATTTTGGGATAAATTATCATGGAAATAAAAAATTTTATACAAGTGTATGATGAAATTTTACCTTTAAAAATTTTAAGTAATTTATTACGATATATAAACACAGTAGATTTTGACAAAGCTTCTATTGGAAAGGGAGAAATAGATTTTAATACAAGAAGAACTTATACTAAAGGATTTAATAATTTAGGTAATTCAATGACAGAAGTCCATTGGCATAATTTGTTATTATATTTTTTTAGAAATGGTCTTCTACGTTACGGAAAAGACACTAACACTATTGATTTTGGGTGGGAAAGAATAACAGACATAAGTGTATTAAAATATGAACAAAGTGGTTTTTATACTTGGCATACAGATCATTTTGCGGCAATTCCTAGAACCATGAGTTGTATACTACTTCTTAATAATGATTATGAAGGAGGAAATCTTTGTTTTAGAAATCCAGACGGATCTGGAGAAATGGAAATAGAAGTTAAACCAAACAGAATGATTATCTGGCCAAGTAACTTTTTATATCCGCATACAGTTAAACCAGTGACAAAAGGAACAAGATATTCGGTGGTAGCATGGGCACTATAAAAGATTTTAAATATAAGGTAATTAAAAATTTCTTAACAAAGGAAGAAATGGTTTTGTTAAGAGATTATTGTACAATAAAACATAGATTAAATATAGATTCTTTTGATTCTAATCAAAGCGATATTGGGGACACTTATTTCTATGGAGATCCAGCGATGGAATCTTTAATGGTAAATAAATTAGATTTAATGCAAAAAGAATCTGGTTTAGAATTACTTCCTACATATGCTTTTTGGAGAATGTATACTATGTTTGCTGATTTAAAAAAACATACCGACAGACCAGCTTGTGAAGTAAGTGTTACTGTAATGATAGGTTCTGACGGCACTCCGTGGCCTATCTACATGAATGGAACAGAAATTAATTTAGAGCCAGGCGATGCAGCTATATATTCTGGATGTGAAATAGAACATTGGAGAGAAGAATTTAAAGGAGACTGGCATGCCCAAACATTTTTACATTATGTAGATAAAAACGGTGTTAATAAAGAATGGTTTAAAGATAAAAGACCTTTATACGGTATACAAAGATGAATATTATTTCCGATTCTGAAATAAACAATTATAAAAACGGAATAGTATTATCTAAAGAAGTTAAAAAAAATACGTTTATTTTAATAGGAGAGTTAAATAACGATGTTTTAATGGATAATTTAATTAAAGATGTAAAAGAAGAAATTAAAAAAGGAACAAATTTACTTATACATAAAACAAATGTTAAAGCAGTTCATACAGATTTTAAAGCCCTATCTCTTAATCCAAACATACACAAATTTTTTTGTGAAACACAGCCTTCTATTTATAAAATATATAAAAATAATTTTGAAATTAAAGATGTTTGGGGAAATATTTACACCGAATCTAATAAAGATTACGCAGAAGAGCACTGTCATGGGGAAGCCTCCGCTTTTTGTGGAATTATTTATTTAACAGACGGTCCTGGCCCAGGTACTTATTTTAGAGAATATGATTTATTAGTTCCTGAAAAAAAAGGAAGATTTGTTTTTTTTCATCCTTTAGTACTCCATGAAGTTAAACCGTATGCTTATACAAAAGAAAGAATAACTATTGCATTTAATTTATTTGAAACTAAACCTTGGGAGAATTATGATAGTGCCTATATGGTTAATAAAAAAATAGAATTATGATTTTATTTCTTTTTTCTGGAGGGGTGGAAAGCACTGTATTGTTAAAATATTTTTTAAAAGACACCGACAAGTTAATACATGTGCTTTATACTAAGCTTGCTTATGATAATTTATCTAAATTAAGAATACCAGAACAAAATGTAGCTTCTAAAAACGTATTGGAATATTTTATTAAAAATTATCGTCATTTTAATTACAGTTCATGTGAAGTACATTTAAATAATATTACTAGAGAACAACAAGGACAAAAAGGTTTTGGATTTGATGAGCAGTGGAATTTGTTTTTTGCATCTATGTACGCAAAATTAAATAACATAAAAGATATTTGGTTAGGAGAATTTTCGTATTGTAATATTCATTCTACTAAAACAAGAGGATACCCAGCCTCTTGGTATCATGATGGTACTTTAGAAAAATATGCTTTGTTAGGGTCGGGATTAGACTTTAATTTTTGTAAAGATTTAAAAATAAATTTTCCTTCTAAAAATTTTAACACTCAAGGAATTGACTCTTTTAAATCAAAAAAAGAAGCTTTTGATTATTTAGAACCAGAGCTTCAAATTTTAATAAGATCTTGTGAAGGAGAAAAAAAATTTTGTGGAATGTGTGGAAAATGTATACAATATAAAGAATTAAAATTAATTAATGATTAAAATCATAGATAACTTTTTAGATAATACTGAAGCAAGAATGGTAGAAAAATGTTTAGAAAATTGTCCTTGGTTTTTAACTTCTGAAGAAGCTACAGTTTCTCCATTTAAATATTTAACAATGAAAGATTCAAATACTAAAGAATATATACAATTCGTTCACAATTTGTTAGATAACAATGGAAATTTACTTTCTCCTGAATATCATTTTTTAATAAATTTTTTTCAAAATAAATTAAAGAACACTCAAACCATAAAAAAATTTATGAGAATGAAAATTAATTTACAAACCCAATGTTCTTTTTCAAGAGAACACTTCTACAACACTCCTCATTTAGATAGGCTTGATAATTCAGAATATTTTAATGCAATATATTATGTTAACCAATCTGATGGAGAAACTTTATTATTTAAAAAAGAAAACAATAGATATGAAGTTATAGAGAAAATTATTCCTAAACAAGGTAGGCTATTAATATTTGATGGAAATACATACCATAGTGGAAGACATCCTATAGAAGCTTTAAAAAGAATAATAATTAATTTTAATTTTATATGATTAAAATCATAGATAATTTTTTAGAAAAAGATTTGAGTAAATATTTAGAGAAATATTTTTTAGAAATACCTCATAATTACGGTCACTCTTCTTCGGGTTTGGATAAAGGCACTTCTTTCTATCAAGCTGATTTAAATCCTTATGATCCATTAATTAAATTTTTATGTTTAAAAGTTCAGCCACAGGTAGAACATAAATTAGGGTTTTTAAGAGTGTATATAAATATTCACTACTCAAATATGCCTGGTGGCTTTCATGAAGATGATGGAGATACAACAATACTTTTAATGACTTCTAAAACATTACAAAAAGGATCTGGTCAATTTCAAATACAGTTACATAACGATATTAACAATATACAATCGGTTGATTTTATACAAAATAGATTAATTATATTTCCTGCAATATGGAAGCACAGAGGATTAGATCCAATAGAGCATGCAACTCCCAGAGTAACACTTGCTTTTAAAACACAAAAAATATAAAGTATTATATATGATATTTAAACAATATGAAAATGGTTCTTGCGATATAGTTTTTTCAAAAGAAGAAATTGAAACAATAAATAAAAAAGAATGTATTCATTTAAGTGATGAATCCTTAAAACATTTTGGAAATCATTTAATGAGTATCATAGTTCAGTGGCAAATAAAATTTGACGACAAAGTAAAAAATTCTCTAACTTATAAAGACACCGAAGTAGTTCCAGATTTAAAAAAATGAATATTTTAAATATTCAAAAGACAATTTTATTAGACGATATAATTCCTCCTTTAGAAAATATTGAACTTTTAAAACATTTGTGTACTAGAGATTTTAAAATTCAACACGAGGACAATAATGGAGCAGAAAGTAAATTTAAATCTGCTTTTGTTAATAATCATAGACATGTCGGTTTTGCTCTACTTACAAAGGATGTATCGGTTCCAAATTTATGTACAGATCCATTTGATCCATTATTTCTATCAGCTAGGATGATCACTTCTATTATAACTTGGAAATTAAAAATAGAATCTTTCAAAAATATATATAGAATTCATTGGAATTATTATTACGGAGATCAACAAGGAATTGGGCATATAGACAAATCTGAAAATAATTTTATATCTATTCTTTACAATCCTCATACTACAGATGGTGGCACTGAAATATTAGGTACCTTTTATCCAGACAAAATGGGGCAAGCAAAAATATTTAAAAGCAATTGGAATCACAAAGGAATTTGTGTCAAACAAGACAAAGCCAGAGCCTCTTTAAATATTATTTTAGAGTATTAAAAACTCAATTTACAACCTATTTTACTATAAACAATAATAAGGTATAATGCCTTATGCCATTAAGTTTAATAAATATAAGGCCAGGCTTCAATAAACAAATAACTGATACAGCTGCTGAAGGGCAGTATGTAGATGGTGATTTTGTTCGTTTTCGTTATGGATTACCTGAAAAAATAGGAGGATGGTCAAAACTTACTTCTAATACTTTAGCAGGAGTTGCTAGAGCACAGCATCAATGGACAGATTTAGATGGTAGAAAGTATGTGGCTATTGGAACTCAAAAAGGATTATTTATTTATTATGAAAGTGCTTTCTATGATATCACTCCATTAGAAACTGCTCAAACAGGAGGAACCTTTGATACTACTACAGGATCTCCTACGGTTACTATAAATTTAACTGGACATAACATGATTGCAGGAGATTTATTTACTTTTACATCTGTAACTCCACCAACAGGTGCTGGATACACAGCTGGTACTTTTCAAGATCAAACTTTTGAAGTAATTAGTTCCACTATCAATACTTTTACAGTTACCATGGCTACAAATGCTACTTCTAACAATACCGCAGATGGAGCATGTACGATTAACAGATATATTCAAATAGGGCCTATTGGACAAACGTATGGATATGGATATGGAACAGGAGCTTACGGAGGAGCTTCAGGTTTAACTACAACTTTAAATGGTGCTATCAACAACAGTGTGACCACTATTACATTAACCAGCACAACAGGTTTTCCTACATCAGGCACAGTAAAAATAGACAACGAATTAATTACCTACACAGGAATATCTAGCAACGATTTAACTGGATGTACAAGAGGAGTAAACGGAACATCTGCAGCATCCCATTCTGATGGAGCAGGAGTAGAAGCATATACAGCTTGGGGATCTGCATCTTTATCTTCATCTATTACTTTAGATCCAGCAGATTGGTCTTTAGATAATTTTGGACAAATATTAACCGCAACTGTTTTAAATGGCAGAACATTTACTTGGCAACCTCTTAATAGTTCAGCTTCTGCATTGCAAACAAGAGCAACTATTATGACAGGAGCACCTACTAAAACAGCTATAACTATTGTTTCTGATCAAGACAGACATTTTATTCATTTAGGAACTGAAACAACTATTGGATCTACCAATACTTTTGATCCTATGTTTATTAGATTTTCAGATCAAGAAAACTATAATGAATATCAACCAACCTCTGTTAATACAGCAGGAACATTTAGAATTGATGATGGCACAGAAATTGTAGGAGCAGTAAAAGCAAAAGATTATATTTTAATTTTAACAGATACTGCAGCTTACGCTATGCAATTTATAGGTGCTCCTTATACATTTAGTATTAGAAAAGTAGGATCTAATTGTGGAGCGGTTGGGCCTCATGCAATTCAATACGTAGATGGTGTTGTTTATTGGATGGATGATAACGGAGGATTTAATGCTTATAATGGAACGGTTCAAAAAATTCCATGCACAGTAGAGGATTTTGTATTTACTACTAACAATCCTACTGATTTAGGAATTAATTACAATGCAGGAAGATTAACTTACGCAGGACACAATTCATTGTTTAGTGAAATCAATTGGTTTTATCCTTCTAGTTCATCTAGCACTATCAACAGATGTGTGACTTATAATTATTCTGATAAAGTTTGGTATACCAGTTCATTAACAAGAACTACTTATTACGATGCTCATTTATATGATAATCCGTATGCGACTTCTTTTAATGCTAGCGGAACTCCAAGTTTCCCTACCATACAAGGAGTTACTAATATTAATGGTGCCTCTACGTTATGGGCACACGAAGTAGGAGTAGATCAATTAGCAGACGGAGCAACAACTGCCATACAGTCTTACATTGAGTCAGGAGATTTTCAATTACACCAAAATGGAGATGGGGAAACATTTACTAAGATAAGAAGATTTATTCCAGACTTCCAAAGATTAGATGGAACTGCAACGATTACTATTTTATTAAAAGATTATCCTACAGACACAGCAGTGTCCTCTTCGTTAGGGCCGTTTTCTATAACTTCATCTACTCAAAAAGTAGATACTAGAGCAAGAGGCAGAGCAGCTAGTCTAAAAATATCTAATACCTCTTCTGGTCAAAGTTGGAGATACGGAACTTTTAGAGCAGACGTACAACCAGATGGCAGACGATAATGGCTAAAATAACTGCATTCATACCAGAACCAAGTGTTGATCATAATTATAATAATGAACAACAAAAACTACAGGCATTAGAAACAATAAAAAATCAATTGAACACTTCTTTTCAAGAAGAGTTAAAACAAGAAGTAGAAAGAATGAATTGGTTTTTAGCTGGGAGTAAATGTTAATGTCTTGTAATAATGTCAATACACCTTTACCTAGTGCAACAGTATTAACTGCATTTGGAGAACCGATTGCAGTTCCTATTTCACCCGTTATTCAATTAGATGGTATTTACGGATTAGATACTAGAAAGTTT
>Ga0222714_10003473_pt1 | contig 16028 bp, 19 predicted proteins | sample C33_3DmetaG_FD_165048 | JGI IMG/M metagenome (GOLD analysis project Ga0222714, IMG submission 165048) | Estuarine water microbial communities from San Francisco Bay, California, United States - C33_3D | ecosystem: Environmental > Aquatic > Marine > Unclassified | place: USA: California...
CTTTCAGGATGTACATCCCATTTTAATTTAATAGGTACAAATCCATTCTCTCCTGCTTCAGCTTTTTCCCATGTTTTATGGAACCAGTTTCCTACACCATTTGGAGTAGAGAGAGCCATACATTGACCTCCGGTTGCTAAGGTTTGCTGTGCTGCAGTAAATGTTTCTTCAATATTATCAATGAAGGCTGCCTCATCTATTAGCAGTAACGATACCGCTTCTGAACGAGCAGCATCTGCATTAGATGATTTAGCTGTAATTTTAGAACCGTTTTTAAGTCTAAGAGATAATTTATTCTTTTCTGTGAAAGGTAATTGTAACCATTTTGGTAGATTCTCATACATGAAAATCGTTTTAGTTACAAGGTTTCTAGCTGTTGCTTGAGTAATTGCAAGTGCTAGTACGTTTTTATCTTTATGGAAGATCATTAACCATAGAGCGTATGCTGAGGCTAATGTGGAGATTCCTAACTGTCTTGATTTGAGTGTTACTATAAACTTCTCATCTCTAAATAAATGTAGTACTCCTTCTTGAAATGGGTAGAGGTTAAATAAGATTCTACCTCTTGTTGGATGTTGAATATAGCAATACTTCTTCATGAAGTAAGCCGGGTCTTTTGCACACTTTATGTACTCTTGTGCAACTATTTGTTTTATATCTTGTTGTGACATATTATATATGTATATAATATAAATATAGGGATATAAAAAAACCCACCTTTATAGGGTGGGCTTGTTTTGTTTTATTACTTAAATTTACTCCAGTTCTTATTATAGAAGTCCCAAACTTCTTTTGGACTCCTAGGATTTCCTTCAAATCCTGCTTTCTTAGGATTAGCATATTGAATACTAGTAACTTTTGGAGCTGTTTTTTCTCTTTGTCCATCCGTTGTAGTTCCTCCTTTAGGATCACCTACTTTACTAACTCCTGAATTTGAAGATTGTGTGTCGGTTTTCCCTCCAGTGTATAATACTTTAAATCCTTGATTTCCTTTAGGACCTACTACACCGTATTCGTTGCTTCCATCATTATAACCTATAGCAACTAAATCACCTTCAGTTGGTCCTCCAAATCCAAATAATTCATCTACTTGTTCTTCGTTTTCACTCAACATTCTAGAGTTAGTAGTCAGTTTGTTCTCTGCTAAGAACTTTTTTAAATCAAAATTTTCCATAGTGTTTTTATTTTCTGCTAATGATACTGGTTTTTTCTCTGCTTTAGGAGTTTCTTTCTTTTCTTTACCTGCGAATTTTTTATCAAATTCTTTTCTTAATTTCTCCTCTGCTTTTCTTAATGCTGCAATATCTTTACGCATTTGTTTAACAGCTTTTTGATCGATATGCTCAGCATGCTCTCCTTCTTCTAAAGACCCTACTTTAGCTTCCAAAGCCTCGTAAACTCTTTTCATCTCATCCATTTTATATTTATGAGCTGCTTCGTTAGTACCGTGCTCAATCTCTTTCATCAATTCTTCAATTGATTCGTATTTTGGAAGAGGTTTGTCTTGAACCATTTCTTCTCCTTCTGGAATGTTTAATTCTGCAGGTGGATTAGGAAGTTGGTCTGGATCGTCGTGACGTCCCATTGTATAATCTACATTCTCTTCTTCTTTTAATGCTTTTTTAACCATCTCTACTAAACGTCTCTCTTTAGCAGTTAATCTACTTTCTTGCAAAGCGTTTTCCACTTGCGCATCAATTCTTCTTTCCATATCGTGTTGTGCTTGTTCTATATCGTTAGCTTGTTCTTCGTCGTCTATTCCTACGCTTTCTCTTTCCATCTCCGCGTTACTTCTAAATATATGCATTAAGTGTCTTTCTAAAGTACTTTTCTCAGAACGAGTAGCTTCTGATCCTACTTCTTGCTCTACTTGTTTGATAGCATCTTGAATTGTTTGAAGTGCTGTCTTGTACCCTGTAATAGTATTTACTATTTGATTTGCTTTTGCATTTACTGCTTTTGCAGCTGGTGTGTCGTATGAGTCTGAGAAACTTGCTTCGTCTATGTTTTCTTCTTTCAATCCTATCTTAGCTTTTATCTTATCCCAAAATCCCAATGCCTTAGCTGCTTCTGCTGGTTTTGCCGGAGGTGCTTGTTGTTTTACATCTACCCCTTTCTCTGTTGCTAGTTTTGCAAGTTCTTTCTGTATAGCTATTGTCTTATCTGATGATGGATTAAAGTACTGTGGGGATATTCCCATATTATTACGGCATTCTGGTGACTTATCGCAGGCATCATAATCTGCTGATAGACTTGTTTTGTAGTCTGCTAATAGTTTTGCTATTTCCGGATCTGTGTTTTGCTCTAATGCTTCCCAGCCTAGTGTACTAATGTCTTGTCCTCCAAACTCATTTAAAAGTTGTGCACTTTTTGTAAGGTTATTCTCTGTTAAGAATGATCTTAAATTAAAATTATCTGCCATTGTGGTTTTATTTTGTTTATAAATAGTTTAATTTTCTGTTACCTCCCCTGTATATGTTATTCTAGGTACCAAGTCTGAGAATGCTGTTATTAGTAGATTAACTCCTATAGCATCTTCTACTTCTTGTTCTGTATAGAATATGTTGTAGTTATTGTTTGTACTTAGGAAGAAAATAGGATGAGGTTGAGCTTTTATGTAATCTTTTGCTAGTTCTTTTGCTATCCTAATTCTTAACGCATTTGCTGAAGTGGTATCTGTATCAACTATCTTTACTGTGTTGTTATACAGTTTGTTTAGTACTTGTTGTATTTCTTTTGGGTCTTGAGTATAGTTTAGTAACTTATCTGTCCATAGCTTTTCTCCCTTTGCTCTTGTTCCTGCCTTAAAAGCTGCTATTTGTTCTTGTGGTATATTTAGTACTTTTGCTATTGTGTCTAGAAGTGCTTCCACTTTTATACCTCTTGAAACCTTACTACTATTTGCTAAAATGGCATCAATTGCTTTAAACTCAACTACTCCTGCTTCTGTTCGTACATCCCCTTTTTCAGCACTTTTTGTATCATGTAATACCGATACTACTGCTAGTTCTCCTCTACCTACTCCCTTTTGTCCTGACCCTGTTTTTAGGTCTACTAATGCTGTAATATGTGTACTATCTATCGAGCTAAGTTCTGCTAACTTTGTAACTAGGTTACCGCTGGTTCCTAATGCACTAAATTTGTTATTTTTATCATTTATAGATGCTACTATTTTATCCTCAAAATGATGCTTATCTGCATACCCTGCTATGATCCATGCTTGTTCTTTACCTAATTTTTTTTGAGTTACTAGTACGTCAAGGAGAGTGGCTGTGTACCCTTTACCGGTTTTACCTATTAGGTTGAATAACTTGTTTATTTGATTTTGATCTAATTCGTCTTTTCTAGCAGTAAGAAGTGATTGTAGATCTTCAAAAGATACATTATTTTCCTGAGGTTGTTTAGGTTTTTCTTCTTCCATAACAATTCCATACTCAGAATAAATCTCTTTCAATATTTTCATATCGGCAGGATTATTCATGTCTGGGTATCCTTTCTTACAGCGGAAGGCCCATTCTGCAACTATTTTATCTACTACGCTCATTAAAGTGCTGCTGGTGTTTCATCTTCTGCTCCTCCTGCCTCTGCTCCTGGTTCTGCTGGTGCTTCTTCAGCTCCTCCTGCTTCACCTCCTGGGAAGTCTCCTCCTCCACCGCCTCCGGCTGCTGGTTCTGCTGGTGCTCCTCCAAACTCTTCTCCACCTGGTTCTTCACCTTGTGAGATTGGTCCATCTCTTAAGATTCTTCCTACAGCATCTAAAGCTTGTTGGTACTGTGTTACATTGTTTAATAGGTATCCTTTACCCTCTATGGTAGCTTCAAACCCTTTTCCTGTCCATTTTAGATCAAAAGGCTGTCCATTTTTAAGAACAACTTTAAAGGTAGATGGTTTAGGAACTGTCCACTTTACATCTTCTATAAATTCGTCATATTCATGTGTGAATAGAGATACTAATGTCTTTTTTACTGTTGGAAATTTTCCTAAGATATGTTGAGTAGATGTTCTTAAAGCAGGTACTTCTGCTTCTCTTAATACTTCTACGTATGCTTCTATTATTAGATTCTTTAAGTCTGATTTTTTCATTAGTCTCTGTATTTGCAGTTGCTTTTTCCTGTATTGTACGGGGTTGGATGTGCTGTTCCTTTTACATGGGTATGTCCACATTTATGGCAGCAAGTACCTTTCTTTTCATTCAAAGCCATTGTAGCTACAACTGTATTGTCTATTTGCTGAGTTTTTTCTTCTCCGTCTAAGTATCCATAAGCACTTTGTAAGTAGTCGTATGCTTTGATTATCTTAGCTTGCCACCAGTGTGGGAAATCTACTTCTCCTGCTTTTTCGTATTTATCCAATTGCTTGTACAGCATTGAAGCCATTTTAGCAATTCTATAAACATCGCTTTTTAGCATTCCTGGTTCGTCATCTTGATGACCTACATCTAAATCTTCATTTTTAAATTTGACACCTCTACCTTTCAGTACATCTGCTCTAGTTATTTCACCGTCTCCTGTCAGGTCTTCTAATTTCTCATCTATCCCTTCTCTACTAGCATCAAATTTGTCTTGATTGGCCATTGATTGTAGGGAGTAAGCTTTTGCTTTATCCATAAGGCTTAGTTCATGGCTGAATGTAAGTCTTGTAGGATCAGTTGTTTTAGGGTTGTTAACAGCGTTTTCCATTTGTTTATAGATTCTTTCAAAATCACTGTTAGCTACTTCGTATTTTTCAATATATCTTTTTATTCTCTTAATATCTTCTTCTGAGTTTCCTTCTGCTATATTTTTATTTAATTGAGAAGGATCTGTCGGTGCTTGCATTGCTGCTGCTGCATCGTATTCTTGGTCGGAAGGTCCAGATACGTATTTTACCATTACGTCTGATAGTTTATCTTCTAATTCTGGTGTTGGAAGAGATACTTCATTTCCTTGAGTAATAATAAAGTCTGATAACTCTACATCTTCGTTACCTAGTTCTAAATGGATTGATCTTGTGTCTGGGTTTAAAGTAAATCTAAAGGTGTCTTGACCTTTTTCTTGACCATATCCAACATGTATGTTAAATCTGTTTACTCCTACTCCAGTTAATTTAATATTTTTTAACTCATCTCCTTGAGCTCTTAGAACTTTAATTAATGATTTAGCTACTTCTTTTCCTACTGCTTGTGATTCTTGAGAAGTGTATTTAACTCCTGCCTCTTCTTTAATCTTTTTACCATCTCCTGTCTCAATTGACTTGATGTCTTGGTTATTTTTTAAAGATACTAGTTCCTGATCATTCTCATAATCCATTGTTTTCTTCTCACCTCTTGCTGTTTGTATAAAAGCTGTCTTTTCTTCTACTAATCTCATTAGTTTTTTCATATTATAATATCTAAAGATAGTTATTTTTAATCATATATACAAATAAATAGTAAATTATTTTACTGACAATGGTAATTTAAGTATCTCTGTAATGCTTTTGCATAATGAGTACCTTTATCTTCTAATTTACTTCTTTCTGCTCTTACTTTTGAACATGTAAGTTTACCTAACCTTTTTTTTAAAATACCTGGTTCTACTGGATCATGTTTTCCTTCTTCAAGTTTACCTAAATCGTCGTAATATGTTGGATTTTCGTAAACATGGTCAAAGGCTATTTCCATAGCAATATCTAAATCTGTTGTATGTTCAGATTCTGTCTTTACTCCTTTAAGTATTTGTTTTATAATTTGATCGACTGGAAGTTTATGCATTGTAGCTAGATCTCCAATAGTAGCGTACTGGGCAAGTCCTCCTGGTATTTTATTAGGAGCTGTAGTAGAAGCATCTAAAGCTTCTTTAATTATTTTTTTTATCTGACTTTTTTTCATTTTCTAAAGTATAATAGTAGATATTCTCGTTACCCTTCTCCATTGTCCACTTATCGGAAACTGATTCACAGTACCATTCTTTATTATCGATCATCCAATCCGGTTTATCTGGAAATGGTTGAGTTACGAATGACATATCTCTCCACATTAACCTATTATTAGGCTGAAGGGTAAAGTTTCCATTATCTAATTTAATTAGATGTGCTGCTTTATACTGTGTTGGTTCGTTAGAGTACGGGTTATTAAACCAATCAAAGGTCATAATATAATTTCCCCACTCTTTACTTCCGTCTTTAAATATTGCTTTTACTCTTGATTGGAGTAAGTAATCGTATGCTGTACATGATACTTCATGTCCAAAACAATCCCATAATTGTAAATGGTCTAAAGCCATTTTCGGTGCATCATCCTTCCAAGCAAGCATATGAATTGGAACTCTTGATCTAACAGCTCCTTCATCTGTCATTATATGGAATGTTAATGCTCTTCCTCCTATAGACTGTACTCCAAATACAATTACATCTTGCATACCTTTTCTTCCGTCATGCTGGTAAAGATGTTCAATTCTCATCTTAGCGTAGAAGTGCGGTATTGATGTATTTAGTTCTGCCATTATTTATTTCTTATAAGAAGTTCTCCTAATACTTCCAGTCTTCCTACCTCTCTTTGAAATTCAATTTGAGTCATATTTAAAGAGATTTTTTTATATGTGTCTTGAAACTCTTTCTCTGCTTTTTCCATATCAAGCTTTCCTTCGACAGCTTTTTTATAGTAAGGAGCTTTTACTTTAAAGTGATGCCAAGTTAATAGGGCTAATCCTCCTTTTTCTTCAGCATTACTTGCAATTTTAGCTGCTCCTTCTCCTCTGGTTTTAGCAAAGTCTTCGAAGGCTTCTTTAGCTTCTCTTAATAGTTGTAGTAGTTTCATATCTATTTTGTTTTACCCCAACTTTTTCCTTTTCCTTTTGTTTTACATTGGGCAGGTGTTGGTCTACAGGCTGGGTATTTTGATCTTTTTTCTCCTTCTTGTCTTCCGCAGGATTTATATCCTCCTTTTCCATCAGGTGCATTACAGTCAACCCATCCTTTGGATTTTCCTTTTGCTCCTTTTCTTGAAAACCATTTATGAAGAGTTTCGTCTTCTTGTAATAATTCCTGTATTGCTTGTTTTACCTTAGCATATCCAGATCCATATGGAGCAGCTTTACCTGCTTGAGGATCATCGGCTTCTTTTATATCTTTCCAAATATCTCCTTTTCTGCATCTTACAATTGCTCCTGATCTGTAGGCAGAAGGTTTATCGTATTTTTGTCTGGCAATACGGAGGCATCTATCTGCTTTCTCTTCAGATAGTATTTCTTTTATTATGTTTTCAATATAAGACTTACTTACCCTGTCCACGGTAAAGTTTTTTATAGTTCTTAGAACTCTTTAGAGAAGAAGTTTTAGATTTAGCGTGAACGCCAGGTCTTGATACTTTAGGTCTGTCTACTTTTGTAACCGTAGAAGATGCTTTAACTTTTGCCATGAGAATTTATCTTTTACAATAAATATCTCTAATCTTCTAAATGTTTTTTAGCGTGTTGTAAGAAATCTTTTAAACCTTCTGTTAATTGGTTATTTCTCTGAGTTGTGTTGTTTTTCCACTCTTCTATATCTCCTTGTTCGGTTACAAAAGTGTCTGTAGTATTTATGCTCTCTAATATAAATTCCTCTACATCTCTCATAAAAGCTTTTAAGCTTCCTTGTATCATAGATTTTTCATAGCTTTCATACAACCCTGCTTTTCTTAATTCAGCTTCATACTCAACTGTACAGGGATCAAAACAAAAACCATGTATTTTATACATCTTTTGAGCAAGATGATGCTTCATAGGGCCACCGCATTTAGGGCATTTTAAAGGCATTTGTAATGCTTTTTTAGCAGCATCCAGTTTTGTTATATTCTGTCTTATTCCGTTTTTTATTGTCCAAGTTCTTCCATTTTCCTCCCAGATATCTCCTTCTTTATAAGCGGTATAGGCTTTTTCATACCCTGTACCGTCTACTGTTTTTCCTGAGAAGTCTTTTGTGATTAGGTTTCTTGCTCTATTTACGTCTTTTGATTTGAATTCTTTTTTAAGTAAGCTCTCGCCCATAACCAAGTTTCTTTAATTTATTAATAACTGATTGTATTTCTCCGTCTTTTACTTCTAATGCTATTCCTCCTTTAGAAGCAAATGCTTCTAGGTTGGAAGGCTTATCATCTATTAATATAGCATTTTCATTTGCAAAATCCGACTTAGCATCTCCAAATCTAAATAATACTTCAGGGGCAGGAACTAAGTTTTCCCTTACCCATAGTCTCTTCCCAAGTCTTGAGGTATTGTGTTCTGATGGTGATGTAAGAAGTTTTGGTCCATAAGGCTGTATGAAATTCCATAATGCTTTTCCATTTGGCATCCATTCCATTTCAGACCAGAATTCTGTTCCTATATGCTGGTCGATAAACTTCCAAAACTCTTCTGTTCCTTCTAACTTATCAAAGTGTTTAGGCCTTGTTACTTGTGCAATTGTTGCTTTTGAGTAATACTTTGGACCTTCTTGTTGTAGTAATGTTACAAATCTTGTCTCAAAGTCTGTTAATACTCCGTCCATATCGCAGTATATTTGATACTTTGGTACGAAGTCTGATTCTTCTAATAATAAGTCTGCTAAATTTCCCATAACCTTTTTTGTTTTATAGTGTTTGATTAATACCTAAAGCTGGCATTCTGTTACGCCATAGTGTAAGTATCTCTTGTTTTTGTTTTGGTGTAATATCTTGAGCATCTAAGTAAGTATTTACAACATCTGCAAATGGTCTTCTTTCTTTTTTAGCTCTAAAAAGCATTCCCTGTAGGTTTGCGTCTATTTCTTTTTTTAATTTAAAATATTGATTAACAGGTATTTCTCCTGCTTTGATCTTATCTCTTCTTGCTTGATCACCTCGCATTATCTTTGCAGGGTTAGCTGTAAATCCTCCTCCTTGGTGTGTAAGGTGTTCTATTTCATGTCTTACTATATCTTTCAATGTCATAGAAACTTCTGACCAAAATTCAGGTAGCATTTCCGGGTCGATTATTACTCTAACTATTATATAATCTCCACTGCCGTCTGTTCCTGCTCCTGTATCTTCATGAACTTCCATTTTACCATACCCTTTTATCAAAAGCATCTTTGCATCTACATCAAAAGAATCTCCTAAAGCATCATAAGATTCGTTATAATCTACTACTACTTTTCCTTCTTCAAAACCCTCTTTCCAGGCTCTAAATATATCTGAAGAAACTGTGTTTGATAGTTTATCATATCTTCCTTCTGCCATAACCTCTTTATTTTTACTGTTTTTGATTTTATCTTCCCAATTTCTAAAATACCTATTACCTTCTAAGTATGCTTCATCTTCGATTTTCTGTAGGTAATCATCTTCGTTTGTATTTGTAGTTGTAATACTGCCATCACCTATTCTGCCTTCTAAATTTTGCATATGATGAATCATCTCATGTGCAAATGATCTACAAACATCTTTAGGATGTCTTCCCATTGCATAAAGCACTACTTCTTTATTGTTTGGATCATAGTAAGCTGTTTTTCCAAAGAAGTTATTTGCTTCATTTTCATCGTACCTAATTTTTATTTCTGGGAGAGGAGTTATATTCATACCCTGATCTAACATGTATTCCAATATTGAAGCAATATATGGAGAATAGTTAAACTTTTCCTGTACATTCTCAGGTATTGTTTTTTGATATGGAGTATAGTCCCATCCTAGTTGTGAATCTTTTACTCTTGTAATATATATTCTATCCTGTTGAAAGTCTAAGTTAAACTTATATGTATCAATACTCTTCCTTAATTCCTGATACAGATTAACAAGGTCTGCTCGATCGGCTGAAGATATTGCTGATGATGCTGCAATAGGTGTTCCTGATGCTCCTTCTTTTACCTGCTTCTTTTTAGTAGTTTCTGGAAAGAAGCTTGCAAATACTTCATCGATAGTATCTGCCATTCTATCTTCTATGGAAGGTTCTTCTTGAGGAGTTACAATATCAATAATATCCTGTTTATCTTGTTTTGAAATAATTGATGGAATCCATTTACCTGATGTCATATAGTCTTTTGATTTTCTTATCTCAGTTGCTGAGAATTTATCATCTTCTTTTGCAACGATTACAGGTAGGTCTCTTAATTCTACTTTTGGATATTTATCTTTATTTTTAATAAAGTATGAGAATTTTGCTTTCTCATCAGCCATTGTACCTGTTATAATCTGATCTACTTCAGATTGGTTTTGATCAACCCAGTCGTAAATGTCTCTTATAGGAGTAACCGGACTTATTACAATCTCAACCGGTGTTGCTAGGTATTTAGCATAGATTTCCCAAATAGCTTTTGATTGTTCAGCAGTAATTTTTACTCCTTCTCTTACTTTTGATCCGATAAATATGATTAATTTATCTGCATTTTGAGATAGTAACTTAGCGTTCTCGTAATGTGCTTTATGAGGCGGTTTAAAACCTCCAGCATATAATGCTACAGTTATACTTTGATCGTCTAAAGCTTCTGAGAGATTTTGTGCTACTTTCTCTAAAGCGTCTTCTTTACCTTTTCCTTTAGCTGTTCCAACTTCTCCTGATTTAACAGATACCATTGATTTGAATATACCTGCTACTCTATTTTTAGATCTAGGGTTGGTAAGTCTTTTAGAAATATCATCTAACAGATCTTCAAAAGAGCCGTCAATATTAAATCCTTTAAACAATATTTTTATAGTACCCCAAGCAGTTGTTGACCATACCTCTTCTCTTGCTACTTCTTTAAAGTTTTCAAGTTTTACTTTTCTTAAAGACAGTTTTACAGATGATAGATTAAATTCATATTCTTCGCCTTTTCCTAGCTTTGGTAATCCTGAGATTCCCATTCTCCTAAATACGTCTTCTGGGTTCTCTTCAAGTAGAATTACTTTTGCAAGTCCTATTAACAGTCCTTGTTTTTCAGCTGGTAGATCCAAGAAAGATCCTTTAAATGCTGATTCTTCTTCTGTTAGAGCAATAATGTTATCCACTTGAATAAACTCGTCTGACTTTCCTTCAATTGGAAATAAGACTGAGATTAATTCTCCTGAGTTGTAATATCTTCTTCCTGTATATTTTTCTGATTTAAAAGGAACAATTATATTATTTGGAAGCTTTGTTATTGCATCAATAATTCTTTGTTTTACTTCTTTTTTATCTTCTCCTTCAAACCAAGTAACAATGTCTAGATCTCCAAAGTCTGCTTTTGAACCTGCTTTTACAGATCCTGATAGAGAGGCTTTTTTAAAGCCTGGTATATTCTTTAGAACTTCGTCTACATATTTGTTGAATGTAGCTTGTACATCCTGCTTTAATATTCTATTTCCTCCTGCTACTCCTGACATATTATACTTTATATTGTGTTAAATTTGAATTATCTGGTAAGAATCTACCTTTTAATCCTAATCTTTCTTGATTTTCTATCCAATAAGCTTGTAAGTCTTCTGGTATATCTGCTCTTGTTGAATCTAATATCTTTAGATAAGTATCGTAAACAGCATTCAAATCCTGTGGGGATAGTCCTGCTTCTAACGCTTCTATTAATTTAAAATAGTCTCCTATTGTATCTCTATCTAAATTAAGATCATATTCACCATTTAATAGGTCTATTGCCTGTTGCGGTGTATTTGCTACAATTTCTTGAGATTGTTTATCTTTTACCCCATAATTGTGGGAGAATGTAAACCCTTTATGTGAGAATAACGATACAAGTAATTGTGTTCTATGTAACCCTTTTACGTTTCCTGAATATGTAGCTGAATGATAGGCAAATTCTAACCAATCAACATCTCCTACATTTATATCTATTTGAACGTTCTGTCCTACAGCTTGTTTGTTTTCATCGTATTGAGGGAATAGTAAGAATAAAGCACCTGCTGAAGATCCTTTTACATCCGCAATAATTTCAGTATCTGCTTGTGAGATCTTTTCTGCTATTGCTACAATGACAGCTCTTTTCATTAACTGGTCATCAGAAGAAGTTCTAGCTCTTTTCTTAAACCCTTCGAATAGTTTCATTATATGCCCTCTATCCAGTCCCCAATCCTCTACATCATCAAAGGATGACCCGGCTAATGCTAGGTCAATATCCCCTGAATAGTCTTTCTTTCCTACAGATCCTAGAGTTTTCATCTCTCTAAAGAACGGTTCTGCTTTTGGAAATATTTGTTTGAACTGTTTAAAAAACTCTAATAGAGTTGGTTTAATATGCTCTTTTTTTATCGGTGCTGTACTATCGAATACGTTTCCTCCCATTATACTTTATATTTACCTAAAGATATGAATATTCTTTCAAATATCCAACGATTATATTAAATAAATAGTATTAAAGTTTGATAGTTGTTGGGTATGATGTAAACTTAGGCTCTGTTGTTGGATTCTCAATCTCATATAATCTATAGATCAATTTGAATAATTCAAAGTTCTCTTCTATATTATCTATCACTTTTAGCTCCCATCCTTTACCTTGTATTTTTTTACCGCTTTTATCTTCACCTCTTGTAGAGGCTTTTAACCAGAGAATAGCTGTTCTATCAATCTTGATACCTTTTGTTTCTTCGATAGATTTAGCATAAGCAGCAAGTTGTAAGTCGTATGATTTATGAAGACTGTTAGACGTTTTAAAGTCAATTAACCAATTCTCTCCATTCATCTTAACAACTAAATCGGCTGTTCCGGCATACTTATGAGTATCTGAGTAAGTAAATTCTTCTGTAAATACTAATTCAGGTTTTGCTACATCCCAGAATTCTTTAAATTTAAGAACCATTCCCCATACTAATTCATTATAACGGGCATTACCGTATTCATCTATCCATTGAACTTCTTTTCCTTCTAACAACTCTTCGATTGCATTGTGAGTTTGAGTACCTTCATCCCCGGCTCTTCTCATAATGATATCGGCATTATGTCCTACATCTTTAATCCAGTTCTCAAAGAATTTATTCTTAGGCATGTATTGAAGAATGGATGTAACCGAAGGATAGTATACTCCTTCTGATCTCTGATAAACCCTTCTATCTAAGAAGTTAATTTGTTTCAGTTCTGGTTTAAAATCTAACCTCTTTTTAGCGTGTTCTGAAAGAACGTTTGCTCCTTTTTGTATCATATTATGATAGTTTGTAGCTGAGTAGTTTACCGAAGTTCATTTCCTCTGCCTGTTGTACATATCGAGTGAAGCTTGCAAAGCCCATCTCGCTTGGATCTTTATCTTGCATATCTACTAGATATACTTTCTTTCCCATATTTAGAAACTGTTCTGTATATGAGAGTGCTTTTTTAAATGCATCCCTGTCTAGGGCTACGTATATATCTTCTACCTGACTTGATACTATTTTTTTTATCAAAGATTTTGATAATGATTTACCGAGTATTGGTACTGCGTTTCTTTTTACTGCTATTGCATCAAATACCCCCTCTACAAGTATTATGGGTTTAGTCCAATTAATAAGGTTCTCAAAGACTATTATATCTTTAGAGATTTCTGGACCTCTATATTTATGGTATGCATCTTCGAAGGTTCTACCTACAAATGTATTTAATTGATTATTCTCGTTATAGGAAGGAATAATAACTCTTCCGGCATATTCTCCTGAAGTACAGTATCCTATATTGTATTTTAAGAAGTCTCTATCGGTAAAACCTCTTTTATAAAGGTATCTTCTTACTTTATTTGCTATAATAGATGTGGTTGATGCTGTATAAAGAGCTTGAAACTCTTTAGGAAGTTCTACAGAAGTTGTAGGAGCATAACCTATTTCGTCACCTTTTCTTACATATTTAAGTATTTCATATGCTTGTTCGGCAGGTACTTGTAACTGTTTAAGTAAAGACTTAATTGTACGCCCTTTAAAGCCACATACCCAACATTCAAAAGGATTCTCTCCTTTTTCATTGGTATGCATGTTTACCTCTAGCTTTGGTTTATGGTGATTACATTTAGGACAAGTAAAAGCGTAGTTCTCTCTTGCTCTCTTGTGAGATTTACCTAAAACATTCTCTATAAAACCTAATAATATATTACTACTCATATATGTACATAACCGATTGACATCTTAAGATACGAAAAAAGGCTCACATAAGCAAGCCTTTCTTTATTTATTTTATATTTAATTTACACAGTGTAGTCCACCACTACCTCTTCTGCCTCTGTATCGTATGCAGTATATAGTCTTCCTCTATTCGATGGAACGTAGTTAACTGTTATGTTTGGGTATTTTTCTTGAATTTCCATCTCAGCACGTTGAGTAACGATTCTTGCAATTACCTCTTCTTCGTCAGACTCTTCAGTAGCATCTTCCTCATGTCTATCTATTATTTCTTCAAATTCTTGAGAAGAAATACTTTCATTCATATAGTTGGTAGCACCTTCTTGTTGCTGCTCCCCTCCTGGGATAATCACTGCAAATTTACCTCCCCATTCAGATGCTCTTGGAATATCTGGATCTCCAGGGAATGCTGATAATACTATATATTCGTTTGGAATTACTGCTCCTGCTTCATCTTTTTTAGGTCTAACAATTACTGTTAGTTCATCAGATGCAAATTGTGATAATGGAGCTGTTGTTGTTACAGATGGTACTTTTACTTTGTTTGGTCCTTCGACTTTTTCTACTTCTCCTTGTTTTGCTCCAGGAAGTTTTAAGGCTTGAGCCATTGGCAATACTAAGTTGTATCCAATACCTGGTGATGATACTGTTAATGTTCCTGTAGAGTTTGCTACTTGGTCTACATTTTTAGCTCCATCTACTACTTGCTGTACAGTTTTCATAACTGTATCAATAGGTTTTGCAAAGATAGATCCTTGACCTGGTTTACTGTGAACGTCTACTAATTTACCTTTTAGCCATTCAGGTACTTCTACTGCTTCTGCAAGCAATCTAGAGTTATATGTTAACTTATTCTCTACTAAGAATTTTTTTAAATTAAAATTTTCCATTCTGTACTTTTTTTAATATTTGTTCGTTTTGTTTTATTAAATTAAGAGTCTTTAGTTGTGACTGTTTTCTTTTATTGAACTTTGTTCTTTGTGGAGAACTATGATTACCTCTAGCCATTATACGTCTGTCATTTTTAAGTTACCTGATTGATCTTTCATAAAATTATCAGGTCTTATATCAAGCTCTTCAGGGTCAATTCCTAACTGTTCTGCTTCTTGTTCCAATCCTTCTATAAACTCTTCAGGAATTTCTCCTGTAAAAGGTTCCATGTTTGGCATTGTAATTATTGCCAGTTTTGGATTAACAACTTCTACATCTATAATAGGAACAAAATATTCTGTTTGTTTTCCTTTTAATATCTCAGCGTGTTCAATTTCCACTTCATCAGAAGTTACTTTCTTAACAACATCTCCTACCAAGTATACTGACCCGTAATCTCCAGATCCTATAAACTCTCCTCCTTGGTCAATAATATCATTTACCCTTTCTATATATTCCTGGGAAGGTGAGATTACCTCTTTTAGTATTTTGTAGATGCTAATCACTATTTTTAAGCTTCAATAGGTGCTGTAAATATGATAGAAGGGTAGTACCACCTGTCACCATCATCATCAAGGTCTTTAGTAGATTTATTACGTAAAACAGTATATCCTCTATCTTCTAAAAATGAAATTATATCTTCAAACTCCTCATCTGTTAAATTTCGTTTTCTTATTGATTTAATTTCGCCCATCTCCACTTCGCTATCAAAAGGCTTTCCTTTAGAGTTGTAGTGAAGACTTAAATCAGGAAATTGTTGTTGAATTTCCTTTTCATTAAAGTCTATTGAATTTTCAGAAACAATACTTTTTTCACTATCTCTATCCACAATTTTCTTCAATATACTATTTAATTTAGTACTATCGAATTTGTCATTATGACGTACAAGATTCCCTTCTCCGTCTGGTTCGAATCCTCCTACTATTTCACGTACTAATTCTTTTAATTCTGATTTTTTCATATTGTTTAAATATTATTTCCGTTGTAAATACCTTCTACCCATCTATCCGCAACTGCCTTATCTTTAACTAATACAGTGTCGTACCTAGAGTTTCCATTAGACCAAACTTTATCTAGAAGATTAACATATTTTAGTGACATCCCATGA
>Ga0222714_10003474_pt1 | contig 16018 bp, 11 predicted proteins | sample C33_3DmetaG_FD_165048 | JGI IMG/M metagenome (GOLD analysis project Ga0222714, IMG submission 165048) | Estuarine water microbial communities from San Francisco Bay, California, United States - C33_3D | ecosystem: Environmental > Aquatic > Marine > Unclassified | place: USA: California...
CCCAAATAGGTCAGTGCGGCATTATCCGTGATGGCTGTCAGGGCGGTAGTGCCGAAGAAAAGTGAACTCCCGCCGAGACTCTCAATCAGCGGCTTGAGCCAGTATGCCTGTAACGAGCCCAGCGTCACCAATCCCGCCAGGAAGAAGCCCACCAGCAGTCCTTCCTTCAACTTCAGCGCATCCTGATACTCCTTCGTGGCCGTCACCAGGCCAAGGAACAGCATGAACACCCCGAAGAACACATCCGGATGATGGGCAAACCCGACTACTGCTGCCAAAAAAGCGATATGCAAAAACGTCAACCACACGGGGATAGGATCGCTGTTTCCCCGAGCCACCTTCACCAGTTTAAGCTCCTTCCGGAAATAAAAAGCCACCATCGCAGTGGAGACAATGCAGCTTAGCGCCGCCTTCCAGCCGAAATGCGTCAGCATGAACATCGTGTCCCATTCCCATTTGGAAGCCACCATCAACACTGGCGGGGCCGCGAAATGCGTCAGCGTTCCACCGATGGAGACATTCACGAAGAGAAGTCCCAGTGTGGCATAGGCCAGCTTGTTGCTGATGCCCTGGTCGAAATACCGCCGCTTCAACACCAGCGCCAGCAGTGTCATCGCCGCCGGTTCCGTGATGAATGAACCCAACAACGCCCCCGCCGACAAAGCCGCCACGTAGAAAGCAAGGCTCTCCGTAAAGGGCATCAAGCGTGCCAGGAAACTGATGAATCCTTCAGCCAGCTTCACCACCGGTCGCGTCGCTGCCACCACCATCACCACCAGCACGAACTTTGGCTCCGTGTAGTTCAGACTCTCGATGTACTCCACCGCATCATGCAGTGACCCTTTCAAGGCCGCGATACCTGCGAACAACGCCGCCGCCCACAAGCCGAACACCACCTCGGTCTCCGCCAGGAAATGCAGCACGTTCTCTTTGATCGAACCTTCCGGGTACTTGTGCGCCCAGTGGGCGAACTTCTTCACACAAAAGGTATGCACCACGGCGCATGCAAAGAGCACCGTAGCCAAAATTTCCATAGGACTTGCCGACATGGCGCATAAAGTGGTTTCAATGTGGCGATAGGGCAAGCAAACCCGGTCCGATTTTTCCAAAAAAATTCATGCACCAGCTCCCTAACCGTCACATCGCTAGTGAAAAAGAAGAATGAAAATGGTGGGCCCAGTAGGATTTGAACCTACGACCAAGGGATTATGAGTCCCCTGCTCTAACCGCTGAGCTATAGGCCCGAAAGGGGTAAAGACTCTTGGAACCTCACGACCGCCTGCTTCAAGTCGTCTTTAGGCGCTTACTTTTTGCGTGGGAACAATGCCGCCGCAAGCTTATTCCACCGCTTGCTCCACCTCCCGTGCGTCTCGCTAAGGTGCTGGTGGGTTGCTGGCATTGCCAAAATTCGCCGCTGCCATAACTTAAGAAACATCTGAACCACTTGTCACTGCCCGGACGGCCCATTGTCCCGGCCGACTTTGTTATCAGGAAAAACTGATGAAGAAACCTTATCTATCTCTGCTCCTCTTCTGCTGGTTGACCGCCGGCCTCGCGCTCAACGCCGCGGCTACAGCCAAACCCAACGTCGTGTTCATCCTCATCGATGACATGGGCTGGGGTGATTTCTCATGCTTCGGCAACAAGGATGCCCAGACACCGAATGCCGACCGCCTGGCCAGTGAAGGTATCCGCTTCTCGCAGTTCTATGTGAACTCCCCCATCTGCTCGCCCTCCCGTTGCGCCTTCATGACCGGGCAATTTCCGCAACGCTGGCGAATCACCTCCTATCTGAACAATCGCGCGGATAACGCCCGGCGTGGTGTGGCCGATTGGCTTGATCCCAAAGCCAACACGCTCGCACGCCTATTGCATGATGCCGGGTACGCCACCGGTCATTTCGGCAAATGGCATCTCGGCGGCCAGCGCGATGTGGATGACGCGCCACCCATCACGGCTTACGGCTTTGATGAATCGCTCACCAATTTCGAGGGCATGGGTGCCAAGCTCCTGCCGCTCACGCAAAAGCCCGTTGAGCCACCTGGTCGTATCTGGGGCGATGCCGAACGCCTGGGCGGACCTGTGGTCTGGAAGCAACGCTCCGAGATCACCACTGGCTATATCGAAGCCGCCATCCCGTTCATGAAACGCGCTGCCCGGTCCGGCAAGCCGTTCTATGTGAACCTCTGGCCGGATGACGTTCACAGCCCCTTCTGGCCGCCCGTGGACAAGTGGGGCAACAACAAGAAGGAGATGTATCTGGCCGTGCTGGTGGAGATGGACCGTCAACTGGGCAAACTCTTGGACTTCCTCCGCGACACTCCAGAATTGCGCGACAACACCCTCGTCGTGCTGTGTTCCGATAATGGTCCTGAGCCCGGCGCTGGCAGTGCCGGTCCCTTCCGCGGCACCAAGACCACCTTGTATGAAGGCGGCGTGCGCTCGCCGCTCATCGTCTGGGGCCCCGGCCTCATCCCGAAAGCCAAGGCCGGCACCGAAAACCCGACCTCTTTCGTGGCGGCCATTGATCTATTGCCCTCCCTGCTCACCATAACCGGATCACCGAAGCCCGCAGGTGCCACATTCGATGGCGAAGATATGTCGCAAGTCCTCCTCGGCAAGAGCACCGCTTCCCGTTCCGCTCCGATCTTCTGGCGGCGTCCGCCCGATCGTAAGACCGCGGCGGCCAATCTGCCCGAACGCCTCCCCGATCTCGCCGTGCGCGAGGGTGAATGGAAACTCGTCTGCGAATATGACGGCAGCAAGGCGCAGTTGTTTAATTTGAACAGCGACCGCGCTGAGACCACCAACGTGACCGGTCAATACCGTGAACTCGCCGACCGCCTGACCAAATCGGTGATGGTCTGGAATCAGTCCATGCCACAAGACAACGGGGCTGCCTTGGGAGCCGAGCAACCGCCAGCACCCAAAGCTGGTGGGAAGAAAAAGAAGAAGGCGGAGTAAACCGGCAGCTTGCCGCAAGGTTCTGGTGCTTAGCCCTTCTCATCGGGCTTCGCTCCGCCTAGAGTCCCGCCGCTGTGGCTGTGACCTTGTATGATCTGATCCCGCGTGACGAGCACCTCGATAACGAGGTGTTGCTCGGCAAATTCCTCGAATACGCCGAGGGCCGCCGTCTGCAACTCTACCCCGCGCAAGAATCCGCCATCCTCGAACTGTTCGAGGAAAAGAACGTCATCCTGAACACGCCCACGGGTTCCGGTAAGTCACTCGTCGCTGCGGCCCTCCATTTCAAAGCCATCGCGCAAGGCAAGCGCTCCATCTACACCTGCCCCATCAAGGCGCTGGTGAATGAGAAGTTCATGGCCCTCTGCCGGGAGTTCGGCCCGGAGAATGTGGGCCTCAGCACGGGCGACGCCACGGTGAATCACGATGCCCCCATCCTCTGCTGCACCGCCGAGATCCTCGCGAACATCGCCTTGGCTGAAGGTCCATCGGCGAATGTCCGCGAGGTCATCATGGATGAATTCCATTACTACTCGGACCGCGAACGCGGCGTGGCCTGGCAGATCCCGCTGCTTACCTTGCCCCAAGCGCGCTTCCTCCTCATGTCCGCCACGTTGGGTGAAACAGCGTTCTTCGAGGAAGAACTGACCAAGCTGAACGGTCGTCCCAGCATCACCATTTCTTCCGTCGAACGCCCCGTGCCACTGGAGTTTGACTACTCGGAGCAACCGCTTGCCAAGACGCTTGAAAGCCTTGTGACGGACGGCAAGGCCCCGGTGTATGTCGTCCATTTCACGCAGTTGGAAGCCGCCCAGAGCGCCCAGGACTTCACCAGCATCAATGTTTGCACCAAGGAGGAAAAAGCCGCCATCGCTAGTGAGCTGGAAGGTTTCAAATTCTCCAGCCCCTATGGACCGGACATCAAGAAGTGGCTGCGCCACGGCATCGGCCTGCATCACGCCGGATTGCTGCCGAAGTATCGCATCCTCATCGAACAACTCGCCCAACGCGGCTTGCTGAAGGTCATTTGCGGCACCGATACGCTGGGCGTCGGCATCAACGTCCCCATCCGCACCGTACTCTTCACTCGCCTCTGCAAATACGATGGCCAGAAGACCGGCATCTTGAGCGCACGCGACTTCCATCAGATCAGTGGTCGCGCTGGTCGCAAGGGTTTCGATGATCTCGGCTGGGTCGTGGCGCAAGCGCCCGAACACGTCATCGAGAATCTGAAGCTGGCCGAGAAAGCCGCCAAGGCAGGCAAGAAAGCTGTCAAACGCCAGCCGCCAGAACGCAACTTCGTGAATTGGGACCAAAACACCTTCTCCCGGCTCATGACTGCGTCACCAGAGCGGCTCACTTCCCGTTTTCAGATCACGCACGGAACACTGCTGAATGTCCTCAGCCGCAAAGGAGACGGCTGTGTAGCGATGCGCGATCTCATCCGCCGCTGTCACGAGACGCCCAAGGCCAAGAAGGCGCATACCGCCCGTGCCTGGCAATTGTTCCGCTCCTTGCTGGATCGCAAGATCGTCGAGTTCATCCCGCCCGAACAGGCGCAAGCACCCGGCCAAAAGCTGCGGGTAAATGTGACCTTGCAGGAAGATTTCTCGATGGATCAGGTACTCTCGCTCTACCTGCTGGACACCCTGCCTCTGATGGATCCCGAGGCGCCAGATTATGCACTCGTAATGCTAACGTTGGTGGAATCCATCTTGGAAAACCCGGATATCATCCTGCGCAAACAGCTCGATCGCGTGAAAGACGGGCGCATGGCCGAGATGAAGATGGAAGGACTCGACTACGATAAGCGGATGGAAGAGCTCGAGAAGTGCGAGTATCCCAAGCCGAACCGCGAGTTTGTCTATTCCACGTTCAATGCTTTCGCCGACAAGCATCCTTGGGTCGGACAGGAAAACATTCGCCCGAAGTCAATCGTGCGCGAGATGTTCGAGGAGTTCCGTTCTTTCGCGGATTATATCAAGCTCTACGATCTCCACCGCGCAGAAGGCGTCCTGTTGCGTCACATCAACAGTGTTTTCAAGGTGCTCTCCCAGACCGTTCCCGATACCGTCAAGAATGATCAGGTCCGCGAGATGGAGGTGTATCTCAAGACCATGATCCGGCAGGTGGATTCCAGCCTGTTGGATGAATGGGAGAAGATGAAGAACCCGCAGTATCAAAGGACTGAAGAAAAGGAAGTCCGCCCGCCGGGTGCCGAAGAAGCGGACCGCGACATCACGCGCGACACGAAAGCCTTCACCGCCGCCATCCGCACGCGCATCTTCAGTTTCTTGCGCGGGTTGGTGAATGGCGATGCGGAGACGGCCCTGAGCGCGCTGGCCTATGCGGAAGATGCAGAGGGCTCACCTTGGACAAACGAGCGTCTCTTTGCCGCCATGGATGCTTATCACGCTGCCCACGGCCACTTGCGTCTCGACCCCGAGGCCCGCAATGCCCGCCATACCTATGTGGTGCCGTCGGAAGACAAGAAATCGTGGCGCATCCAGCAAATGCTCGTCGATTCCGAAGAGCATAATGACTGGGTCGCGGAATTCAGTGTGGATCTGGCCGAATCACGGGCCAAGGAAGAACCCGCTCTGCGCCTGATCAAACTCGGCGGTCTCGTGTAAGAGACAGCGACTATTCGCCAACCTGCCGTTTGATGGCCAGGCTGATCTGCTGCGACAGGCGTTCCAAGACGGCACTGTCGCGACCTTCGATCAGGAGGCGCGCTTTCGGTTCCGTTCCGGAGTAACGCAACAACACGCGACCACCGGTCGGCGTCACTTCCGCCTCCGCCTTCTTCACGAGCTCGAGCACGCCATCCAGTTCCTCAAAGGGCACTTTTTCGCGCACACGGATGTTGGTGACCAGTTGCGGATAGCGCGTCCAGCAGGCGGCCAGTTCGGACAAGGATTTGTCCTTGGCCTTCATCGTCTTCAAGATCTGCAACGCGCTGACCAAACCATCACCCGTGGTGCTGTAATCACGGAAGATCATGTGACCGCTCTGCTCGCCGCCGAAGTTGTAGCCGCACTTCAACATCTCATCGATGACGTTCTTGTCACCCACGGCCGTGCGTACCACTTTGCCGCCCGCCTTGACGATGGCCGCATCCAGACCGGCATTGCTCATCACCGTCGAGACCAAGGTCTTCTCCGCCAGCGTGCCATCCGCCAACATATCCAGAGCCGCGATGGCCATGATGTCATCGCCATCGATCAGCTTGCCGCGCTCGTCGCAAAGGATGAGCCGGTCGGCATCGCCGTCATGGGCGATACCCATATGCGCCCCGTGTTCCCGCACCTTCTGGCAGAGCTGTGAAGGATGCATGGAGCCACAGTCCTTGTTGATATTCTTGCCGTCGGGTTGGTTACCGTAGATGTAGGTCTCTGCACCCAATTCGCGCAGCACACACGGCGTCGCCTTGTAGGCCGCCCCATGTGCGCAATCCACCACGATGCGCATGCCGTCCAGGGTCATGCCCTTGGGGATGGAGGTCTTGGCGTATTCGATATAACGGCCCAGCGCATCTTCGATACGCACGGCCTTGCCGATTTCATCTGCGGTCGGACGGATGTTCTCGATCTCACCGCTGAAAACCAGATTCTCGATGCGTTCCTCGATGGGGTCTTCCAGCTTGTAGCCATCTGCGCCGAAAAATTTGATACCATTGTCGTCGTATGGATTGTGCGAAGCGGTGATGACGATACCGGCATCTGCCCGCAGACTGCGCGTGACATAGGCGACACCCGGTGTCGGCAGCGGTCCGATGAACAAGACGTCCACACCCATGGACAGGATGCCCGAGGAGATGGCGTTCTCGAGCATGTAACCCGAGATACGTGTGTCCTTGCCGATGACGATGCGATGACGGCCCCGGCTGCGGGACTGGCTCTCCAGATGTTTGAAAACATGGGCGGAAGCGCGACCGAGTTTGAGCGCGGTCTCTGCCGTCACTGGTTCAACGTTGGCCCGACCACGGACACCGTCCGTGCCGAAAATACGACGATTTGAGGAGGACATTCTTTTCTAATTAGACTCTACGGCCACAGGTTCCGGCGGTGGTACACGCTCCACGATCACGGACCTCGGTTCCACGGATAGCAGCTCCACTCCGGCCGGTACATAGACCTGAACGACCCGGCTTACCGGCCGTGCGGGATTGCTTCCGTTTGCGGATTCATTCATGTCGGTAACATCGACGAAGGCAAGAATTAGTTTGGGGTCCAAGGTCCGCAACCGGCCAGTTTCACCACGCACGATCACCCGCACCTCGGCTGGTTCCACCCGGAAGGAACTGGTGACCCCAGCACCCCGCAACACCGTGATGGTGCGCGTTATCGGTTTGCTCATGGCGGCATCCGTGAGGTGGCCCGGCTCATTGAGGACATGTAAGCCACCCTCGTCCAGTTCGATGCGATCATCCAATTTGCCACCGAAGTTCGCCCAGATCAGTGAAGCCAGCACAAACGCGAGGAACTTCCACCAGAAATCCCGGACAATGATATCCTGGATAGCCATATCAGAAGCCTCCCTTCTTCGTCTGCGCCGCCACGTTGTCCCGGATCCGGACCAAGGTCTGACGCAACCAGTCAACGCGTTGCCGATTCTCGCGTTGCTTGACGAGGATCGAGGTCAAGAAGGCGCGCAATACTTCCACGGATACTTTACGCTCCAGATGCCCCTTGTAGGCGTAGGAAATCGAACCGCTTTCCTCAGATACCACCAGCACGATGGCATCCGATTGTTCCGACAAACCGATGGCCGCGCGATGGCGTGTGCCCATGGAACGCTCCAGCCCCGGGTTTTGCGATAAAGGAAAGATACAAGCCGCCTTCAAGATATGATCTCCCCGGATGATTACCCCGCCATCATGGATGGCGTTATTCGGGAAAAAGATGGTCTCCAACATCTCTGGTGTCGCCACGCAATTCACGCGGATACCTGACTCCACCAAGTCCTCAATCTGAATGGATTGCTCGATGGCGATCAACGCCCCGATACGCACATCCGCCAGTCGCTCCACCGTCTCGATGATGACCTCGATATTCTCACGTTCACCGCTAGGATTGTCCAAATAGGCTTGGTTACCCAACTCAGCCAGCAAACGGCGCAGCTCCGGCTGGAAGATGACCAAACCGGCGACCACGAAGAAGGTGGAGAAAGTTCCGAGCAACAACCGCAAGACCCGCAGATCCAAGATGCTGGTGACCAGTGCCAGCATGAGGAGCAAGGCCACGAAACCGGTGATCACCGCCCAGCCGCGCGTGCCGCGCAAGCCGCGCAAAAAGACCAGCAGGTAGTAGATCCCCACCGTAAGGATGAGAATCTCCAGCACCGGCCGCCAGATGATCTGGATGATGGTCCACATGCGCTATCGCTTTTGGTAAATCGCTTCCGCCATGCGTATCGCCCGGCAGGTCTCCGCCACGTCATGCGTCCGGATGATGCTGGCCCCCTGCCCGATGGCATCCACAGTACAAGCCAAAGCTGCCGGGAGGCGTTCGTTCACTTCCAAGCCCAAAAGACGCCCCATAAATGACTTTCGGGAGACGCCTAATAATACCGGCCTTTGATGTTTGGTAAAGTGCCGCATTCCCGCCAGTAATTGCAAGTTGTGTTCCAGTGTTTTGCCAAAACCGATGCCGACATCCAGGGCCGTCTGGTCAGATGAAACACCCGCTGCTGCCAACCGTTGCAATCTATCGGTAAAAAACTCGTTCACTTCGGCAACCACATCGGCGTACTGCGGGTTTGCCTGCATCGTCTGCGGGGTCCCTTGCATATGCATGGCCACGTAACCTGCACCTGTCTCCGCTACCAGCCGCCACATGGCATCGTCCTCCCGGTTGGCGGCGATGTCATTTACAATCTGGGCACCGGATTCCAACGCCGCCCGGGCCACATCCGGCTTTTGCGTATCGATGGAGATCACCGCCGTCGTCTCGGCCTTGAGCTGCTTGATCACCGGCAATACCCGGGCGATTTCATCCGCCGCCGAAACCTCAGGCGCACCGGGCCGGGTGGATTCGCCACCGATATCGATGATCTCAGCACCTACGGAGAGCATTTTCTGTGCGTGCACCACCGCTTTCGCAACATCGACAAACTGGCCACCATCAGAAAAGGAATCGGGGGTCACGTTCAGGATACCCATGACCACGGCGGGTCGCGGGAAAACAAACTCAACCTCTCGGCAGCGCCATTTCATGCGTTTTTCAATCGCTTGGCAGCTTCGACCAGTTTCACCGCGATGGCGTTCACCAACTCATCCGGCACGCCATTGTGCGGGCTGGCCGTCTGCGTGAGCAGATGACACTGGTCATTGACGTAATCGATGAGGAAAAACTCCCCGGTTTCCGTCTGGGCCACCTCGGTGGAAAAGTAATTCATGCCCGTGGCTTCCGCCAGCTTCAGGGCGATCTGATGCAAGGGTGCAAGTTGCAAATCCGCTTCTTCCTCCGGGGTGACGAGCCGGTATTTATCTGTATAGCAATTCCACCAGCTCAGCCAAGTGCTGCCAAAGACGTGATAGACCCGGAAATAGGCTGGCTCTCCGTTCAAAGTGCGTGGCGTAATGCGTTTCTGGAGAAGATATGGCCCCCATGGCCACGCTACTGCCGCTTTTTTCAGATCTTCGATGCCTGTGGCCTCAAGGATAATGCCTTTGCGGCCATAACCCAAGGCGGGCTTGATGACAAAAGGTGGTTCCAGCAAGGCCAATTGCTCCGCCGTCAACTCCGGCCAGTGGCCCGCGGAGGATTCGTCCAAGATGATGGTCGGTGGCAGTTGCAAACCGGCCGCCAATAGCCGCTGGTGCGCCATGGCCTTATGGCAGGCCGCCATAGCCACATCTGGCGGGTCGATCACTTTGGCCCCGAGGGTTTGGGACTGGCGGATGATGCGGTGGAATATCTCCTTCGGGTCATGGTGCTCGCTCTGCATGTTGATGACCACATGCGCCCAGATCTCCTTGCGTTGCAGCTTGGCCAGATACTCCTCCGCCCAGGCAGGTTCGATGAGGAAAAAATTCAACCCGGCCCGGGCACAAGCCTCCTGCACGCGATGGATGAAAAAGTCATCCGCGTCCAGCTTATGCGTCATCGCCAGGTCATAAACCCTCGTCACGCGTGGAAGTATCCGAAGGGAACAATAGGACTGTCAATGCAAGCGGGCCTGATTAAGGAAAAAATTACGCAAAGAACTTCTTTGGCGACTCGATCAGTTCGATCTCATAACCCTCGGGGGCGTCGATGAAGGCGAAGCCGCCGTTGCCGTCGGGGCGCAAGGTGGGGCCGTCGGAGTATTTCAAGCCATGCTTGGCGAGGTGCTTGCCGAACTCTTCCAAGCTGTCCACTTCGAAGGCCAGATGCGTCAGGTCCGTCTGCACCTCCACCGGACCGCTATTGGGGAAGTGGCACAGCTCAATCAATTCCTCGCTCTCAGGTGTTTTCAGGAAGACCAGTTCCGAGCCACGCGGTGATTTGTGGCGGCGAACCTCCTCCAGACCGAGGATGTCTTTGTAGAATTTCACCGACTTCTCCAGATCGTTCAGGCGGTAACGGGTATGCAGTAATTTCTTGGCCAAGCTCATGCCGCGAATGTAAAGCCAACCTGCCTTGAGAGCAACACGACTTGCGAAATGCCTGATGTTCTCCCGATAACTTTGGGCTTTCCCCATCAGGCCCTATCCGTTACCAATCCCTCGTGTTCGCGGGGAGTTTATTTCGTTTGCTGGTCGGAGTGATCCTTGTTAGCTCCGCCACCTTCCGTGTCTCCGCCCAGATCGATCCCGAGCCGCGCCAGTTGATCCAGTTGGGTTACAACCAGATGGTCACCGGCAAATCCCCCATCGCCGGCTACGCTTTCTATTACTGGAACCAACCGGAGTTCGTCCGCACCAACCTGACCATGCGCCTCGCCCTCGCTCCGGTGTATCTGGATTCAGAGCTGGGCATCAAAGGGGCCTTGGGGGACAACACGGACATCGGCATCGGGCTGGCGGGTGGCGGCTTTGCCGATTCCTATTCCGAAGTGCGCCGGGGCAATTATCTCAAGCGGGAATCATTCACCGGTCATGGCGGCGAAATCTCGGCCAATCTCTATCACCTCTTCAATCCCGGTGACCGCATCCCGCTGAGCGGCATCTTGCGGGTGGCCGCGCACCAGTCATTCTACGATGCAGACAAGGATACGGCGGCCGGTTTTCAAGTGCCGGATAACCAGACGGTCGTCCACCTGCGCAGCGGCTTACGGTTCGGTGGACGCGAACCGATTCTCGCTCCCGATCTGGCCATGGAGATCTCGGTCTGGCAGGAAACGCAGTTCCGCACCGAGGCAGGCGATTATGGGTTTGCCGGAGACCGGGCTTTGGAGGGCAACTCGCACCTCTTCTGGGGCCGATTGCTACTCATCTACACGCTGGAGGAATGGAAGCATACCCTCAACTTCAGCCTGACCGGCGGCGGTAGCATCAATGCCGATCGTTTCAATGCCTACCGTCTCGGGGCCACGCTGCCTCTGGCCTCCGAGTTCCCGCTCGATTTACCCGGCTATTATTATCAGGAGATCAGTGCGGAACGCTTTGGACTCTTCAATGTGCAATATTCGTTGCCACTGGATTCCAAGCGCCGCTGGAACCTGACGGCCTATGGCTCCACCGCGTTTGTAGATTACCTGTCTGGGCTAGACCAACCCGGCAACTGGCATTCCGGTGCGGGTGGCGGCGTGATGTATCGTGCGCCTTCAGGCTCGTATCTGATCATGGCGGGTTACGCCTATGGCTTTGATACCATCCGCTCGGATGGGCGCGGCTCCAGCTCCATCGGTATCCTCTGCCAATTCGATCTGAACGCTGCCGGTAAGGCCTACAAGGCCCGCCAAGACCCCGATGCCGCCCCCCGTTCACGCGGTCTCTTTCGCATTTTCAATTAGCCCGCGTTCCGCTACAACCAGCGGCATGTCATCCCGCTATCTAGCTTTTGGATTAGGTCTGCTGACCGCCAGCCAGCTCTTTGCTGCTCCCTTTGCCGACAATCTTGTAGTGGAAGGCGTGCCCGAAATCCCTGAAGCCTTGCAACGTGAAGTCGGTCGCTATCTCGAGTTTCGCGGGGCGGGCATGTCCGACTGGCATCCGACCAAGCGCGAGATGCTCATCGCCACACGCTTTGCGGATGTGCCGCAACTGCACTACGTGAAGATGCCCGGTGGTGCGCGCACGCAACTAACCTTCTCCCCCGAATCCATCCGCGGCGGTTCGTTCCGTCCTAAGACGGGTGAGTTCATCGTGTTCGCCCAGGACACTGGTGGCAGTGAGTTCTATCAATACTACCGGTTCGACCAACTGACCGGACAGACCACACTGCTGACGGATGGCAAGTCGCGAAACACGGGGGCCAAGTGGTCGAACAGCGGGAAAGAGATCGTCTACGGTTCGACCCGTCGAACCGGACGCGACATCGACCTTTACTTGATGGACCCGGCCGATCCCAAAACGGATCGCAAGCTCATCGAATTGAAAGGCGGTGGTTGGGGTGTTTCCGATTGGTCGCCGGATGACCAGAGCCTGTTGCTATACGAATATGTCTCCATCAATGAAAGCTACCTGCATCTCTTGGACATCAAGAGCGGCAAGATGGAATTGATCACGCCCAAGGGCGCACAACCGGTGGCTTATGGCGGCGCGAAGTTCAGCAAGGACGGGCGCAGCCTGATCATCACGGCGGATAAGGATTCAGAGTTTCAGCGATTGGGTCGCTACGAGCTCGCCACCAAGACCTTCACGCCCTACACCTCGCACATCAAATGGGACGTGGATGAATTCGAACTGTCCAAAGACGGCAAGACCATCGCTTACATCACCAATGAAGACGGTGCCGGTATCCTGCGGCTGATGGATGCCAAGACCGGCAAGGAGCTGAAGGCTCCGAAGCTGCCTATCGGCACGGTCTCCGGTCTGAGCTGGCATGAGAACAATCGCGACCTCGCCTTTAACCTCAGTTCGTCGAAGGCGCCGTATGACGTGTATTCGCTCGACGTGAAGAGCGGTAAGGTGGAGCGCTGGACGGAGAGTGAAACGGGCGGCTTGGATGCCTCGCAGTTCCCCGAGCCCGAGATGATCCGGGTGAAGAGTTTTGATGGACTGGAAATATCCGGCTTCATCTATCGCCCCGATGCGAAGAAGTTCCCGGGGCCGCGTCCGGTCATCGTGTATATCCACGGTGGACCGGAGAGCCAGTCGCGCCCCCGCTTTCAGGCGCGCATGAACTATTACCTGAACGAGATGGGCGTCGCCCTGCTCTATACCAACGTCCGTGGCTCGGCGGGTTACGGGAAAACCTTCCTCACGCTGGATAACGGCTTCAAGCGCGAAGATTCCGTGAAGGACATCGGCACCTTCCTCGATTGGATCGATCGCGATGCCAAGCTGGACAAACAGCGCATCGCCGTGATGGGCGGCAGCTATGGCGGCTACATGACGCTCGCGAGCATGGTGCATTACAACGACCGTCTGCGCTGCGGTAATGACATCGTGGGCATCTCGAACTTCGTCACCTTCCTGAACAACACGCAGGACTATCGCCGCGACCTGCGCCGCGTGGAGTATGGTGATGAACGCGACCCGAAGATGCGCGAGTTCTTGGAAAAGATTTCGCCCAATCGCAACGCAAACAAAATCAAGAAGCCGCTCTTCGTGGTGCAAGGGCAGCAAGACCCGCGCGTGCCTTACACCGAGGCCGAGCAGATGGTGGAAGCCATCCGTAAGAACGGCGGCAAGGTGTGGTATATGATGGCCAAAGACGAAGGCCATGGCTTCGGCAAAAAGAAAAACGCGGATACACAATTCCTCGCCACCATCATGTTTTTGCAGGAGAATCTTTTGAAATGAGGTAACGAACGTGATCTGGCGGCATTCAATACTGCTCACTTTCGCTCTACTGCTGGCGGCCGTCCGCTGTTATGCAACCACCTATCTTATTCCGCCCTGGGAGGTACAACTGGATGAGGCGGATTTTGTGGGAGTGGTCGAATGTGAAACTGCGGGTCCTATCATCAGCAGATATAGAGTCATTGAGGTTTGGAAAGGGGATATCAAAACGAATTCAATATTAGTAAGAAACTACTACCCCGTAACCTATCAAACAATCAGCTCAAGCCTCTGCGGCAATATAGGGCTGGTCACTTTGAAAACATCCGGCACCAATGACACACGCCAATTCAGCAACTCAAAATTCACAATTCTCAGTCAAATAGGCGTGATTCCAGCCAACTTCAACGGCGACTCTCGGTTTGGTTACCATAGGCTGGAACAGAGAAAAGGTGGTGGTTTTGATTTCTCAACGAATGAAACCCTCTTTCAAAAAAAATCATTCAACGAAACCCGTGCATTTAGCAAAAAGTTCTGTTCGAAGCAGGAAGATGAACGCTTGATAGAGAGACTATATGTTTCGGTTCAGAAATCCATCGACAGGGAGCCTGACGATGCTGAATCCAGACGTGTTAACTCAATGATGAAGAGGGTAGCTGAAAAACTCAAACACACCAAAACCATAGAGCAAGCGGTCGATGTCTTCATCAAGAACCCAGAGTCGATCAGCCATAGCGGGATTGCGTTCATGTATGGAGGTGAGCGACTGATTGCTCTTCTGGAAAAGAAACGTAGCGCCGTGCCAGAAGAGTTTCAAATAGCTCTAGAAGAACTCCGGATATATGAACTTGGAAAGAATCACCAAGAAGAACCTGCCGCCATTCCTTCTCCGCCAACAGACGAAGTTTTAACTATGGCGGAGCAAAAATGGTCCAGCCTCCACCTGTCCAACCTAGGGCTGGTAATTGATAATCAAGCGATACTTTTACTCTCAATGCATCGGCCCGAATCGATGGTCAAAAGGCTCAGCACATTTGAACACTCCAAGAACACCCATAGAATTGTAAAAGAGCTGGTGAGCTATCAGCTTATCCGATATTTCGGTATGAACTGCGGTACAAATCGGAAGCATTGCCTAGAACTGCTGCTTGAATCCAAGGACCCGATCATCCGCACGGGAGCGGCAGTTTATCTGTGCTCGGAGGATTTAGACCAAGGAATGAAAACGCTGGAAGCATGCGCCGAATTGCCAGATGTCGCCGGGACTTGGGCCGCTATCACGCTGGCTTGCCGAGGCCAAAAATCCGCGATGCAAAGAGCACTACGTGTATTTGATTTCAAAGGGGACCCATACAATCCCGAACTGCAATCCCTTTGGGATAAGCAAGGCCAATTGAAGGCGCTCCTCTCCAACAGCGCCAAAGCCAGTGGTGTCCCCCAACCCACCGCACCGTATGATGCGTGGTGGAAAAAGTATGGGAACAAGGTAACCTTGCATGACCCTTGGCTGGCCGAGATGGACCGGCTAAAAATCGACTGACACTTTTCCTTTGAAAGCTAGCATCCAAAAGCCGACCGCTCCTGTTGCCGCATTACGCGGGAAATGTTCCCCCCTCTCCCCGAGGGAGAGGGTATGGGGTGAGGGGGAAGGGATTAAGCAAATTTTAGATACCAATACGATTGGCTTGCGGATGTCCCCTTCTCCCTCATCCCAGCCTTCTCCCTTAGGGAGAAGGAGTCACGTCGTACCATGGTTCACAAATCTCAAGACCTCCCGCTTCGACGGCCGCGCCCATCATTCGTCTTAATAATTATTTTATGCCTAACTCCCCGAAACGCACGCGTCACTTCGCCAGCGACAATTATGCGGGCATCTGCCCGGAAGCCTGGCAGGCTTTGCAAGAAGCGAATACCGGTCATTGCCCCGCTTACGGCGAGGATGAATGGACACGCAAGGCCTCCGATCTCATCCGCGACATCTTCGAGACGGAGTGCGAAGTGTTCTTCGCCTTCAGCGGCACGGCGGCGAATTCCCTGTCGCTCGCGTCCACCTGCCAGTCGTATCACAGCATCATCGCGCATGAGACGGCGCATATCGAAACGCATGAGTGCGGTGCGCCGGAGTTCTTCTCCAACGGCACGAAGCTGCAACTTGTCTCCGGCCCGAACGGCAAGATGAGC